>SMTZ1_10003795_pt1 | contig 15185 bp, 14 predicted proteins | sample DeeMarSWOR136_30_FD_25667 | JGI IMG/M metagenome (IMG submission 25667)
TGTATTCTTCTATTAGCGAACATTTCTCGTAATCCCCAGTTTTTCCATCAAATAAAGGAAATGGAAGAATTTCCCACATTGGTGCAAACTCAGTTTTATGATAAAGTTGAATTTGAATTGGTATAGGCAGTAGGATTGGTCCAAACTTTATTAAAACAATTCCCTTCCTTGTAAATTCATGTTTTATTATTGAAAGATTTGACTTTTGAATTTCAAGGATTGATTTTTGTGATGAAATCCTTGTTATTTTCAAATCAATATTTCCAGGCATATCGATAATTCCATGCAAGGGTTTCATGACTCCTTCGATAGTATAAATATCACCAGTGTCCTCAACAACTTTAAAAATCAATTCACCATTGAAAATCCCAATCATATCAACAGATGAATTTTCTGCTGATGCTTGATAAATATGTGCGTTATAGGTCCATGAATCACCAACTTCCCATGTTGGTAAATCTGCACTTATGTATATTGGTTTATTTTCTTTTTTACCCACTTTGTTCATTGCACTTATAGGTATTGTCATTGTGACAATCAACAGCATACAAACTAATATACCTACTATTTTCTTTTTCATTTTCTTTCCTCCATGAAGAGAAATAGAAAAGCAAAATCAAAAAACCTTTTTTTAAAAAAATTACGAAATGATTAAAATATAGGAAATATTTTTATGTTTTTGTAAGAAAAATGCTTAAAATTGATAAAAAAGACCTTAAAATTGGTTATCATTTGTTACACAATTCAAGACAACCATTAAGTCAAATAGGGAAAAAAGTAGGACTTTCAAGAGAAGTTGTTGGAAATAGAATAAACCGATTAGAAAAGGAAGGAGTTATCATAGGATACCCAACGTTTATAAATAGTGGATGTTTAGGATGGGGATTAGCTCGTTTCTACTATACCTTTAAATTTGTAAGCCCTAAAATAAAACAGGAAATAATTGAATATTTCATTAATAGTGATATTGTAACTTTAGTTGCAGAACTTGAAGGTTGTTATGACCTTTTAATAAATGTTTATGTTAATTCTTTAAGAACCTTTGAATATCCATCAAAATATAGAGATTTATTATCTAAATTCTCCTCATTTTATGAACAAACACAAAAAAAATTTCGAAAATATATTGATGAACAGAAAATGATTGCTATTCATAAAAGTGAATTGTTTGATCCAATATATCTACTTGATAATAAGAATCTATCACGTTCTAGCATTCACTGGCCCCCCTTCCCTATTAAAAATGTACAAATTGACAAGTTGGATTATGAAATACTTAAAAAACTTGCTGTAAATGCAAAAGTCCCAACTGTGCAATTAGCAAATGATTTGAATGTTACAACTGCAACAATCAAAAACCGTATTAAACGATTGATTGATGAAAATGTAATAGGGAAATTTGGAATTATTATAGATAATTCAAAAACTGGATATAGGAATTATAATGTTGAGATAAATCTTAATAATTATGATAAAAAACATGATATAATTAAATATGTTCGGAAGTATCAAAATATAGATGGGGTTTTTCAGTCATTTGGCCAGGGGGTTGATCTTAATTTCAGTTATACTTTAAAAGATAATAAAGAGCTTCAAGAAATAATTAATGATTTATCCTCAGAATTTCCTGATGCTATAAAGAATTACAGATATTTTAGCTGGGAAAAGTATCTTAAATACAATAAAGTCCCTTTTAATGAATGATTGTTTGATATTAATAATTCTAGATATACATAGAACTTCTAAAGCTTTTTTTAAAATTCAAAATATTACTTCTTTTTTATCTATCTTAATAATATTTAAAAGAAAAAAGGATGAGATTATTCTTCTAAATTACGAAGAATAATATTAAGAAACCAGTGTCTTCTATAGTGCCTACACCAATTCTATCTCCTGCAATTTTAGCAGTAATTATAATTTTTCCGAAGCCTATTGGGAAATATTTTGCTGTCTCGGTTGTTTGTGATGCAATTTCTGGGATTACAATATTTTTTGTTGGATTTAAAACAAATCCACCGGTTGCTGTGAAGTTCACAGTAACATTGGTCATAGGAGTAATGGTTTCAGGTAAATTATTGTCAATAGTTACACTAATTCCAAATCCTTTACTGATGGTAATATTATGTGGAGAGGCGCCTCCTAAAACGAAGTTCGAGTCTAATGCATAACCATAGTCCACTGATAAACTAGTCCAATCTGGATACCCCCAATGCTCAGATTTAATTTTACCCTGGTGAAGTAATATACCTCCAAGAGATTCACTATGAACTGGGAAAAATGTTAGAGGATAGATCGGCCCAATACTATAAATCGATATCCAATATTTAGTATCAGCATCAAAGGTTATTGGTCCAGGTAAATATGCATGTGCTCCACATTGCCACACTCCAATCCAAGCTGTTGAATTTAAATAGGAATTGCTTTTAATAATATCTTCATCGGAAATGGTAATAGGTCCTTCATAAATATCTCCTGGATTGTTACCAGTGCCATCATCTTCGAAGAAGATGATATTCCAATCATAATGATAATCTTTTGGGCCATCTGCATTATTACACCACCCGTAATAGATTTGCCAGAAAATCCAATGGACATCGGTCTCTTCTTCGAATTTAAAATCATCAGCGACATATGAATCCCATTGCTCTGGTTCTCCAGGGGGATCATCTTGTGAGTGATATGCTGATGTCCAATCTAAAACATAGTTATCCCAAAGGATAACATCATCCTGAACAAGACATAATCCTGAATTCTTTATTGGAATATCGATTTTACTACTTCCGGATAGGTAATTTTTTTCATTTTTATTTGCTATTACAGCTAATGATGAAAAAATCAGTAACATTCCAATTAGTAAAACACCTGCTTCTTTCAAAATTGTACTTTTATATTTCATTCTGTTTTTCCTCCATGATGTGAAATAGAAAAGCTGAATCAAAAAACCTTTTTTTAAAAAAATTACGAAATGATTAAAATATAGGAAATATTTTTATGTTTTTGTAAGGAAAATGCTTAAAATTGATAAAAAAGACCTTAAAATTGCTTATCATTTGATACAAAATTTCCTGACAGTATTAAAAATTTCAAATATTATAGTTTATTGAAGGGACATAAGTAGATTGGAGTTCCACAATATGATTTAAAATTAGAAAGATAAAAAATTATTGGATTTTTTAAAAAATAATTTCTTCTTTGTTGTTAATATTTTAATTTTTTTTAAGTATTTTTCTTTTAATTCCTCCAATAATTTTCTTAATACTTTCTTTGGGGATGAAACCACCACTAATAAACTCATCATTATTTATTATTCGCCCTGTATAAACACCTTCATCAACAAGGTGAATTGCTTGAAAAATATCCATCTTTCCATCAGAATAAATGATTTGAGCCTTTTCCAAAATATTAACATTTTCAAATTCATTCTTAGTTGACTTTTTTTTTAACATTTTTTACTCAGCAATAATAAAAAAAAAAATGGATTATATTATTCCATTTTTTTGAAAGAACAGATTTTGAAATAGATTGTTTATGAGATCCCTTATGAAATCAAGTATGGGTCTATTACTATCCCTTAATAGAGTTATTTGAATCGGTTCAGGATCCGACCAATCACTTTCATTGCCATAAATATCTTTAGCTTTTAACCTGATTTCATATTCACCAAGTTTTTTCCATCTATGAAAAACAAAACCATCATCACTCATTTTTTTGTTAAACCAATTGCTCTCCGTTCCATCACCCCAGTCAAACTTATAATAAATCTCATCCCAATCATTATCAGGATCTGTTGTATTTTCAACCTTAAAAACATATTTTTTAAATATCCTTAGCTTCTGTGGACAATTAGGGAGATTTGGTGCAATTGGAGGTTGATTATCTGTTGGTTCAAATAGTGATGGGAGATATATTCTTTGTTCACCATTTTCAAATTCTTCTTCCATATCAATAATTACAACGTTTTCATAGTTTTGGTAATGACACAAATATATTAAGTTATTTTTTAAATCACAAATTATTGAATATTGTGTTGGAACTCTAACTTTTTCATTTTGTGTTGCATTTGCTATGTTTTTAAAATAATCAACAGAGATTTCACTCATATTTTCTAGCATGCTTATAGCAGTATCATATCTTTCAAATGCATTTAACAAACCTCCAAGTTCTGGATGACTCTGTAGGAAATTAGTTACTACTTGAAAATTCCCTTCTTTGTAAATAATATCATCACCTTCAAAAATTGCCGAATTTCCAGTTCTATCAACAAATAAAAACTGAGCTGTATTTAATCCAATAAAATTTGTCAACCAGAGATTATAACCTTTCAGATAATCAAATACTTCATCAATTGTGGAAAATTTTTCTAAAAAATAAAAAAAAGGTTCTTCTAAAAGTAAAGGTTTAGTTGGATCAAACTTAACATTTAATTTTGGTGTTGTATAGCCAGCATAATACAAACCCTGATCATTCACACCATGAAAAATTACACCCTCAGTAGAACCCCATTGTTTGCACTCAAAATATACATATCCATGATTTCCATTTTTTGGTGGAACAATATTTATATAAGGATCAGGATCCCACCAATCTTCATTATGACCTGCTAATACTTTATTATCTTTTTTTGCCATAAAACCTGTACATGCAGAAGCAGTATTTGTAACACTTATTACAGTTGCAATCAACAGCATACATACTAAAATACCAATTATTTTATTTTTCATTTTTTTCCTCCTTAAAAATTTTTTCCATTTTATTTACCTGATTAACCGAAAGCTCAATATTTGATTATTAAACGTCCGTTCAAAAAATTAATCAAAAGATTAAAATATGCAATGAAAATTGTCCATTTGTGTGATACTATAGATAAAATCGATCTCAAAGATAAAAAAATATTATATCATCTCATCACCAACTCTAGGCAATCTTTCAACAGCATTGGAAAGAAAGTAGGATTATCAAAAGACGTTGTTGCTTTTAGAATCAAGAGATTAGAAAAAGAAGGAATAATTGTTGATTATCCAACTTGGATAAATACTGGAGTATTAGGCTGGGCGTTAGTTCGTTACTATTATACATTTCAATTTGTAAGTCCTGAAAAAAAACAGGAGATAATTGAATATTTCATCAATAGTGATATTGTAACCTGGGTATCAGTTCTTGAAGGTAGTTATGACCTTCAAATAAACGTTTACGTCACTTCACCAAAGAGTCTTGAAAAAATATCAAAAAGTCGAAATTTATATTTAAAATTCTCATCATTTTATGATGAAACACAAAGAAAATATAGAAAATATTTTGATGAGCAGTTAATGATTGTTTATCACAAAACCAGAATATTTGATCCAATAAATCTACCTGGTGGTAAGAATTCAAAACGTTCTAGTTATCTTTTATCCCCCACTCCTTCTGAAGAAGTACAAATTGACAAACTGGATTTTGAAATACTTAGAAAACTAGCTGTAAATGCAAGAATCCCAACAGTAAAATTGGCAATTGATCTGAATGTCACAACTGCAACAGTTAGATCTCGCATTAAAAGATTAATTGATGAAAAAGTAGTGGGAAGATTTGGAGTAGGTATTGATTTGTCAAAAACTGGATATAGGGAATATGATGTTGAAATAAACCTTAAAGATTATGACAAAAAATATGAAATAATAGATTATATTAGGAAAAATCAAAACATCATTGAAATTAATGAATCGTTTGGCCGAGAAGTTGATCTGGATTTCAGATTTGTTCTAAAAGAAATAACAGAGCTTCAGGATATAATAAATGATCTATCCTCAAAATTTCCTGAAGCAATCAAGAATTTCAGATATTTTAGCTGGTTAAAGCTTCATAAATATAATAAAATGCCTTTTGATTAAATGATTTTTTAGTTTTTAATTTTAATAAAATGTAATAATAACAGAGGAGGAAAAATTATTAATGCACTAATTAAAAATGTATTATCATATCCAATCAAAACAAATAAGAAACCTACGAAAATTCCAGCACCTCCAAAACCTAAGTTCGCTAATCCATTATATAACGAAAATTGTGTTCCTCCTATCTTTGGATTTGTTGCATCCATATAAAAAGCAAATGCTGCAGCATTACCCCCCATACCAAAAAATGAACCTATTAAAAATAATACAAACTTTAGGGTTAAGGAGTCTGTAGATATAAATAATAATACTATGATAGCAAATGTAATATCACATAAATAGATGGCTGGTTTTCTACCAACTTTATCAGATATTATCCCTGCAAATATTGAACCAGGAATTGCAATAGTAAACATAACTGCCCCTAATAATCCTATTTGAAAATCAGATAATTCAAGAACAATTTTTGCATATATATCAAGGCCATAATTGATAAATCCAGCACCTATTGCAACTAGGGGAATAAATAATAGTAACAATTTCACATGTTTCTTCTTAAATTCCTTAAATAGTAATTGCCTAACCTTTTGTTTCCTGATTATTTTTTCTGTCTCAATAATTAATGAAGGAAGAATTATGTTAATTAGAATAATAATCCCAGCAATTATGAACATATATCTATGGCCATATGTTTGAGCAACATAGGTCAAAACAATTGCACCTAATCCTGCACCAACAACTTTTCCTATATTCATTGCAGCATTGATTCTTCCCCTGTTCTCCTTTGTGCTTACATCAATTGCCCATGCATCCGCAGCAGAATCCAGTAGTGTTTGTCCAATTTGACTAAAAAATAGAACAAGGGTAAATATACCAATTAGATTTAATGGATCAATAAAATAGAGTAAAAAAAAACAAATTGCAGCAATTAGTCCTCCTATAAAAACAAAAAATTTTCTTCCTTTTTGTACATATTTATCAATAGGAAAACTCCAAAAAAATTTAATAATCCAAGGAATTAAACCAATACCAATAATTATTGTAATATATTCAACAGGAATTTCCAGTTTTATAAAATACAAAGCAGTCAGTGGGACGGCAACATTGCTAAATCCTTGAGGAAAATATAAATCACCAAAAAGAAGATATTTTAAGAACCTTCTTTTTTTCAATTCAATTAGAATTTACCTTCCTCCCAATTCAACAATATGTTGAATTGTTATAAAAAAAAGGTTTATAGGGTTTTTTAAAAAAAAGATAAAAAGGTTTTAATTTAAAAACCTTTTAAATAGTGGACTTTTTGATATCATTCCTTCAAGTCTAGGAATTTTTTCTTTTAAACGGTTTATGAAACGCTCCATTATCTCTGTTCTAATATTTTGTGTAGCTGGTTCTGCAGTTTCATCATCTTGTTCGTCTTCTGTTACCATTCCACCTAATGTTTTAAACTCTTTAATTTCTCCTTTGTGTTCACAATATCCATTTTCAGCAACAGATCTAACCCAATAAGTTCTACCCGGAGTAAGCCCATCTTGGACAATATCAAATTCTCCAGGAGCATCAAGTACTATTGGATCAGTTGTTTCGTCTAAACTTTGTGGACTTTCATCCCCATATTCAAACCAAACAGTACAGGACGCAGGTCCACCTAAACTCCAAAGTTTTCCACGGAATTTAGCAGAAGTCTCTGTTATTTCATTTGGCAGATAAGTTGCAACTGCAGGCATTCCTGGGGTTACTTGGAGAGTCCATACACTACTCCAGGTATCTGCATCATTTTCAGCCATTGCTCTATAATAAATCGTTACACAACTTGAAAGACCTGTAATATGAGCGCTGAAATCACCAGTTGATGTCATTGTTTCTTTAGGTGTTTCCTGATCTAAATTGTTAATATCAGTTCCATATCTGAAAAATACCTTACATTCTGCTGCACCACCCATATGTGTAAGTTTTCCTTCTAGTGTTGCAGAATCAATTCCTACGTTTGAAGCATTATCAACAACAACTCTTGGTCCACCAGGAATAAATGTCCAATCTGCACCTACCCTAATTGTTGAACTTTGATCTCTTTTTTCTCCAACTGCTCGATAGTGATACTCCGTTGTTCTATCTAGACCATATATATCAACTGAAAAGAAATTCCAAGAGTCATAATTATCTGCTTCAACTCTGTATGCATAATTTTCCCAGTCAGGATGAGATTCTGTATCATAAACAAAATATCCATCCCAATTATGAAAATTTTCACCAAGTATTAAAAATCCCCATAATCTAACGCCAGTTCCTTCGGTATTAATGTGGTCCCAATGTTTTGTTTGAATAGCGTTTGCAGCAACACAACCTGAAAGTGCAGATACTGCTAGTAATATTGGTACCAAAACCATTAATAGTTTTATTTTCTTTTTCTTATCCAATTTCAAACCTCCAAAATATTTTATTAATTTATTATTAACTTCCACCTTTATAATATTTGTTTTATTGTCATAGACAAATGTCGATAATTTACATTAATATTGGTAAAAAGAATAAAAAATTGGGGAAAATTAATCAAACATTAATTTGGCTTGTTCAGGACTATACTTCCACTTTTCAGGAAGTCTATTTTGAGTGTGATAATATTTTGTAAGACGTCTAATTTTTGATTCGGTAAGTTGTAAATTTCTTTTATTTTTCAAATCTTTTCTATGTGTTTCAAGATGTTTTTTTAGCTGTAAGGCTGTGCGAATAAGATTTCTTAAATCCTCTGGAATTTCTGGTCTCATTTGATTATCTTCGATTATCTTTGATATTTTTTTACCTGTTGCAAGCTTAACATCAGGTACAGCATATTGATCTCTTAAAATAAGTCCAATTTCACTTATAGGTTTTCCTGATTTTGCAAGTTCTATTACTCGTGATTCTATCTCTCTTGGATTAAGAGAACTCCAATCAGGATGTTTTTTCCTCTCAATTGGATGAGTTGATCCAGATTTTCCTTTTCTTCTCGCATGCATTCTTGCCATTTTTTATAGCTCCAGCCTATATAGAGTAAGTCCTGTATAAGATTTTAATATTTATCCTTTACCCTCATTGCGTTTATTTGATTTCCATGCATTTTTTATTACAGAATTTCTTTTTAGATATTCCTCAACTAACTCTTTTGGAACCTTATTAAAAGCACAAGAAAAATTAATACATTTTGAACAAAATATCAATAAAAATAATGAATAAAAGATTAGAAATGAAAGTATTTTAGTAAGTATTAATCCAGAAACTATATAAATCTTAATTATTTCTGTGGTTGAATTTTTTGATATTAAAAACCATAAACAATACAGTAGCGAAAAAATTGGAATAGAAGTCATTAAAACGAATTCTGAATTTGTTGTAACTGGAAATTATAACACTTTTTTTCAGATTTTTAAAGGAGAAATAAGTACATTAATTGCCCTGATTAAAAATAGAGTGAAGATAAAATGTGATAAGGCAAAAGCTCTTAAGCTTGAAAAACCGATTGGTAAATTAAATAAATGTTTAAGAGAAATAGAAACAGAATATTAGTGATTATAAAAAATATTATAATAAATATTATTTTGAATAATTATATTAGTAAAAACATTTAATAAGGGCAAGCCTATAAATTTTTTTTTACTAATTATTGTTTTGAGGGAAAAAAATGGATTCAAATAGTGTAATTCTTAAGGGGAAAACATCATTTAAAGAAGCAGTTAATATTGCCAAAAAAGGTACACACTGTGGAATGTGTAAATTTGATTTTTTAGACTCAGGTTTATGTCCTGCTGGTAAAAAACATGGTTTTTTAGCTTATTGGCCACAAGGTCGTATGGAGATTATTAAACAATTAGATTCCGATAGAATTAAACCGACAAGAGCACTAAAAGATATTGTTAATTCATGTAACCTTTGTGGTTTTTGTGATAAGCAGTGTAATTTTACTACACAACTGCGGCCTGAAAAAGTAGCAAAGGCATTGAAAGAGTATGTAGAAGGTCTTAATGAAAGTGATTTTCATGATATCCCTGAAGATGATATTATAAAAGGACTTCGTGAAATTGTAGGTGAAAGGTGGGCTACAAATGATCCAGTAATAATTTCCTCTTACACTATGACAATAATCCCAAAGGACGGTGAATTGAATTATTATATAACAATGCCAGAAACAACAGAACAGGTTGCAGATATTGTTAAATTTGCTATAAAAAATAATATGCCCTACCAACCACGAAGTGGTGGAACAGCATTTTCAGCAGCTGCACCAACGATTTTAGGAAAAGGATTATCCCTTGAAAAAGGAATAATAATCGACCTTTATAGAATGAGGAAACTTGAAATTCATACAGATAGTCAAACAGCAACTGTGGGACCAGGAATTACTATGTTTGAGCTTCAAAAAGAAGCACTTGGCCATAAATTAAGAGCACTGGCTGCAGAAGCAGGCGCACATGTTTGCTCAAATATTCTAACTACAGGAATTATCTCAACATGGGGAAACAAATATGGTGCAATGGCAGACAACTTCATTGATTTAGAAACTGTAGATGAGGAGGGAAATATACAAAAACATAGTGATTGGGAAAGAAAAAATCCATATTCGACAGAACCAGGTTTCACAAATTTAACCCTTTGTCCAAGTTTTATTATAACAGAAGCAGTTGTTAAACTTCATCCTGTTTGGGATGATGAAGAAGCAGTTCTTGTTCCGTTTGAAAACATAAGAGACGCTTATAGGTTATTAATAAAATTAGGAAAACGGGATGTAGGATTGTCTCTTGCAGTTCTTTCCCGTAAATATCTTGCTGAATTTCTAAGTCCTACTCTACAGATATCAAAAGACTTTGATTATGTGTGTAAAAACTATCTTAAACTAAACTATGTAGTTGCAGTAATTTGTAATAAGGATGATAAGAAGATAGTAGAGGACATGGTTGATTATACAATAGGTCAATCTTTGATGAAGAGTCTTATATTAGGTGCTCCTAGATTTACAAAACTTAGAGATAGTGAATTTATGAAGATCCTTTCTGAGGAAGAGGATCCTCTTAAAGCAACATTTGCAGGACCAATGAGAAGTCACCTTGAAAAAGCACTGGATCCATCACCTAAAAATGTTGCAAGTGTTTTTGATGAAGACCTTCAGGAATTTTTCACAAAGGTATATTCTAAACCCGAGATGACTGATATTGTATGGCTTCATGCGTTCCGAATTCTACCAACAAGGATGATGAGACAGCAGATGTTCATGGGACCAGGTGCGGCAATGTGGACAGGTGACGAGGACCACTATTTGAATTGGATCAAGATGTTTGATGATTTGGGGGAAAAATACAATTTAGAACATTCCCTTGGTTTTATAGCTCCACTTGATCAAGGAAAATTTGCATATATGGAATATGATTATTATTATGATCATAATAATTTAGAAGAATGTCAACGAATTAGTGACTGCTTGATTGAATCGATGAAAAAGACACTGGTGATGGGTAGGTCTTTTACTATATTGAATTATTTATTCAAAGGAATTCATCGTAAAGAGCATCTTCTTTATCCAATACCTGAAGGGATTTCAAATGAACAAGAAGAGCTGTTTGATGAATTGATTGAAACTGTTTTGGGGGATTGATTTCTATGGTGAAATTCCTTTCTGATGAATGGATTGAAATTGGAAAAAAATATATGCTTGAAAAGCTAGATCCAGTAAAAGATCTGAAAAGCATAACTACATCTTTACTTGGTGTTGTTGAACATATTCCCCCAAATGATACCACAATGAATTTCTACTTAGAACTTGAGGAAGGTAAACTCAAAGATTTTATTGTTAACACAGGTGATACTTTCGAAGAAAAAGAAGCTGCTTACGAAGTAAGAGGAAATTATGGAACTTATAAAAGCATTCTACAAGGAGAAATGAGCCTTGGGATTGCTGTTTTAAAAAACAGGTTAAAAGTAAAGGGAAGTAAAATGCAGGCCCTTAAATTAATAAAACCACTAGATGGTGTTATTGTATCATTAAAAGAAATCACTGATGAGTTTCAAGATTAATAAATAGAGAGGCAAAAAAATGGAATCAGAAAAAGAATTGAAAATGGAAAAATATGGTTATGAAGAGGCTTTGAACATCGCAAAGAAAGGTTCTCATTGTGGTATGTGTAGATTTGATTTTCTTGGAACAGGTTTATGTCCATCAGGGAAAGAAAATGGTTTTCTTGCATACTGGCCACAAGGGCGAATGCAGATATTTAAAAACTTAATGACTGGAAAAGTAAAACCAACAGAGAAACTCAAAGATATTACAAACTCATGTCCATTATGTGGGATATGTGATAAGCAATGTAATTTTGCTACAAAATTAAGACCTGAAAAAGTTGCAAAGGCACTGAAGGAATATACTAATAATTTGGATGAGAGCGAATTTCAAGATATTTTTGAAGATGAAATTATAAAAGGACTTCGTGAAATTGTAGGTGAAAAGTGGGTTACAAATGATCCCATTATTACCTCTGCTTATATACAAACAATAATTCATCCAGATTCTGATTTAAATCATTATGTTGTAATGCCAGAAACAACTGAAGAAATATCTAAAATCATTAAATTTGCAAATAAACATAATATTCCTTTTATGCCACGTAGTGCGGGAACACTTTTATCCTGTGCCACTCCAACGGTTTTATCAAAAGCTGTTTGTCTTGACCAAGGTATCATAATCGACCTTTTAAGATTACAAAAGCTTGAGGTCGATTCAAAAAGTTGCACCGCGACAGTAGGAGCAGGGATAACTGCATTTGAATTGCAAAAGGAAGCTTATAAGCATAAATTACGGGCAAATCTTGCAGAGGCAGGAGCACATGTCTGTGCAAATATTGCATCAACAGGTATTACAAGTACTTGGCAAAACAGATACGGTTGGGCAGCTGATAACTTCACAGATCTAAAAATGGTTGATGACAAAGGAAACATTAAAAATATTACTGATTTAGATATAAAAAATCCTTATACAACTGAGCGTGGATTTTCAGATATAACACTAAGCGCCCCTGGTATTATAACTGAATGTACTATGAAACTTCATCCTGTTTTTGATGATGAAGATATTGTATTTGTACCATTTGAACATCTTAAAGATGCACTTAGTATGATTATGAAACTTGCAAAACGGCAAGTAGGCTTATCATTAATTGTACTTTCTCGTAAATATTTTTCAAATTTTCTATGTCCTACAAACGAGATTGCAAAAGACTTTGAATATATCTGTAAGAAGTATTTGAAATTTAATTGGGTTGTGGACGTAATCTGTAATAAAGATGATAAAAAAATCATAGAAGAAATGGCTGATTTTACAATAGATAAAGAAATGATGAAAACAATAATGTTAGGCGCTCCAAAACTATCCTCTTTAAAAGAAAGTGAGTTTATGAAAGTACTTTCAGAAGAAGAAAATCCAAGCAAGGCAATTTTTGCGGGACCTATGAGAAAACATTTGGAAAAAGGTTTAGAAGCATCACCAGAGCAAATTGCTAAAGTTTATGACGAAGACCTTAGTGAATTTTTTAAAAATGTTTATTCTAGACCCCATATGACCGACATTATGTGGCATCATGCATTTAGAATACTTCCATCTCGACTTATGAGACAACGATTATTCTTTGCCCAAGCAGGAATGATATGGGCAGCTGATGAAAATAAAATTCTAAAATTGGTAGATATGCTTTCAGAAGTATGTGATAAACACAAATTTGAGCATATGCTTGGGTTTATTTTACCAATGGATGATGGAAAATATGCATTTTTTGAATATGATTATTATTATGATCATAATGATCCAGATGCAGTTAAAAGAGTCAGTAAAGCACTAATTGAGACAACTGAAAATTGCTTGCGAATGGGAGATATTCTTATGGTATTAAATTATTTGTTTAAAGGTGTATATAGAAAAGAACATGTTCTTTATCCAATTCCTAGGGCAATTACAGAAGAAGAGGTTTCCTTATTTAGAGAATTAATTCAGATGATTCTGGGGGAGGAATTTGAATGGTAAAATTTCTTTCAGACGAGTGGAATAATTACGGCAAGGAATATATTATTAAAAAACTTGATCCCACAAAAGATCTAAAAAATGTCACCACTTCTTTACTTGCTGTTATTGAAAATATACCTCCAAATGATACAACAATGAATTTTTATTTAGGAATTGAAGATGGAAAATTAATTGATTTTATAGTTAATACCGGTGATAAATTTGAAGAAAAAGTAGCAGTTTTTACAGTAACTGGTAACTATGGGACATATAAAAGTATTTTAAAAGGCGATATGAGCATGGCAGTAGCTCTTTTAAAAGGTAGATTAAAACTAAAAGGAAGTAAGATGCAAGCTTTAAAAATTATAAAACCTCTTGATGGAGTAATTGTTTCTTTGAAAGAAATTACAGATGAATTTGAAGATTAAAAAAGGATGTATAAATTATGACAAATGCGGAATCTGATTTTCAAAAGGTAATAGAGAAGTTTATACCTCCAAGGAAAAACTGGAAACCAATTGATAAGGCACTTTTCGCAAAAAAAACATATTTTAATGATTATCAAAAGACACTAGATTTAACCTATGAAGCAATAAAATATAGTTTTAATCATCACTTTGAAAATAATACTTTATATCGTCGTTTATGCGAAGTAAATAAGATATCACCTGAATCTATTAAATCTAAGAAAGATTTTAGTATACTACCACTACTTCCTGATTCATTTTTCAAGGATTATCCAGAAGGTAAAGGTTTTCTAAATTGGCTTGATAATGTATACACTGGAAAGACACCGATGCCAAAATTTAGTACTGATAATCCAGATCATGATAGCGTTATTGAAGAATTTAACAATAAAGGAGTCAGCATTATGTTTACTAGTGGTACAAGTGGTAGATTTAGTTTTATTCCACGTGATAAAGGTTCATGGGATCGACTAAGATATAATGCAATGAAATCTGTTTTTGAATTAATGGATTATAATCGAAATGATAATGTAATATTGCTAATACCTAATCCTCGACTAACTAATCTAACAATAGCTAGTTTATTTGGCATAGCCTACGATTTGTACAAACCAGAAAATATTCATGTTGCTCTTGAAGATATGAAAATTACTACACAATATCTAAGGATGCAAAGAGCAGAAACAATTGGCATCAAAGAAAAAATTAAAGCAAAAGCAATATCAAAACTTAGCCCACTTGTACTTAAGAGATCTGATAATAAAATAATCAGTCTTTTAGAAAATTTAGAAAAGGAAGGAAAAAGAGCAAATATTGCAGGTCCACCTTTTT
>SMTZ1_10003797_pt1 | contig 15184 bp, 13 predicted proteins | sample DeeMarSWOR136_30_FD_25667 | JGI IMG/M metagenome (IMG submission 25667)
CAGAACTGTGGGCACCCGGGCAGGTTCTTTGAACTTACCCCCTTTTGTTCCCCCTCTCTTAGAAAGAGAGGGGGCAAGGGGAGAGTTCGTCGGCCAGATTCTCTGATGACCTGACAGAACAAGAAAAGACGTTCCTTTGACGATGAAAGCTTTCCCACAGCTGAGCTGTGGGGCATGCCGGCAAGTGCAGGCTTACTTGGAACTGTCTAACTCGTAGTTGCGTGTGATCTAATCTGAAAATTCGCAGGAGATAACAGAGTGTCATTAATCCCAGCTTTCAAACTAGGTGTATGGAACGCTTGGATATTTATGAGCGTTTTTCTACTACAGATGCTGGCAGTGAAATTTGTAGACAAAGGTGTCTGGGAAAGAAGTCATGTCCCCTTAGAGGAGAGACGAACCAAGCTGGAGAGATATGTAGGTATCTTTGCTAATCTTATCTGGTTATTAGCCTTGGGCTATTCCGTCTTTTTACCTCTTCCACTTGGCACTACCTGGTTTTATATTGGCCTTTCCGTTTTTGTTGCCGGCTTGACGTTAATGGTCATAGCCACTTTTAACTTCATTACCGCACTCCCTGATCAGTTGATTACAAAAGGTGCATATAACCTCTCACGACATCCAATGTATGTGGCTACTTTTTTCATCTGTCTTGGTTCTGGTCTCGCTTCCGCATCATGGCTATTTATACTTTTCAGCGTAGTTACGGCTTTATGTTTTTATCAAGAGGCGCTTATCGAAGAAAGATACTGTCTTAATAGATACGGTAACGTTTACAAGAACTATGTAAAAAGGACTCCTAGATGGATAGCCATTCCAAAGAAGTATGACAAATGAAAGGCGACTATCTTTTCTTGGATGAAATCTCAAATTTGGCAAGAGATTTGCCGAACATGAAAAGGATTCGAAAGAACACATAGCAAATCGGTTCACCTGACATCCCTTCGCCACGCTCCAAAATGCAGGATCTGTGGCCCACAGCAGAGCTTTGGGCCAGCCTGGGCAGGTTCTTTGAACTCACCCCCTTTTGTTCCCCCTCTCTTAGTAAGAGAGGGGGTCAGGGGGTGAGTTCGTAGGTCAGATTTCTTAATGCTGATGTATTAAAAACAACTTTTTTTGATGATGAATGCGATTGCTCTTTGGGACTTAAGGGATCGTGGATGCTTTCCCACAGCAGAGCTGTGGGGCACCCTCGGAGAGTTAATGTAGTGAATTAACCATCTGAAAAGTCCGTTCTGGTTCCTTTCGGGAATTATCCATCAAAAATTGAGCCTGACCAATTGCTACCTCGTAGTTGTCCTTTTCCATAGCCTCGATAGTCGATGCTGCGACAACTTCAGGCTTTATTCCTCGATCTATCTGACCTCTTTTGTCTCTTGCTCCTCTGTCCAGTTCGGTGTCTGTCGTGGGAGGAATAATCTCAAATACCTTTATGGATGTGTTTCTCAACTGATGTCTCAAGGATAGGCTGAAAGAGTGAATTGCTGCCTTGGTAGCACAATACAGAGGCATTATGGCGATAGGGACAAAAGCAAGTCCGGAGGAAATATTCACAATCGCAGCTTCCTTTTGTTTCATTAAATGTGGAATGAACAACGAAGAAAGATGAACCGGAGCCTGGAAGTTTATCTCAATTTCATTTTCGCCGCTCATTGAATCAACTGCCCCCTTTTTGAAATCGATCTCCCGTTGAATACCCGCATTGTTGACCAGGACATTCAGACTTCCTAATGTGGAAATAGTCCCTTCTAACACACGTTTTCGGTCTTCAGCGGAAGCAACGTCACATTTTAGTGTGTGCAGGTTAGGCAATTTAGCTTTAGCTTCAGCTAACTTGTGTTCCCGCCTGCCGCAAATGAGAACTTCATTTCCTTTTTTCAAAAAAATCTCTGCCAGAGCAAACCCAATCCCGGTCGCTCCTCCGGTAATTAAGATAGTTTTTCCCGTTGTATGCATAAGATGCTCCTTTGGTGATTGATTTATTTGAGCGTGGTCTTTTTATTGTAACAATTGTTATACGATATCTTTCCGATCCTTTGGTAATGGGAATTGCCGAAGCATATTCGAGCCGGGTATCAGCATTTGTTAATGTCGCTGCATCAAGAAGACCTTCCTTTGACGATGAATGCGATTGTTTTTTTTAGGCTTAAGGGGTGTTGGATGTTTTTCCCACAGCAGAGCTGTGGGGCACCCCGGCAAGACCTCACAGAACAAGAAATAATTTGACAACAAGCTTAGAATACGTTTAAATGACTAACTGTAAATACTATTTAAGATAGGCATTAAGATTAAAATTAAATTAGAGGAGATAATTATTATGAAGACTCAAAGAAATTTTGGGATAACACTGTGTTTATTATTCTTTTCGTTATCTGCCTTTCATTGCTCCGCTCAAGAGAATAAGCAGAGTACGTCCAGGTTGAATCAAAAAGCACTAATGCAGTTTGAATCTGTGCGCGAAAAAATTAGGGAATGGGTAGAAAAAGGAGAAGTTCCTTCAGTATCAGTTGCAGTTGCTAAAGACGGGCAAATCATATGGGAAGAGTCTTTTGGCTGGGCGGACAGGGAGAAAATGATCAAAGCAACTCCCAATACAATCTACTCCATTGCCTCAGTGTCCAAGCCAATCACTGCCACAGGTTTGATGGTTCTGGTTGAAAAAGGAGAGATCGACCTAAATAGTTCTGTTAATAAATATTTATATCCTAATAAAATAAGAGCTTACAAGGGAGTTTCAGATAGCATAAAAGTGAAACATTTACTTCACCATTCAAGTGGTCTGCCGTTACACAGTAACTTTTTTTACGAAGATGAACCAATTCAAAAACCTAAAATGGAAGATGCTATAAATCATTATGGAATTTCTGTGTACCCTGTTGGTAAGGTATATCAATATTCCAACTTCGGATACGGCCTCCTCAGTCATATCATCCATAAAGTCTCCGGTAAGAGCTTTGAAGCCTTTATGAAAAACGAAGTTTTCCTGCCCTTAGGTTTGACTCATTCATCCTTAAATATCGGATTGGGACTTGAAGATTACGCCGCCGTTCGATACGACAAAGAAAACAATCCCATCCCGTTTTATCATTTCGACCATGACGGGGCATCCGCTTTTTACTGCAGCTCTCATGACCTTATCAGGTTTGGAATGTTTCATTTAAAGAACAGGATACCTGGTCAAACACAAATTCTTTCTGATAAGACCTTAGATCAGATGCATACTGAAAGGGATCCGGGAGTTCCCATAGAAGATAGTCAATACTATGCACTGGGATGGGTAAATATCCTGGATGAAAATGGATATAATATAATAACTCACGATGGAGGGATGCCGGGAGTAAGCTCTACACTTGACCTTATTCCCTCAGAGAACGTCGCAATAGTAATATTAATGAATTGTATTGACAAACGCCTTTATTCTCTTCGCGAGGATATCTTGTGTGCAATACTTCCCAAATACAAAGAAAACCTGTCTAAAAAAGAGAATTCGGAGGACGCCGAGCAAAAAGACAATGAAATTCCGATCACCGGGGAATGGGAAGGAACCGTCTGCACGTATGAGAGTAAATTCCCCGTTTCAATGCTTTTTCAGGAAGACGGGGACATTTTCGTTACTCTCAAAACCTCAGGGTTAGAATCCATATGTCCGAAAAAGTTGGTCATGGTTTCCTTCGAAAACAACCGTCTGAGGGGCCTTTTTTGTGGAACCATTCCGACGGGTGATGCGATGCGGCGGAAACATTTCGTGGTTCTTGAAGCGCTCCTTGGCGAGAATAGATTAAGCGGGTATGTAGCTGCAATGTCTTATGAAAAACGGGATTATTTTGAACTTTCATCGTATATCACTTTGGAGAGAATAAAGCGATAATGAATTTATAGCGACGCTATCAGGTCTCACCCTCCACAGGGGTAAGAACTGACAGAACAAGAAGAAAGTTTGGCCTTAAGATTGGTGGAGGTTATAGAATGCAAATCTCCCATTATCATGCACTATTGATTGGTTATTCGATTGCACTAATTGGCTGGCTCCTGGCTGATCGCATATTTCCATCGTTATGGCCTCGACGTGAACCTGCATCCTTCAACCGACCATGGCTTGAAGTACTATGGTCTATTATTGGCGTCATAGGGATTCTTTTGGTTGGTCAATTGTATACACGAGGATGGTTGCTACCAGATTTTGAGTCAATTGAAACATTAATTGAGGTATGCAATCAAATTCTGATCTTTTCACCAATACTTGTACTACTTGCTATCCGGCGACATCCTCTTAGTAGCGCTTGGCTGCCAATGGATAAGATATGGGCTCGTCTTGCTATCGGTTTAACTTTTGGGTTTATGGCAATTTTAGCATTTACCATAGCCCGTACTGGCAGTGATTCTTGGTTGACGGTAGTCCCGAGAGTTTATCATCCCAAAAACTTTGGTTTATTAGTTCAGGTACTGCTTGAGGATATTACCATAGCAATTCTCTTCGTAAGATTTCGTGCAGTGCTTGGGCTACGGGTGACAATTGCATTAGTTGCCGTTCTTTTTGCTGCTGGGCATATTCCAGCGCTACTTACAGGTGGAGCAACACTAACCGAGCTTTCAAGTCTGATTTTAGATGCTGGATTAGGTATAGCAATTTTATCTGTTGTTCAGCGTTCAGCTGATATCTGGTGGTTTTGGTGCGTTCATTATGCCATGGATATGATGCAGTTTTACGCAGTACCTTAATAGACAGGTTTTGTTAATATTACGTTGGAACCGTGTCGTTATAGATCTCTTAAATTTAGATATATCTTAGGCCTATCGCCGTTTCAGAATATTATCTATGATGCTACGAGGGGGAAAAGATATGGCCTTGGGTTTACAGATTGCTGCGCAGCCGGTACAGCTCACCACACACCTTAAGGGATAGACGACTTTGGGTTTCTGGGTCTTCTCATCCCAGATGAAGACCTTGGTGGGACACATATCATAACACTCCTTGCACCCATCGCATTTTTCCTCATAAACAGTTGGAAACCAGGGGATGCTCTCTCGGGGAACCCCCTGATAGGTTTCCTCTTCATCCTTTACTTTTATCTCTTCGCCCTTTTCTTTACTTATGTAAAAAGATTTATATTCTCTTAAAAGGGCTTGTTCGTATTTTTCTTCTATCCCTTTAGGGATGTAGTTTTGTTTTTTCGTTTCGCTTAATATATATTGTTTTGATGATTCATCTGGCTTTCTGCCCGTCTGGTAGAGCTTTTGAAAAATCTCATCCAGGCCAATCAAACCGATCAAGTCCTTCCCCACCAAAATCATTTTCGTCTTTTTCTTTTGAATCATTTTGAATCTGCAACCTTTAAAGTCTTTGCTTAGATATTTACTAATACTAATTTAGTTAGATTTGTATAATTTTCTTAAAATAACTCATGGGTGAGTAACGGATATCTCCAAATGCTCTATTGTTCTGACTAACTTTAATGGTTCATATACGTAAAAAGATATTACTTGATTTTATTTTATTCGATACATATATTTTGCAAAGTCAGGATCGATTTTTTGTGGAGGTTAACAGATTTTGATTGAGGAAAGCACAAAGACAAAGGGAAAAAAAGCGGAGAAGGTTCACATTTTCGAGGCCTGGTGTAAACGCTGTGGGATCTGTGTGGCTTTCTGCCCTACCCAGGCTCTTACTTCGGATAAGGATGGACTTCCGGTTTTGACCTATCCAGAGAAATGTACTCAATGTCTTATGTGTGAGTTGAGATGTCCTGATTTTGCCATAACGGTTCGCAAAAAAGAGAAGAAGTCTTAAAGTGCATCATAAAAGAGATACAGGAAAACTGAGGCTTTTGCAAGGTAACACTGCCTGTGCTCTGGGAGCTCTGGCTGCCAGGGTGGAATTCTTTGGGGGTTATCCCATTACCCCATCCACAGAGATTGCGGAGTATTTAGCCCGGGAGCTTCCCAAGCAGGGAGGAAAATTCATCCAGATGGAGGATGAGATAGGAAGTATTTCTGCGGTGATTGGTGCATCTTTAGCCGGCGCTAAAGCCATGACCGCTACCTCTGGCCCTGGTTTTTCCCTGATGCAGGAAAACATAGGCTACGCCTACATGGCCGAGGTGCCCTGCGTGATAGTTAATGTCCAGAGGGGTGGTCCCTCAACTGGTCTGCCCACCAAAGTCTCGCAGTCAGATACCATGCAGACAAGATGGGGAACTCACGGGGACTATCACCCAATAGCTTTAGCTCCCTCCTCGGTGAAGGAGAGCTTTGATCTGACCGTGAGAGCAGTTAATCTCTCGGAGAAATACCGCACTCCTGTGATTTTGCTCTTGGATGAGGTCATTGGCCACATGAGAGAGATAGTAGAGTTGCCTGAGCCAAAGGATATAAGAGTGGTGGAGAGGTGGAAGCCGACCGTACCGCCGGAGTGGTATCAACATTTCGAAATCAACCCCCATTTTGTATCCCCCATGGCCAGCTTTGGGGAGGGGTATCGTTATAATGTTACCGGACTGACTCACGATCCCTTGGGATTTCCCACTGCCAGGCCGGATGAGATAAAAAACAAGCTGGACAAGTTGAAAAACAAGATCGAGCATAACATAAATGACATAGTGCAAGTCAAGGAAGAGTTTATGGATGATGCCACCTCAGCTGTCTTTGCTTACGGATCAACGGCTCGCGCTGCTCAGCAGGCTGTGAGAATGGCCCGGCACAGAAGAATAAAGGTGGGTTTGATTCAACCCCTGACTATATGGCCCTTTCCTGATGTCTACATGGAGCATCTGTCAGAACACTTGGAACTGATTCTGGTTTGTGAACTGAACCAGGGACAGCTTGTGGGTGAGGTAATGAGAACCAGCTGCGGGAAGGCACGAATTCGTGGTCTGCACCGATATGATGGGGAGCTTTTAACCCCTGACCAGATATTCACGAGAATCAGAGAGGTGAGATGAGATGGAACATTTGATGACCAACATAACCCATGAATATTTAAGGACTAAAAAGAAATTCCCCAGCGTCTGGTGTGCTGGATGCGGGATAGGGATCGCCTTCGGGGCAATTATCAGGGCGGTGGATGAACTGAAACTATCGCAGGATGAGGTTTGCATGGTCTCGGGAATAGGCTGCTCCAGCAGGATGCCGGTCTATGCCGATTTCAACACCCTGCACACCACTCACGGAAGACCCATTGCCTTTGCCACCGGGGTCAAGTTCGCCAAACCCGAGTTGAAGGTAATGGTCATTACCGGGGACGGAGACGGTCTGGCAATAGGCGGGAATCATTTTATCCACGCCTGCCGTCGCAATATTGACATCACTACCATTTTAGTTAACAATAATACCTATGGCATGACCGGGGGTCAACTTTCACCCTCCACTCCCTATGAGAAGAAGGCAACCACTGCACCTTACGGAAACGTGGAGAGGGGTTTTGACCCTTGTGATCTAGCCAAGAGTGCTGGTGCGGTCTTTGTGGCACGGGGCACGGTCTATCACGTGATCCAGCTGCAGAAGCTCATCAAACAGGCTCTGCTCAAGAAAGGCTTCTCTTTAGTAGAGGTGATCTCCCAATGCCCCACCATCTATGGCAGGTTAAACCGGGAGGGCAATGCGGTGCAGATGATGACCTGGCAGAAAGAGCATGCTGTTTCCGTTAATGCTGCCAGAAAAATGCCTCCGGAAAAACTGAAGGATAAGTTTCTGACAGGAGTCTTGTGGGATATTGAATTTCCGGAATATGTTGAGGAATATGAAAAATTGATCAAGCGGTCCCAGTCAAAAGAAGGTTAATACAGTCTAAAAACAGAAGCAGAATGCATCGGGTAAAAAAGATATTTTCAGAGTCTGAGGAAAGGTATGAGATCAGCCTTAGCGGGTCTGGAGGCCAGGGTATGATTTTTGCCGGGACCATACTGGCTCAGGCTATCGGAGTTCACGACGGGAAAAACGTTACCCAGACCCAGAGTTACGGACCCGAGGCACGGGGGGGTGCGAGCCGCTCTGATATTGTGGTGAGTCCGGGCGTTATATATTATCCCAAAACCATACAACTCGATCTTTTGTTAGCCTTAACCCAGGAGGCGTGTGACGCCTACTATCTAAAACTGAAAGATGATGGAATACTGATTATCGATTCCAACCTGGTTACCCAGCCTCCGGCACGGGAGTTCAAGAACTTCCCTTTCACCCAGGTTGCCAAGGACAAACTGGGCACCGAGATCTTTGCCAACATCATTGCCCTGGGCACTCTGGCAGCTTTAACCAAAGTCGTCTCAAAAACCGCTTTGATCGAGGCAGTCAAAGAGAGAGCTCCCAAAGGAACCCTGGACTCGAATCTCAAAGCTATAGAACTGGGCTTTGATCTGGCTAAAAAGAAAAGAGCAAAAAGAAAAGGCAAGAAATGAAGTCAGAGCAAACCCTTCTTTTGATTAAACCGGATGCTGTTGAGAGAAACCTGATAGGCGAGATTTTATCCCGGGTTGAAAAGGAGAGATTCCAAATTGTGGACTTGAAAATGATTCAGCTAAAAGCTGAGGATGCAAAGAGATTTTACCAGGTGCATCAGGAAAAGTCTTTTTTCAAAGATCTGATAGATTTCGTAAGTAACGCCTCTGTGGTAGCGGCACTGTTGAGCAAGGAGAATGCAGTAAAGGATTTGAGAAATTTTGTTGGGAATACCGATCCCGCAAAGGCGGAAAAAGGGACCATAAGATCTGATTTTGGGTTGGATGTTACTAGAAATTCAGTCCACGCCTCGGATTCAGAAGAATCTGCTAAATTTGAGATTGACTTCTTCTTTAATAAAGACCTGAGAGCTTAGTGCCCCTCAGGTAAGATTACAGATTTTTCCCCATTTGCTGACAAAAAAGCGAATGCTCACCACATCTTAAACCTTCCGTTAAGTTCTTTTGGGCTGCAAGAGTTTTGCGTGTATGTAGCGTTTATAGGTAGAGAACTGCTTTGTCATGGTAAAATATCAGTGCAGAGTCAAGGATTTCACTTGACTTATAGAGTTTTTTTGTTATATTATAAAAAGTTGGAGGATTTTTTTGGGGTTTTGCTTTGAGACATTGAATTTTTAATCTTAAAGCTTCAGTTTTCTATTCAGGAGATGTGAAAATGACTTTAGAAACAAAGTTATTGGTCTCATTTCTTTTCTTCTTACTTGTTCCCCAAACTGCAGCATCATTTGAGCCGATTTTTGAGGGAAGAATCGACTATTCAGTATGGGATCCCTATTCTGTTTTTTGTGCCGACCTGGACGGAGATTTGGATCTGGACTTAGCTGCAGCAGGGCGGAGATATGTTTCCATTTTGAAAAACAACGGTAACGGAACATTTCAGCCTGCGGTTACGTATGATGCTGGAACCTATCTCAGTTCTATCTTCTGTGCTGATTTGGATGGAGATCTGGATATGGACATAGCTGTGGCGAGCTCCGAGGAAGACAGCGTTTTCATACTGATGAATAACGGCGACGGTACTTTTCAAGCCGGGGTGAGCTATCCCGCAGGGGATTATCCCGTTTCAGTATATTGTGTTGACTTGGATGGAGACACAGATTTCGATCTGGCTGTAGCAAATCAGAACAGCGAGAATGTCTCCATCCTCAAGAACAATGGCGATGGAACGTTTCAGACAAAAGCTGATTATGCCACAGGAGCCAGCCCTGTTTCAGTCTTTTGTGCTGATCTGGACGGCGACACCGATCTGGACCTTGCAGTAGCAAATTCAGGTGAGGATAGTGTCTCGGTATTAATGAACAATGGTGACGGAACATTTCAGAGCGCGGTGAATTATGCAACCGGAGATAGTCCTAATTCAGTTTTCTGTTCGGATCTGGATGGGGATAAAGACCTAGACTTAGCTTTGGGGAATAATGGCAGCGATAACGTTTCTATCTTGGAGAACAACGGTGATGGCACATTTCAGAGCGCGGTGCATTACGCGATCGGGACTGATCCTAATTCTGTTTTTTGTGCAGATCTGGATGGGGATACGGATCTGGACCTGGCTGTGACAAGGGAAGGAACTTATTATTTTTCAAGTTACGCTTCCGTTCTGATGAACAACGGTGATGCCACCTTCCAAACCAAAGTGGACTATGAAACAGGACGAAATCCCACTTCTGTTTTTTGTGCGGATCTGGATGGAGATACAGATTCCGATTTGGTCGTTGCGAATAGTCAGAGCTACAGTGTCTCCGTCTTTAAGAACCGAGGAGATGGCACTTTTCAGACTGCTGCAGCCTACGATGCCGAAGGAGGATCTCGTTCCATTTTTAGCACAGACCTGGATGGAGACAGTGATCTGGATCTGGCTGTAGCCAGCGTTGTTGGCTGTGTCTCCATTTTCAAGAACAATGGTGATGGAACATTCCAGCCGAGAGTTGACTATGATGGGGGAGATGGAACTGTTGGTGTTTACTGCGCTGATTTGGATGGGGATTCAGATCAAGACCTGGCTGTCGCAAACTGGTCGAGCGAAAATTGTGTTTCCATCCTTTTGAATCATGGTGATGGAACCTTTCAGACAAGGGTCACTTACCCAGCCGATGGACCCTGGGCTGTTGCCGGTGCGGATTTCGATGGGGACGAAGATCAGGACCTGGCTGTAGGTAACTGGGATGGCAGTCTTTCCATTTTCAAAAACAATGGAGATGGAACATTCCAGGCTCGGGTGGATTATGATCCTGGTGGTTCATTTCCTTACTGCGCAGATTTAGATAACGACTCAGACGTTGACATCTGCGGTGAAGGAGCACATATATTGTTGAATAACGGTGACGGTACATTTGAACATGCGGGAACATATGCCCCTTATAGTGTTCACCATATTTTTTGTGCTGATTTAGATGGAGATTGTGATCTGGACATAGCTGCCCCCAATTTTCTTATGCATAGCATTCACATCCTGATGAATAACGGGGATGCAACATTTCAGGAAACAGGTTACTATTATACAGCTGCTGATCCTTACGGTGTTTTTTGTGCAGATCTGGACGGAGACTCACACCTGGACCTGGCTGTCACAAGTGATGATTGGACCTATGTCTCAATTTTGAAGAACAACGGAGACGGGACCTTTCAGGATGCGGTTAATTATGGTACGGGAGGTCAGCCCCGGGGTGTTTTCTGCGCGGATTTGGATGGGGACTCAGACATTGACATGGCAATTGCGAATCAAGACAGCTACAACATATATGTCTATTTGAACCTGACCAACTTTAATCCCAACCATCCGCCACGTGCATTTCCAGTTCTTTCGCCTGTGGATGGAGATTCCGTTCCGTTCAACCTCACGCTGGACTGGAAAGCAACCTGTGATCCCAACGCTGGAGATTCCGTCTGGTATGACCTTCACTTGAGCACGGTGCCGGATTTTGATCCGGATTCCACTTTGGTATATGACAGTCTGACCAGAAGTGAACTCACAGACACCCTGGAGATTGACACGTATTACTGGAAGGTGAGGGCTTATGACAATTTAGGTGCGGAGAGATGGTCTGATCAGACCTGGAGTTTTTCTGCAGCTTTTTTAGGTGGGGATGTTAACAATGATTCAGAGGCGACAATATCTGACGTGGTTTATCTGGTCAATTATCATTTCAAGTCTGGCCCAGCTCCTGTTCCACTTGCCTCTGCGGACGTGAACTGTGATAATGAGTCGGACATCATAGATGCTGTATACCTGGTGAATTATCTTTTCAGAAGTGGTCCTGCACCCTGTTAATAATACTACAAGTAGCTCCGGAACGATGTAAGAGGGTAATCGGATATTACGTCCGAAGTATAAGTATTCCTCGGTTGGTGGGGGAATTGGAATTCCGCTACCAGAGCTTCCATGTGGGAAATCCCCGGAACGAGTCTTCACGACAATTCCCTCACGAACGCCAAATCCTCTTTTACCCATTTTTTCAGGCAAAAAAAGGCTTGACATAGACTTGAGTATTACTTAATTTGCTAAAGTTATAGTGAAATTTTTCACAAGAGAAGTTAGTTTAAATGTCTTACAAATAGGAGGTAAAATAAAATGGCAGGTCCGAAATTCGTAGGCAAAATCGAGTGGCCCACCACTATCCAGCTCGGAAAGGGATTAGAGGGTGCGATAACCGGTGAGACCAAAATAGGTTATGTGGATGGGGAAAAGGGCTGGCTGGTTTATCGAGGTTATAACATCTTCGATCTGGCTGAACACTCAGATTTTGAGGAAACGACCTATCTTCTGATCTTCGGGAAACTTCCCACAAAAAAAGAACTGGATGATTTCAAGAAGAAGCTGGTGGAATATCGGGAGATTCCGGATGAGGTGATTGAGACCCTTAAAAGGATTCCCAAAGACGTTCATCCTATGGCTGCTATGAGAACGGGCGTTTCTGTTTTGGGCTGCTTTGATCCCAAAGCGGACGACGTCAGTGTGGAAGGTGAGACCGAGATCGGAATTAAGCTCACCGCTCAGATGGCCACCATAGCGGGTGCAGTTGCCCGGATAAGACACGGAAAAGAGCCGCTAAAACCTGATCCCAGCCTGGATCATTCAGCCAACTTTCTGTATATGATGACCGGGAAGAAACCGGATGATTTCTCCACCAAGGTCATGGATGTCTCCTTGATCCTACATGCGGATCACGGAATGAATGCTTCCACTTTTACCACCATGGTTACCAATTCCTCCTTGAGCGATATGTACTCCTCAATATGTGCTGGTATCTGCAGCCTGAAGGGCCCGCTTCACGGTGGAGCTAATGAGAGGGCTTTGGCTGACATGATGGCGATAAAAGACGAGGCCGGTGCGGTCAAGTATGTGAAAGATGCCATCGACAAGAAGAAAAAGATCATGGGATTCGGTCACCGGGTTTACAAAGCCTATGATCCCAGAGCCAAGGTCCTGGGTCAGTACTCCCAGAAGGTAACTGAGATGAAGAAGATGGGACATCTTTACAAGATCGCCAAGAAAGTAGAGGAAGAGGTTATCAAAGCCTATGGTGAGAGAGGTATTTTCCCCAATGTGGATTTCTATTCCGGAACCATTTACTACGCCATGGGGATTGAGATTCCCATGTTTACCCCCATTTTCGCGGTGAGCAGGGTTGCTGGTTGGGTGGCCCGTGTTCTGGAGTATCTGCCTCAGAACAGAATCTTCAGACCCCGTGCAGTTTACGTGGGTGCATTAGAACAGAAATATGTGCCCATGGGCAAAAGATAAAAACGAATATACCTGATTCAGACTAAAATAGAAAGCCGCCCCGTTTGAAATGGGGCGGCTTTTTTGGTCTTAAAAAATTCCTCAAAAACCTTATCAGGAACAGAACTTCTGTCGCAATGCCTTAGTGGCTTTGGAGGCAAAGGCTTTCTGTATGATACAGCTGATTAGGGTGGGAGATGTTGAAACTGCCTCCACATTGATATTCTTTTCTGAAAGGACTTTGAATATCTGAGTGGCAACTCCTGGTGTTTGGGCCAGGTTGGGAGCAGAAACAGACAAAAGCGCAGCGTCGGAATCAACCTGCAGGCTCTCCGCTCCAATATGCTGTTGAACTTTTTTCAGACAGAATATGGCGTGGTTCAGGTCTTTATGCCCTATGGTCAAGGTTATATTGGCTTTTCCCTTGGCTACCGGCGCGGATGTGATCATCTGCACGTTGATCCCGCTTGACCAGAGATCGCCGAAAACCTGGGCTCCTATCCCTGGCCGATCAGGGGCTGAGTTCAAAGTGATCATACAGACATCTTCGTTACAGCTTATCTCAATACCTGGCACAGAACTCTCTTTTTTTGACATTTCTAACTGGACTTATTTTATGGACATTCAAATAACGTTCTTCTTTCTTAGTAAATATATCTTAATATTGGTAAAAGTCAATCTATTTTTGAGAATTATCCAATAAGCAACAGAATTTTGAAAAGAATGGTTGACATATTGCCTTTTTTTGTTAAATTGAGAGATTGTGAAAATAGTCACATTCTTTTGTGTTTTCTTTTAAGTTGTTTTCAAATATGAACTTATCACGATAAGAGGTGAGTATGGGTAAGACCTTAGCTGAGAAGATAATATCAGAGCATGCGGGAAAAGAGGTTAAAGCTGGAGAGATTGCCATAGTGGATGTTGACGTCGCGCTGACCCAGGATGGAACCGGGCCTCTGGCTATTCGCCAGCTCCAGAAAATAGGACTGGAAAAGGTAAAAAATCCCAAGAAATCAGTGTTATTCATCGATCATGCTGCTCCCTCTCCCAGAAAGGAGCTGGCCACTGATCATATGCTCATCCGTGATTTTACTCGCAAAACAGGTGCCTGTCTTTCAGACGTGGCCGAGGGGATCTGTCATCAGATCATAGCTGAATCCTATCTCAATCCAGGGGATATATTAATTGGTGCGGATTCTCACACCTGCACCGGAGGTGCCTTAGGTGCCTTTTCCACGGGGATGGGATCAACTGATGTGGCCATTGGCATGGCTCTGGGCAAAACCTGGCTCAGGGTACCTGAGACCTTTAAAATCGAGGTCAGCGGAAGCTTCCCCACAGGTGTTTACCCCAAGGACTTGATCCTTTATCTGATTGGTTTGATCGGTGCTGACGGTGCCACTTACAAGGCACTTGAGTTCACTGGTGACACCATTAAAAAGATGTCTATGAGCGGCAGATTGACCCTTTCCAACATGGCAGTTGAGGCCGGAGCTAAGGCTGGCTTGATTGCCTCGGATATAACCACCAGGGAATTTTTAAAGAAATACAAAAGAGCAAAAAACTACAGAAAGATAGCTCCGGATGAGGATGCCCTGTACGAAAGGGAAATCAAGATTGCTGCTGCTACCCTTTCCCCAACTATTTCTTTTCCCCACACGGTGGATAACACTAAGTCTATTGAAGAGATTAAGGACGAGATTCCCATAGATCAGGTCTTTATCGGGACCTGCACCAACGGCAGGCTGGAGGATTTAGCAATTGCCTGCAAGATCATCAAAGGAAAGAAGAAACATCCCGGAACCAGGTTGATTATCGTTCCGGCATCCAAATCGGTCTTCCTTGAGGCTATGAAAAAAGGCTACATCAAGGTCTTGGTTGAGTTTGGAGCAGCCATTTTAGCTCCTGGGTGTGGTCCCTGTGTGGGAGTACACGAGGGTATTTTGGGGAATGGTGAGAGATGCTTGTCCACCATGAATAGAAACTTCAAAGGTAGGATGGGAAACACAGAGGG
>SMTZ1_10003802_pt1 | contig 15170 bp, 11 predicted proteins | sample DeeMarSWOR136_30_FD_25667 | JGI IMG/M metagenome (IMG submission 25667)
TGCAAGGTCATGACGAACCCTTTTTCTCCTGATGCAGATTCTGTCATACCAATGATTCTTCCCGGCATCTTCCGGAGTAACCCTTTTTTGCAGGCAAAGATCCCCAGGAGTGGTCCTCCAAAGTTCTGGGGCAACCCCAGGCATTGACCATCTCCTATGATGATATCAGCAGTTCTTTCAGGTTCAATAATGCCCAGGCTGACAGGGTCTGTACCTACAACGAGGAAGGCATTGTTATCGTGGGCTATTTCACCTACAGATTTGAGGGTTTCATGCAAAAATCCATAAAAGGAAGGCTGTTCAACATAGATACCGGATGCATTTTTTGCTTTTTCTTTCAAATCTTCTAGATCAATCTGTCCTCTCTCATCATGGGCTACCCTTGTAACAGAATCTGGAACATACGTTTTCAAAACCTTTTCTCTATGTGGAGACATTAAATCAGGTATTACAAATTTTTGTTTTCCGGTAGCACGTTCACATAATAAAGCAGCTTCAGCTAAAGAGGTTCCCCAATCATAATTTGAGGAATTACACACATCCATCCCAGTTAAATCACAGATTAGGCTCTGATACTCAAAAAGTGCCTGGAGCATGCCCTGGGATATTTCAGGCTGGTACGGTGTGTAAGCAGTGTAGAACTCACTTCTGGATAGCAATTCTTTTATGTGGGATGGAATGTAATGGTTGTAGCACCCAGCTCCTAAAAAGGATAAAACTTTCTTGTTTTTGTTTTTTAGGTTCTCCATTTCTCTTGTAACTTCTAAATCGGATAAAGGAGGCGGTAATTTGATATTTTTTTTGAGATTTGAAGGAATATCTGAAAAAAGGTCATCTGTGGTCATGGTTATTTGTTGGAGCATTGCTTTTTCTTCAGAAACGTTTGGAATATACCGCATAGGATCACCTGCATTGAGTGTTGTAGTAAGATTATAAAGGTTTTGATATGTCGGGCTTTGGGACAAAAAATTAGCTCGATCCCAATTTCTCCAAGTCCAAAGGTTTGGAAAAAAATTTAAATAATAAATGGGCTGAAATTACTGCTAATTTCGCGCTGATGTGTTCATAAAATTCACCTTACTTAGAAACGTGTTTTTTATTGTCTAATTTGACTCATCAGATGAAACAGTTGTACTCATTGAGTACTTTAACTACTTGCTTTTACATTTCCCACAAAACAAAAATTGTAAAAGGTAATATTTCTCTTTTTGTCAACATAATTTTTTCAATTCTTTTCCACAGTTTCAATTGTTTTAGTTTGTGCTATTAACTAGAATTGGAAATGCTGTAAGGTAACCGAAAACTTTTTAAAGTAGACATGATAAGAAAAGATGATGGTTGATGTAGGGATTTCACATCCCGAGGAACTCATAGAGCAGTTTCCGGGGGGAGTGATCATCTTGGACTCCGAAAGGAGAATTGAGTATCTCAATAGAGAAATGAAAAAGATGTTGGGAAGGAATTCAGAAAAAATAATTGGGAAAAAGTTCAAAGAAGTTTTTAAGAAAACTTCAAAGGAAATTTATGAATATGAGAAAAAAAGAGGGAAAAAAGTTGTTTTGAGAGGAAAGTTGCAAAAAATAGAGGACAAACATTTTGGATGTTTAGTTGACGTGTCCGATCTTAACAAATATAGGAATCTCTTTGATGGAGTTCCTGCAGGCGTGTATAGAGTTAATGAAGGCAACAAAATTATCATGGCAAATGAAGGATTTGCAAAGATCTTTGGATATGATTCTGCTGAGGAAGTTATAGGAATGAATGTACGGGAACTCTATCTATCAGAAGAGGACATGAAAAAATTCATAGAAAACTTACAGGAAGAAGGAAGTGTTATGAACTATATACTGGATATGAAAAAGAAAGATGGACAGAAGATAATCATATCTGCTAGTAGTTCCATAATAAAAGATGATAATGGAGACCAAGTAGAAAGAGAAGGAACAATTTTAGATGTTACTGAAAAAATGCAATATTTAAGGGCCCTTGAAGAAATGCCCACAGGATATTATGAAGTTGAACATAAAAAAGGTGGTAGACATGAAATCGTAGATTGCAATGCAGCTTTTGCTGAAATTTTTGGCTATTCTAAGGATGAAATCATAGGGATGGACATATCCGAATTATATGCAAATTTAGATGAAAAAGAGAGATTTATGCAGAATTTAAGAGACGAAAGTGAAAAGAATCGTGATTTGAAAGATTACGAACTGAAAGTCAAAAAGAAAGATGAAACTGAGTTTTTTATTGAAATAGACTGCCACCTTATCAAGGATACGAAGGGCAAAGAACTAGGAAGACGTGGGACTGTAAGAGACATAACATATAAGATACAACTCAAAAAGACTTTGGAGGATATGGACAAATTTGTACATCAGTATATAACTCCCCTCATAAATATTGAAATATCAACTGAAGCTCTTGTAGATATACTGGAATTAATGACTGGTCTAGAATACAGAAGAATAAAGCATGTAAGTCCTTCAGAAAGAATTGCAGACGAGTTTGCTTTGATGTTAGAAGACACTATGCCACTATTCAAAAAAATCGGCATTCCAAGCAAAATATTGTTAGACATAGAATCTCACCTAGCTGACATAAGAGAAAGAAAAGAGCTTTTTGGCAATGATTTTTCCTTAATGGACCTGTGGACAAGGGAGCATATTTCCTATTTATTGGGTAGACTTCGTTATATTTCAGATGTCTTGAAAGGAAAATTGCCTGAGAACATCAGCAATAGGATGAAGAAAATCGAAGAAAAAGGACAATACGTCCTACAAATATATGCTATAAAGCAGCAGCAGAGAATATTCTCAACTGCCAAGTTAACCCATAATGTAATAGAGTCACTAAGGTTTTATCTTTTTAAGGGTAAGGAAATCGAATTTGATTTTAGAGAGAAAAACATCTATTCCATAATCGGGAAAAATATGGAACTCCTCTATCCTTATGCTCAGCAAAAAGGACTGAATTTTGTCTACAAAGGCGAAAGAGTTGCAAAAGCTTCAATAGCGGAAGAGCACTTTGATCGTACAATATCAAATTTACTCATGAATGCAGTCAAATATTCTTATACACGAGAAGGTGGGTACATTGATATTGTTGTTGAAGATAATGATGAAGAAGTGAAGATAGAAATATCGAATTATGGCATCCCCATAAGAAGAGATGAGATTAACAAGGTTTTCGAATATGGTTATAGGGGTATTTTCTCCCCCGACTGGAATCGCGTGGGGTCTGGCATAGGACTTGCAGATGCAAAAGCTGTTATCGAGAAACATGGAGGTAGAATCAGAATAGAGAGTGTTCCATCTCAAGCTGGACACTCAGGAGAGTATGATATACCATATATAACAACAGTGAGGGCCTATATTCCTAAAAGGAGGGAAAAAAATGAAAAAGGTGTTGTGGGTAGAGGATGAAGCGAAAGATCAATTGCTGGAACTCTTAGGACCCGTATGGCAGGCAGGCTGCTTTGTCGATATTGCAGAAGATAAGGTAACTGCCTTAGAGAAAATCAAGAAGGAGAAATATGATGCATATGTCTTTGACTTAATAATTAGAAGAGGAGAAATTCCAGATGTATCAGAAGGAGAATCTAGTGACATGATTCATGGACTTGAACTCATAAAGGAGATTTTTGCTGAGGATTCTGGAATCAATATAGATCCTTTGAAATGTGCAGTTTTTTCTGTGGTGGGAAGGGAAGATATTCATGACCAAATTAGAAGATGTGGAATTACTAATATAATCGTGAAACAAGAAATGAGTAGAACTATGTTAAAAGAAATCATTGAATCGATTATTGGAAATGGGGGGCAGCAGGAGTGATGTCAAGAATTCAAAAAGCGCTACTCATTGTGATTTTTGAGGTTATTGCCATTTACTTAATTTCTCATAGCACAAATTATATTAAATTGGATGCAATGGCTGAGATACTTGCGACACTCTTTGCTCTGGTATTCTTGTTGCCTCAAATTGTAGGTAAGTTTGTATTAAAGCCACGTCCTCAAAATCTGCATGAGCTATACCCCCGAAGCCTATATTTCATTGCATTTGTTTTTGCTTTAGGAATCATACTCCCAATAAGTGGAATAACCTTTGATCTTGGGAAGTTACCTCTTCTTAATCTGGCTATATCCTTGCGCAATGTTTCTCTCTTTTTATTTCTCAATTCTATTATGCTATTAGTTCTATTCTTCAATAATATTCTGAGGAATATATCCTTTGTTCATAATTTGAAAGCCTCAAAAGAAAAATGTGTCTTTTCAATTACATTTAGTCGTAGAGAGGATTACAAAAGCTGGACACAGTCTATAAAAGGAAAGTGTGAGTATGCTATTGGAAAGTTTTATGAACTAATGTGGGGGGATTTACAGTCTCATATAGAGAAGATTCGCAGTGCTATTGAATCGCTTCTCGCAGTAGACGAATGCCATATAACCGGGTGCATTGAAGATATTTTTGAGGTTATTGAGTATCTCTTGATTAACAACAGATCAGAATATTATGAGGGATTATTGTATGATATAATCAAAACATCATCTGTCAATAGGAGTTATGCTATGAAAAAATCAGTAATAAACGGATTAACTAAATTAAATTTGAGAATTATACGAAATATTGAGGATAAAAGCAATAAAAATATGAATAATGAAATTATGAAAAAGAATATAAAGGTTATTGCACAGATAGGCTCCAGTAGCCTAGAATTTAATCGCGATACATTAATTGTTGAGGCGCAAAAAAGTTTGAGAATAATTTTTGATGAGTGTTTGAAGAAAAATCTAGATGAATTTGACTATTCAGTTTTCGTTTATAGTTTGGTGAAGTTAGCTGAAAAAGCGTTTGAAGACAATATCAAAGAAGCAATACGGGAGAGTATTGCAGCTCTTGTTCATATTACCACATCTTTTAAGGATAGAGAATTAAGAATAAATCCTACTATGAATGCACTTGAAACGCTAAGAGACATTGGAATAAAATGTGCAGAAAAAAGATGGGAAAATTTGTTGTTTAACTGTTTTAATACGTTACTGTATCTAAGAAGAGAACTTTCGGAGGATTATCTGATATCACTTTCTTCTGTCTTAATAATAGCTTCATACTGCAACAAACATTTTTCAGAGGTTCTTCCTAACATAGAGAAGATACTGGAAAGAGAAATAGACGATTTGGAAGAAGTTAAAGAGTATTCATCGAATTATACAAAGAGCTACAGCCAAATTCAGCATTCTGTGCTAAGAAAATATCTTGATAAATTCCAAAGCTAAGAAAATCTTATCTATGCATCATTAAAATCAGAATGCAACATCCATTCTGCTCTCTTTTGGGTTTCAACCTCATTTATGACAAGGTGAGGAGTATTTTCAGGAAATTTTTTCAAGAGGCCTTAAAATAGTTTAGATTTCTCAAAAAAGAAGAATCTAAATATTTTATCCCAAATTAGCCCGAAAACATGAACACCCGGGTAATACTGTATTTCTATTCCCACAGAACTCTAATTATTCTGGTATGACCAGAAACATTTATATGGATTGTATTCCCCTAAAGATTATGGCACACGATGAGAAAGATGAAAAAGGTGACGAAAAAGATGAAAAAGGTGACGAGAAGCACAAAGAAGGAAAGTGGCAGAAAGATCCATTGAGTGGTGCTATCTTCGGCATGATCCTCATAGTGCTTGGTGCTACCTATTTTGGAGGGCCATATTTACCAGGTCCCTGGTGGGCGTGGTTCATAGCCGGGCTCGGAGTAGTATCTATTCTTGATGCTGTGTTACACTCTCTGAAACCAGAATGGAAGAGACCAGTTTTCGGCAAAGTCATTACAGGTATCATACTGATTGTCATTGGCATGGGATTCATATACGAGATTACAGACTGGTGGCCTTATCTGCTCATAGCTCTTGGTGCTGTCATGCTCGTCTATTACATTCGGAAATCTTACAGTGTGTAACCCATAAAGAAATCCCACCAGTACTTGACAGTGTGGAAATGCTTCTCTCGTGAAATGCAGGCTATCCCTCCATCACCAAAGCACTTGATGATATCACCTATGTGGTACCGTGGGAACAGCCTGGATGATATGATGAGACTTCCTCTTTCTCCTTTTTTCATTTCATACAGCATTTTTACCCCTTTTCTGGTTTTGACCTCAAACAGATAGAAATCATAATTGGGAAAGCAGTACGGCCTCTCATCTAGTTGTTGGGCGTAGAATCCTTCTGTAGCCCCATAAATGTCTCGTAACCCCTTGTAGTCGTACATGGCCTTCAACGATGCGTTGTACCTGGCATGCACCCCTGGGAGGCTGCTAGTAATCAAAAGGGGGTTTTTCCATACATTTTTTGGGTATAAACCGTGGTTCTTCTTGCATATTTTTCCGAATAAAAGCATCAACTGGGTAATCCCTATCATCGCGGTCACGTTCACATTATGAGCTTTCTGGTATATGTATTCCAGTCTTTTCACAGATTGTGAATCAATCCGTTGAGTACCAAACTGGTTAATGTCCTCTACAGGATACACCAGGTTCAATCCTACTTTTTCAGCCAGATGTTTTGAATAAATACCAGAGGAGTACCCGTATGGCTGTTCAGTGTCTCCAAAAGATTCAGTCCCTGCCACTGAGGGGTAGATGAATAAGAGGATGTGCCCGTCCAGTATGGTGGTGTCTTCACTTTTGTAGATGTAGTTCATGAGGCAGCGAGGACCTAACATGAATCGCTCTTCAATTTCTGCCTGTGTATAGGGTATGATCTTGGAAGGCCCTGTGGTTCCTCTAGTCATGCCCCATTCTACTGGTTTTTCTACAAGGAGTGCATTGTACTGCCCTTTTTTTACTTTTTGCAGCCATGGACCAAAATCTGGAAAAGTAGCTATGGGAAACTTTCTTTGAAATTCATCTAAAGTTTTAATATCCTGGGCACCGTAGCTTTTTCCGTATTCAGTTTTTTTGTACCTTTTTATTAAGGTGGAAAACAGGTTATTCTGGGCTTCTTCTGGATTTTCAAGTGCATTGTACCATGATTTCAAGAAGAATTCCAGCATCCTCTTGTCCATAACAGGCTATCTGTGTTGTGGTACATAAGGTTTATGGGCATTAGCACCGGGCACGTGGTGCTCTGCTGACTTTGGGGGTTGCGAGTATTGTCGATAGTGATACTGAAGTGGTATCTAGTCATTCATTGAAGTTGTACCTAAAATCTATCAGTGTTTCTGGCTGTTGATTAATGCTTCTTTGATAGCTTTTTAGATGATTATTGAAGTTTTGAAGGTACTTAATTGAGAAATAGTGCATTTGGTAAATCACATCAAATTCCGTTTCTTAAAACTTGTATAACCTGAAATCCCGATAATGACATGGTCTATGACTTCAATACCTAATACTTTGCCACATAAGCAGAGCTGCCGGGTTAGTAAAACATCATCCCCAGAAGGTGCAATATCTCCTGAAGGGTGATTATGAACAAGAATTATGGATGCTGCAGCATAATGTGGTGGAAGAGGGACCAGTTGAATATTTTCGGATAATTCATCCTCAATCACTAAATGATCGAGCACTCGCTAATGTGAGGAAAATGGAGCCTGATAAAAAATCCCACATGCCTGCAGAAGAATTGAATAAACATCTTGACTGGGATTACGACACAAAACAGGTATTCAGATGGTTAGGTATTAATTACAGGCTGAGTCTGACTGAAATTGCCAGACAGATTGAAACCTCACGTACCACGGTTAGAAGAAAGAAAGATCTAATTAAAGAGGTCGCACATATTCACTATCCCACCTTTATTCATTCATTTTCGAGTTACAGCTTTATCCTCTCATCTTTTCAGACAGAATGTCCTGAATTTCTCGTAAAAGCTTTTGAAAATTTAAGTGCTACGTCCTACCTGTTCGGGAATCGAGACAGAACACTGTGTTTTTTAGCTACTACACTCCCTGGGTTTGTGATGAGGACGCTTGAGAACCTTGAGGAGAGGGGAATAGTTGAAGATTTGAATGTTGAAATAACTGCGAAAAGATGGAGCCAAATCGAGGAAGAGTATAAACAGGGGAAAATTCCTGAAAAGTTTTTCTGGATGTTTAAAAGAATAAAAAGAAAAAAAGAAAAAAAGTTATAGAGGGACTCCGCCTTTGTCACCGTCTCCAGGTGGTCCACTGGGTTCGGTAGCACTAAGGAGTTCAAATGGCCATCCTTTCAGATTCATGTTGATCACCTCGTTTCTCTGTGATAGTTCTATGAAAAAATCTAACTGAAAAAAATTTGGTTAAAAAACTGAAGAATATTTGTGCAAACTGAATTTTTGTGAATTCTCTTATTTTTATCAATAATCAATGAATATACGTGAAATTCAAAAACATGTACTGGATATATGATAATACTGTAACTGTAAAAGCTTTCAAAAGAGAAAGGGCTTGAGCTTCTTTTACTGCAAGAATCTGGACTATTACTACCCATAGAGATGCAAAAATCAATCGCACAGGATTTAGAATATTCTAGAAGACTGGAAAATGGATTATCTCTTCTGGTAGTACAAAATCTACAATTACATTTGGTACAAACATGGATGGAATCAGAATAATCAATGGCAATGCTAAACCTGCTAAATTATCTTCAAATGTTCCTTTACCATTGAAAGGGTTTGCCAACAATTGTACACAACCAGCTAAAACAATCCAGGTGATAATGGTAACTGGTGCTGTGGAAAATATCTGCCATAAAAACCATTTTTCCAACAGACTCAAAAGATGAAGGATATCACGCAAGGTCTCAACCAAATCCTTATATCCACAAAGTATCTAATAAGTTAAAACAAAAAAAGGTGAGTACATGGCTACCCGGCAAGAGATCATTGAGATCATAGATGCTTTTTTAGACAACAGAATCACGCAAAGAGAAGCATACGACTGGGCATCAGAAGAATTGCACAGGGCTCCTGATTGGGAGGATCAAGCAGGGGCCTTGATCACCTTCATAGGTGCTTATGTTCCAAAAGAGGCCATGGTAAGACCACTCAGAGAACAACTTATCCTGGACAGAGAAGTACTTGTTCGTGGCGTCCCTTGCCCCCCACAAAGAGCTTGGAAGAACGGTGGAAGCTTTCTGGTCAGCTTTTACACCGCAGGAAAAGATCGTTGTCTGCCAGATCAAAATAACTGAACGTGGAGAGCGTGTACTGGAATTGGAAGAAGAAACATGGGAAGGAACCCAACTATTTTATGAGCAGATTCCTCTCCCAATCACAGATGAAGGTGGCCCCTCTTTGACTTCAGAAGAGGTTTGGGAGAAAAGAGATGCATGGTGGTCAGGAGATATACCTGCAGAAGAGGTTCTCCAGTGGGTACTGGATCAACTGCAGAGAAAAAGTACATTAAAAGTATATGATACTCTCCTTTCACTGTACTGGAGACTTCGTAGACCAGATGCATGGTTTACCCCGGAGTATATCGAAATGAGACACATAAGGAAGCACATCTAAAAAGTGTTTTTGAAAAGGTAAATAAAATTCTGACAAAATAACCCAATAAATACACAAAAATAAAAAATTTAAGCAAAAAAGGACTAAACGTTAATGGCATTATAAGTACTGAACCCTTTTGACTTTTAACCATGCAGAAGTTCAAGTTCACTACAGGTGCATGGAGGCCATAACCTTTGAGGACGTGAGCCTTTTAAATGGAGAGACTCATTCTTATCATGCGCCTTGCCTTAGTCTTTCCTCCCTCTATGCCGCCGACTTCCCCCCCGTGCGGTATTGCCTATTTGAAAGCATTCCTGGGTCATGGAAAGACTTTCGATGTGAACCTGAGTTACCACGATACAGCAGTGCACATGGTGAATACAGGAGAGTTACCTCTTGATGTAATTGCAGAAGGAAAAGTTGTAGAACCAGAAGAATTGAAAGAAGCAGCCCTTTTTCTAAAAGGGAAAAACCATTTCTATGATAGTAAAGAGTATAACAAGAACATTGAGATTTTCTTTGATTATTTTAACGAACTATACCCCTTGGTCCAGAGAGAATCCATGAAGTATCTTGAAGGCTCTGCCCACGATAGTATTGTATCTCTTTTTGAGAAGGTTCTCTCCCCTGTGAGGAGGTACTATCCTGATGTGGTGGGCTTTTCCCAGATGGTCCTCCCCCAGCGTGAAGTAGTTTTAGCACTGGCACACTACCTGAAAGCTGAGGACATTTCTGTGGTTTTAGGTGGTGCCTCCCTGTGGTATAACCCTGAAAACTATTTGTTACAGACTGGTTCTGCTGATCTGTCTCAGATCTTTGATGCAGTCTTTTACGGTGAGGGAGAATTGCCCTTGAAAGCGTATACAGATGGAGAACGTCTAGAAAAAATTCCGAACATTGTATACAAAAAGGGTAAAATTACAAAAAATGAAAAAACTGAATTCCCCAATGTGGATACACTTCCATGTCCTGATTTTGGAGATTTTCCTCTGAAAGAGTACTATGCTCCTGAAGTTATTCTTCCTGTGTTAACCTCAAGGGGATGTTACTGGAGAAAATGTACATTCTGTACACATTATAAATCTTATGGTGAATACAGGACCTGTTCTGTAGAAAAGGTCGTATCCGATTTGAAAGAGCTCCAAGAAAAGTATGGCGCATCGTACTTCTTGCTGGCAGATGAGATGGTACATCCTCATAGGTATGACAACTTTTGTGAGGCTATTACCAGAGAAGGGTTGGATATCAGGTTTTATTCAGAGGTTAAACCCACTAAAGAGTTTACGAGCAGATTGCTGAAGAAAATGTATAGTTCAGGTGTGAGAGCTTTACTATGGGGGGTGGAATCAGGGACGCAGCGTGTTCTAGACCTCATGGGCAAGGGGACAAAAGTAAAGGATACAGAACAAGTGCTCAAAGACAGCTGGAAGGCAGGTATCTGGAATATGGTATTCATGATTGTAGAATACCCCACCCAGACCAGAAAGGAGATAGAAGATGATATCACCTTTTTACAGAAGAATGCACCATACATGTCTACAGTTACCGGGTCACTGTTCAAACTGGAAGTGGGGTCTTACATGCATGAGCATCCTGAAAAATTTGGCATAAAGAAGGTAGAACCTGCAGGTGATTTTTCTCCAGTGTGTCAGTACACCCTCTTTGAGGGATTGCCGGAAGCTGATTTTTTGTACAAGAAGTATTCTGTGGAATTTGTAGTGCTCTCTAAAGTGTCGTGGTATTTTGGAAAGATGCGTGACCACATGTTGTTATTTGCTGACAGAATGAGTGAAAATCCTCTAACAAATTCTGTAATGAAATGATAAGAGTAATAAGGATAAATTGATCCCATGATTTTAATTCTTTCTGCAGATACAGTACAACTTATGTCAGACTCTCAACATTTAAAAAAATGATTCAACCCTTCAGAAAAGTCTTGGATCTATCTTTTTGAGTTCTTGTGTGAGGGATTCAGCACATAAAGGATCGAAAATACCTCCTTTCAGCCATTTTGCCAGGGTTGCTCTGGCCAGCATTCCCCGTACAGTGAGCTGGCGTGCAGTTTCCAGCAACCTCGTTGTCACCACAGGGTGGCGTCTAAATTCATTGGTGAAGTGTGCTGCAGCTCCTTTTGCCCAGGGTTCAGGTTCTCCCGAACCTTTTTCTAGAGGAGTTCCCGGAAGGGGCTGAAAAGGGACAAACTGGGCAACATCCACTCCTACTTTCACTGCCAGGTCTACACATCTTTTACGCATCTCCCCTGTTTCCCCCGGGAGGCCAGTAATGAAGGAAGCAATAGTAAATATACCTGCTTTCTGTAGGAGCGTACATGCGCGCTGGTGTTGTTCAAATGATACGGGTTTGCCAATAAAATGGGCCAATTCTGGCTCCAGTGTTTCAATGCCAATGCATGCTCTCAGAAAATGGGCACGCGCTAAAGCAGGGATCAACTCAGGTACTTTCAATAAATCGTCTGAGCGGGCTGAGAAATAAAAAAATAAGGGTAAAAGTCCGTTTTCAAGAAGTTTGCAGATGTGTAAGGCTCTTTTTGGGTCTACAGTGAAATTATCGTCCACAATATGGATGATGGTAGCTCCATTTTCCACCAGGGTTTTTATATCCTGTGTCACCACTTCTGGAGAGCGTGGACGCCACACACTGTTGTAGAATCGGCTGGCCTCGCAGAAGAGACACTGGTAAGGACAGCCGCGGCTGGTTTCCACCAGGGCAATACCCTCGGGAGGTGGACCTGCTAAATCACGGGCAGGCTCTGGCAACAAATCTAGTGGTTCAATCAAGGGTCTAAAAGGTGTTTTTATGACGCAACCGTTACGAAGAAGGGCTAATCCCTTAATATTTTCTGATATTCCTTTTTTTAGAAGTTCTTTAAAGGTTTCTTCTCCTTCTCCACACACTACTGCATCTACCCCTGCTTCTAACAGAGGGCGAGGCAACATGGAGGCTCCGTGCCCGCCCACAATGACAGGGCTGGAAAATTGTGCAGTTCGCAGTTTTCTCACAAAGTTGACAGTGGGTTCCACCGAGGCTAACCCCATGGTGGTAATACCTACAAGATCTGGATGAGTTTCTTCTACTTTTTTGACAGCAGTATACACATCAAAGGAAGTGGCATCCAAAATGGTGACATCAACAACATCTCGAACTGCTGCAGCGAGAACAGCAAGGCTGAAGGTTCCAAAGTTCAAACGGGTCTGCTCTGGTGGTTTCACCAGAGTGACCTTCATTAGAAATCCTCCAGATGGACTCCCAGAAGGTCTACCAGTTTTTCAGGAGCTTCCTCCCGTAAGGTCTGGGCCAGCCAGGCAGCTGCTTCGCAATCTGCAGTGACCATATCACAGTAATCAGGAGATGGTTCACCATTTTTTTTGTGAAAGAGTAATTCAGCACAAGCAAAACAGGGCCCGCCACACAAGGGTGCTGCCCAGCATTTTCTACATTTTTCCCGCTTGTCGTAGGGCCGGCCACCTTCTAAAGCAAAATTGAGAGCTTTTTCACGGTTAATACCTGTAGTAATGTGTCCCAACTGGTATTCTTCAATACCTATGAACCGGAAACAGGGGTACAATACTCCATCAGGGGCTGCTGCTATGAAGGTGCGCCCTGCCCCACAGGGTACCCTGTTGTTACCAAATCCCAGCACCCGGTGCAGCCTGTTCATGAACCGGATGAGGTATGGTAACGACTCTCCCTGAGCAATCTTTTGGACATATTCTGAAACAAATTCAGAATATCTTTTTATATCCTCCCCTGTCAATCCTAATGGGGACGGATACTCCACTGCCACAGGCACGATCTCAATATTTTTCACTCCTAAAGCAGTTATCCCATAAAAAACCTCTCTTGGGTCTGTTTTGTGACAGAGCACTGATGTAGTACTGAATGTGGGTATTTCAGATAACTTCTGTACATATTTTTCTATTCTTTTGTAAGTTCCTCTTCCCTGGCGATCTTTTCTGTTCTGATCATGGATGCGTGCACTGCCGTCCAGGCTGACCTTCACGCGCCAGCGATCTTTTACCAGCCAGTCACAGATATTTTTTGTGAGCAGTGTCCCATTGGTGGTCAAATGGAGGGTGACTTCTGCTTCCCACTCTTTTTCTAATTGTCGGGCCTTCTGGCCTATCTTCTGTACTGCACCTGGTTGCAGGAGCGGTTCTCCACTACCCACGTGGAGCGATAACCTGTTGTGAGAAGACCACTCAAGAAGTGAATCTACTGCTTTTTCCAGGATTTTTCTGGACATGGGAGGTCTTTGAGGCATGGTGGAGCTCTCAGCACAGTAGATACACTGCATGTTGCAGCTTCCTGACACATCCAGTGCGAGAGATGTTACTGGGAAAGATTTTTCTACAAATGGAGGCGGTTCCACCACAGCAGGATCGAAAATGACATCTGAATCACAGAATTCAAATATATGTTTACCTGGGTTCATGAGGCTCCCCTATTCCGGCTAACCACAGCAAGTCTACCAGGTTGTTGCAAAATGCTCCGTAGATTGCGAGAGCAAGCTCACAATTGGGACGGGTCAATTCGCACTCATCTTCACCGCATACGTTCAACATGGCAGGACACCCTCCACCGCACAGAGGGAGTGCCCAGCATGCTTCACATTCTTCCCGGGGGCTGTGGGCCTCTGCCCATACCTTCCCTCGTTCCACCCAGGTGTGGGGAGGATCATCTATGTGTCCCAGTACAGTACCAGGTACACCTGCCAACAACACACAGGGGAGAACAGTCCCGTCTGCAGCTATGCCAAAGCTCCATTGAGCTGCTCCACAATAGGATGTCCTCCTGGTCCCTTTAAGTACCTGGAGCACTCTCATGCTGAACCTGTCGTCACGAGGTGTCTTCCCTTCCTTTAATCCAGCAATAACATTGTCTGCTATTTCAGATAAATGGTTAATGTACTCCTGACGCTCTTTTTCGTTTAACGCTAAAGGATGATCTCGAGGCAGCCGCACCATCTGTGCTTTGATCAGATCCACGCCTATAGACTCAAGATATGCTTCTGCCTCCCGTAATGTCCAGCCCTTCCGCACCACAGATGACCCTCTTACAGGAATTCGCGGGGGCTCCCGCAGACGTCGCAAAAACTCCATGACCAGTGCATGGGTGGGCCCGTCTGTGACAGTGCGGCGCATAGAATCGTGCACCTCAGCCGGGCCGTCTATGCTCAAAATAACACTGAAGCCACCTTCTCTCAGAAGGGAGAGGGCTTCATCTGTTACAGTGGTGCCATTTGTAGTTACAGCAAAAGTGAATAACCCCTCATACTCACGGGCAGCCTCCACAGCTGCTCTCATAGCCTCCAGGTTCAAAAGCGGCTCTCCTCCATAAAAGTGGATGCAGAACTCTCTCACCCAGGGCAGCCCCTCAGGGAGTACCTCAAGGAGCCTTCGCGCATGAGCAGGTTGAAATTTCAACACTCTGTCTTCATCATAACCGAATTTACCTTTATCCACAAAGCAGTATTTACACGCTAAATTGCAGGTCTGGCTCGCATTCACCAGGACCTCCACCCGGTCAGCAGGAGGGTTCTCTGGTGCAGGCTCAGGAGGAGAAGAAGAAAAGAGCCCCTTTCCGAACAGACCTTCTACCACTCGGGCTGTGTGGGAAGGTTCCCATCCCAGAGAGGAGCCCACGCTAGAATCACTGGGTTTCTGGCATGCCTTCAGAAAAG
>SMTZ1_10004395_pt1 | contig 15169 bp, 10 predicted proteins | sample DeeMarSWOR136_30_FD_25667 | JGI IMG/M metagenome (IMG submission 25667)
TTCAGATCATATTTCACAATCATAATTTCCAGAATTCCAAATCCGTGAAAGTAAAATATATTGAGGGAATATTGATGTCAAAAATAAAAGTCAGCGTTGAAAGAATTGACGGTTATTGCAACCTTCCGATGCAGGTCGGTGATTATTTTTTTGTGGAAGATTCAAAACTGACCATTCGCGAAGGGAAACATATCTGTATCTGGGCACTGCAGAGTATGATGCCGATCTTCCCCATTTTGACGGTGAAAGATAAGCTTGATGAAGGACATTGGGTGAAGAAGGTAAAAACATTTTCCTGTCCTGATCCGAAGGGACTTGTTCAATATAGATTGGAAATTTTGGAAGCAAATTCCAAATCACAAATCCCAAAATCCAAATAAATTCCAAAAGCCAAACTCCAAGTCTCAAACGAACAAAATTAATTCTAAAAAGAGAGCAATAAAATCCACCCTATTGGTCATTGAATATTGGAGTTTGAAATTTATTTGTCATTTGGAGCTTGGAATTTGGAAAATTTAAAAAGGGGAGTTATATATCTTGATAAAAGTAGACCTCACCAAATGTACTGGCTGTCGAAGATGCGAAACAGCCTGTGCTTTTTTTCATACTGGAAAAATAAATCATCATCTATCCAGAATAAAGGTTTTGAATTTATACGAGATTGGGATAGATGGACCTGTGGTTTGTGTGCAGTGCCAGGAACGCTATTGTATGCGTTGTCCTGCTGATGCGCTTTCAATGGGAAATTTTGGACAGGTTGTTGCCTCACCAACGGTGTGTACCCTTTGCGGTTCCTGTGAAAAGAGTTGTCCGATTGGCGCTATTGAAATATTTGATGAAAATGAAAATCGTCCTTTACTGTTTGATATTAAAAAAGAAACGAAAAAGATGAATCCCAGCCAGAAGCGACAATTTTATGTGAACAGGCTGGGAATGGAAGTCAGGAAGCGATGGAGGAAGAAAATTGCTTAAATATGGTTTTGGTGGCAGAATNNNNCGATCTGTCGGAAAGAAGATTCAAGATTGAGAGAACCGATCCGCAATGGATTAAGTCTGTAATAGGTGGACGGGCAGCAAATACGAAACGATTTTTTGAAGAATTGAATCCAGAGTGCGATCCATTAAGCCCTGAAAATCTGCTTATTTTCGGTGTGGGACCGCTCACAGGTTCGTTGCTACCAGCCTCGGCTTATTACACGGTTACTGCCAAATCTCCATTAACGGGCATCCTGGGAGATTCGGCTGCTGGTGGCCAATTTGCTGCAGAAATGAAATTAACTGGGTTCGATCAAATTATTATAACAGGCAAATCGGATCGGTTGATTTATCTGATGGTCACAGATTCTGGTGTCGAATTTATCGAATGTCCTGAACTGGCTGAAAAAAATATTGTCCAGACAACTGAAATGATTAGAAACCAACAAATGGATTATTCGATTCAAGTAGCTGCCATTGGACTGGCTGGCGAAAACCTGGTTCATTATTCCACTATCGTTTCCAGCGGGAATCGGATCAATGGACGCACTGGAATGGGCGCTGTGATGGGATCGAAAAATTTGAAGGCGCTGGTAGTTCGAGGTACGAAATCTATTAAGTTTGCTGATACGCTTGGATTTCTCGATGAGGTGAAGAAAATCGAGCAGGATATTCTTGCTCATAACGAATACCAGAAACGATACACCCTGGGCACAACCATGCTGATGAAAGATTTGAACGGTATCGGTATTCTGCCTACCAATCATTTTCAAGAAGGTGTTTGTGATTATGTGGATGAAATTTCAGGACAACACTTAGCCAGGAGTTACAAAGTAAAAAATAAAGCCTGTTTTAATTGCAATCTTCATTGTTCCCGCTATTATGTGGTAGATGATATTGAAGCCGAAGGACCCGAGTTTGAAACGCTCTGTGGTTTCACCTCAAGAATCGGCAATCACGATCTCTCTTTTGCCTTGGAAATGAATGAGTATCTAAATCAGGTGGGTTTAGATTCGATCTCGACCTCCGAAGTTATCGGATGGCTAATGGAATGCCAGGAGAGAGGATTAATCCATCCCGATGATGTGGATGGTTTTAGCATTCGCTGGGGGGAGACGGATAAAATACGAGAGTTGGTGAAGATGATCGCCCTTCGACAGGGAATTGGGGATAAATTGGCAGATGGAGCAACAAAGTTTTCTCAAAATTTCAGCGAAGAGGCGAAAAAGTTAGTCATGCAGGTGAAAAGACTGGATATTATCTGTGGCGATCCGAGGGGAATTAAAGGTTACGGTTTGACTTATGCCATTGCCTCCAGAGGGGGGGATCACCTGCGGGCGGAGCCGTTCTTTGAATTAACGGATAGAAAAGCGGAGGCGAAAAAGCGATTCGGTACTGAGAAAGCAGCGGACAGACTGGCAGAGGAAGGGAAAGCTGAACTGGTGTGTTATTCTGAAAAAATTGCATTGCTTACTGATTGCCTGACCATGTGCAAGAACATCGGGCTATGTATGGATATTTTAAATTTTGAAAAGGCTTCGAAGCTATTTAAAACCGCGACGGGAATAGATTATTCTCCCGATTATTTGCAAAAAATTTTGGGAGATGCAATTGATCTCGATTGTAAGTTAAATAGAAGATTTGGCATGCGGAGAGAAGATGATACGTTGCCCGAGCGATTTCAGAAAGAGCCGTTGAGAGAGGGACCAACAAAGGGTGCGACAGTGGATATTGAGAGGATGGTGACAGAATATTATGGAATTCATGGATGGGAAGAATAGGTTCTCACTACAATCAAACTGTGATGTTGTTAATGGTACTGACCACCAAAATGCATGATATCATTCCTATACTAAAAGCAGAGTGGTTTTCGGATTGAATTTTTGTCATACTTGTGAATACAGGCATCTCCTAACTCTCTGTAATTATAGAGATTCCTGTATCCGCAGAAATGACATTAGAACAATCTCAAAATCCGAAAACCATTTCGTTTCGAGTATAAAATGACCGAGATAATTCAAGGCAAACATCATTTCAATTCCAGTTTCAGTCAATTCTCTTGTTGGTAGTAACCGAGCGGTATAATAGACAAAACATGCAGTGCTTTAAATTTGGTTACAAAAGCACTAACCTTCATATCTTAGCCTTTCAATTCAGGGGCAATCTGCTACTAAATTAACTCCCTGGCTTCTTAAAAATATTCAATATTTTTTTCTTCGCCTTATCTTCCAATTCTTTCTTTTTTTCCTCAAGCTGGTTCTTTTGTTTGTCAACCTCATCGGTCAATTGTTGAACTTTTTGTTTTGTTTTATCGATCTCAGCATAAACCTTCTGCCGGTTTTCATTAATAATCGCCTCGACTTCTTTGCGCTTTTTATCAACCTCTGTTCGGACATAATTTTCAACCTGCTGTTGAGCTTCTCGTAGGTTCTTTTCCAACGTTTGCGTCACCTGGTTCGCCAGAACATTATCCACATTGGAATTCAGGCTTAATTTGTAATCCGAAGCTTCCCCTGTTAATTTTGCGTTCAACTTAAGCTGGGTCAATCCAGATAGCACTTCCCGGACAATTTTTGAAATCCTGTCAGCAGCTTCATTTTCATAAGCAAAAGTAACTGGCGATGCATCCAGCTTCAATTTGAGATCAATTTTATCCCCAATAAAAAAGCCAGTTAGAGAAATATTTCCCTTCTTAGCCGATACCGCCTGTGGAAAATATTTACTCTTTTTCAGGCTCACTTTACCTAAACCAAAATTATCCGCTTTCAGCCAGAGAGAGTCGCGTTCCTGGTCAGTAGTGTGATCCAGGCTGCCTAAAATTTGGTATTTGTTAGCTGACACTTTCATAAGGTCGATTTTAAAACGTGTCGGTTTCCCGTAAACTGATGGTTGGTTTGTTAATCCATCTAATGTACCTTCAATGAAATATGCCCGACTGGTATCACCGGCTGCTGTTGCAGCGGATAGTTTTGCATGTCGTAATAGAAATCGAGGATATCGATAATGAAATGGAAAGTGGATATCCTGTCCCTTTAAGCGAGGTGGTTTTTCCTTTTTGTGACCTTTCATTCTTTTCACAGTTGGTAGATACTTTCGCCCCAATGCAACATAATCGAGTAATTGCTCAGTGCGTTGGACGACTGTGCTTCCAAAAAGCAACATACTGACATCTTTCACATCCAGGTCTTTTAGTTTTGCCAATGCCTGTGCCCTTTTTATATCATCCTGTAAGCTAGTTTGAGCTGCTTTCAATTGGTTCTGTAGGTCATTAAAAGTTTGAGTCAACGCATCGTGTTTTTCTGTTACATCTTTTTTGAGAGCATTGGTCTCCTTACGAATGTCGTCTAATTTTTTCACCAAACTGGCTAATGCAGTAATATCTTTAATATCATCAATCTTTTCGAGCTGCAGCGACTTAATTCTTTTTTCCAGTTCATTTACTCGAGTTGTGTAGGTTTTCACATCAAGCTGAGATTTCCAATAATCAAATGTGCTATCCGTCGTTACTTTTAAACTGTCATAAGCCTGGACTGCTGCCAGATTATTTACATCTACTAACGAATCGATTTTGAGTTTTTTACTAAGACCTGACAGATCAAAAATCGGCACTTCGCCCAACTGTTTTTCCAGAGCTATTTTAGCTTTCTCGACCATACCAGGTTCTTCTGATTCTACCGGAGGCTGTGCTTTTTTGGGTAGACTGCCGTCTGTTTCTCTCTTGGTACCATTTCTCACATCTTCCAGTATCATTTCTTTAATAATCACTCGTCTCCAAAATAGTGGACGTGCTTCCAGATCAAACGAGGCGTTACCAGTTTCTAACAGATTACGCCAGGGATCATTTTTATTGGCGATTTGAATGCGATCCCAGGAACATTCCATTTTAAGCAGGCTGAAATGGAAATTGTCGACTTCCACTTTTGCACCAACAATGGCTTGTAGCCCTTTTTCCAACCCTCGCTCAAAATATCGATCTCGAGCGAAGTAGGCGATCACCGCAACGATGGCGATGATAACGATTAGAATAATTATGCCTTTCTTTCGCATTATTCACCTCCAAAATCTCTTATTTTCTCATATAATTGTACCAGCTTGCTCCCTTTCAAAACCTGGACAATTTTCCACTTTTTAATTCGCTCCTCTAATTTTTCTCGATAAACGATCACTAATTTTTTCATCCCCCAAAATACTGGAAAAACAAGTACCAAACCACCCAATAGGCTTCCCATGACAAAAGTATTATAGAATCGTGTGAGTGGTCCCAGGTACATGTTGTAAAGCGATTCCCATAATCCCTGTAAAGCGGGTAAGTTCAGAATGAAAAAGCCGATATCTAAGAAAATCGGATCGAGGAGGTAAGCAAAAAGACTGGCGAGTAGAATTGCTACGGTTCCTGCAGCCAGGTTAATGTTCAGCAAGATCAGCAAAATAAATAATACAACTCCCTGAAGTGTCCAGAATGGCATCAGTCCGATCAGGAAGCCAAAACTAAAACCGGCAGCGATCTTTCCCGGCGATTCACCAGAACGAAACGCTTTGATGAATTTTGAGATAATTTTAAACCAGATCATAGCTTTTCCTTAAATTTTAATTTGATTTAATTTTTATTTAGAAATATAAACGAAATTCTTTGTAAAGTCAAGATTTTTTTGTAATAAAAATTTGTAAGTGTTTCATATTTCGTTATAAAAATTAATTACCAACCACTTACTTACCACAACTAACTGCTCACCAATAACTAATGGTACTGAAAGTACCACTTAGCTGGGGGAAAAGTACCAGTCATTTTGTAAAGTGGTTCCTAATTGATTGTTTTATTTTTTTAAATTAACAATTTATTAAACATAGACTTATTCATAATTCACTGCTTTATGAAATTTGATAGAAATTTTTGGCACGTAAGTTGCGAAGGTAATAAGCAAAGACAAAAACAATCCACAGCAAATGAAGATAATAAATATTACGATTATGGAGGTACAGATTATGAAGACTTTGACGAAAATTGGTTTAGCTCTTGTTCTGACAGTATTCTTAACCGGCGCATTATTAGCAAATTCTCCTGGTGATAAAGAATATAATCAATATTTGATTAAATCTTTACAAGATGAAAATGTTGGCATCCGCTCAAGTGCAGCCCAGTTACTTGGGGAACGTAAAGTTGAAGAAGCTGTTAAGCCTTTAGTAAAAATGCTGAAGACAGAGAAAAATGCCAGTACACGAATCGTCATTGCGATGGCGTTGTATCAAATTGGTGATGAAAAAGCACTACCAGCGTTAAAAGAAGTTGCGTTAAAAGACAAAAGCAAAACCGTGAGACGAGTTGTTGCAGCTATTGTTCACAAAATGAACTCTGTTCAAATTGCTCATAAATAATTCCTTCCGTTTAGAGGGTGAGAAAAAATAAATCACTTTTTTTGATTATATTGCTATTGTTTTTATTAAAGTAAAGTTATAGTATAACAAAAATACATATTTTTTTCTTCTCACCCCTTTTAAAGATGTGTTTGGGAAAGCATCAGGTTATGAGAGTAGCCTGATGCTTTTTTTATTGTAATTGTTTAGTTAAATGAAGCTCGCATAAGAAACCATTAAAACGGTTTTAAAAAGTTATTATTATTGAAAACCTTCCTGAAGATCACTAGTTGCAACTTCTGCTAAGATCATCTAGATTTTCTCTGCTATTTTTTTGAGCTCTGTTGCCAATTTATCCTTTTCAACTGATATCTTCATGTCATAGTGGTTAAAAATAATTCAGACGCCGCATTAAATAATTTTAAAATAAATTATATTGACATTTACAATATTTTCACCTATATTAAGACAATATAAAATTGACAGTTAACGAGTTCCCATAAATCTCTGGTGGCATGTACGATCCTTATCCATATAAAATAAGCAAGATAAAAATCACAATACTTATCCTGACCGCGGTCTTTTTGTGCGTTGGATTTTACCTATTAAAATCCAATATGAATATTATTCAATTACCCAAAGATTTAATTTCATCATTTATTTCTTTGAAATATATTCTTCTAATCGGTTTACTTTTTTTCAGCATTAAAACTTATCTCCTGTTATATTCCCGGGAATATATATGCCTTATATGCGGTATTGTATCTTACCTGCTTCTTCAATTAATTTATAATTTGTTGTTTGGCAAATTTATTGATAAACAAGTTCTTTTTCTTACAGAATCTGGTTTTGCACGGATAACCGAATTTGTATTTTTTATATCTCTTCTTTTTGCCGGTTTTAATAGCGGAAAAATTATTGCTCCCAAAAAGCGAAAAAAAGTTACTTTAAATCTTATTTTATTTGTGATAATAGGTTGTATCCTTATTTTAATAGCATTTTATTATTCCTTCCTTCGAATTAGTTACGATAGTAGTTTCAATTCTCCCTGGCTGAATTCAATAAAAATGATTAATTTAATCATATTGTTAATCGCGGCATTAAAATACATCCAGTCATATATCAAGACACGGCACGACATTTACTTCTGGTTTATTCTGTCAATTCTGTTGTTCATTTTCTCAATGGTTTTCATATTTCCTCATCAAAACTCAGGAGACGTCTGGGAGCAAGGCATATTTCTCCTCCAATTAGCTGGTTTTACCACCCTGATTTGGGTGCCGTTTTTTGAGCATACTCGATTTATGGAATCGGAAATAAAGCTACGACGTTCCCTGGAAAAATCACTTTTCCAGAGTGAAAGGAATTTACAGACCTACAGCAGTTTAGTCAACCAGGTTGATGTCGGAATCTGTACCTTTGATGAGAAAGGGAAACTGATATTTACAAACGAAAGGTTGGCGAAGTTATTGGGATATTCAAAGGAAAAGTTAATAGGTCAAAATGTGAAAAATCTTTTTGATACATTGAATCTTGAAACATTTGAAATAGAGTTGGAAAAATTAAGAACAAGGATAAGCAGCCAGTTCGAGATCGAAATGCAACCTCGTCGTGGGAGCAATATTCCAGTCATGATTAGCGCGGTGCCGGTTTTCGATTTAAGTGAAAAATTTACTGGCAGCCGGATGGTCATTTTCGAGATTAGCGCGTGGAAAAATTTTGAACGAAAATTATTGGATTATTCAGAAAACTTGAAAAAAGTCGTTGAAGCACGGACGGCTGCGCTTGACAAAAGCTATGAAGAGTTAAGACGAGCAAAGAGGTATTATGAAACATTGATTTCTGGCATGCTGGATATTTTGCTGGTCATCGATCGCAAGGGCAATTGTACTTTCATTAACAATTATGGAAAAAAGCTGCTGGGATATTCAGCCGCTGAATTGAAAAGTTCCAGACTACCTGATTTTTTTACTGATCTGGATCGGCTGCGGAGAGATTATGGTGATGCAATGAAAGTGGAATTACGCGATTACGAAGCCGAAGTAAAAACAAAACATGGACAGCGAATTTTGTGCAGTTGGAATGTTCGCTATCTATTTGATCATAATAATCGAAATATTGGCGCGATGTGTGTTGGTAGGGATATTTCAGAATTTAAAACGATGCAATTGAAATTAGAAAAACAAACAGAGAGTTTAGAAAAATTAGTAACAGAACGGACGAAAGAACTGAACATTCGTCTGGAGCAATTTTCAAAAATTCAGCAGATTAGCGAGGAAATTACCCTCAACATAGATATCGCGAGGATTTTATCAAATATATGTCAAGCCATAAAAAAAATCGGCTGGAGCACAGTCATGTTATCGCTCAAGAATCAAAAATCAACAAGAAGTCGTATCGTGGCTTATGCAGGCATCTCCAAAGGTCGATTACAGAATTTTGTGGATGACCGAAGTTACCTGTTTGAGGACACGTTTAGATTTTTGCGCGATGAATTTAGAATTAGACAGTCATATTTAATCCGAAACGCCAGTGCCAAAACGGCTGCAGTTCCTCTTAATAAATCGGAAATGCCAATCGATGGAATTTGGCAGCAAAATGACGTGCTCATCATTCCCATTAAGATCAAAGAAAGAATATTGGGCTTTGTGACCACATTCGAACCAACTGATAAAAAATATCCAGACGAGCAGCAGATTCAGTTGCTGGAAATTTTTGTTCATAAAGCTGCAGTAGCCATTGAAAATCGTCGATTATTTGAGGAAACCGAAGCCCGGGCTCGTCAATTAGAGCAGGTTAATAAGCTGAAATCCAATTATTTTACAATGATGTCTCATGAATTGAGAACGCCACTGAATTCGATTATTTCATTAACCAGCGTGTTGTTAAAAAAAATGCCTGGAGAGCTCAACAAAGAACAACTAAAACAGATTCAAATCATTAAGCAAAATAGCGACAATTTACTCAAATTGATTAACAACATTCTGGATCAATCAAAAATCGATGCGGGTCGAATGGACGTTAATTTTAACTATTTTTCTTTATCCCAGGCAATTAAGGCAAACGTTGAAGCCATCCGTCCTTTATGCCAGAGAAAAAAATTGAAATTAGTATTGAAATTAGATAAAAAACTTCCAGAATATATCTTTAGCGATCAGGATAAAATCAACCAGGTGTTAACTAATATCCTGGGCAATGCCATCAAATTTACTGAAAAAGGGAAGATCGTTGTTTCAGTTAAGCCAGAAAACCGGGGCACTCAAGTTCATTTCGCGATTGTTGACACCGGCGTTGGCATGGATAAAAAAGAGATTGATAATATCTTTCAAGCATTTAAACAATTAGATCATACCGATAGACGGAGATATGAAGGAACTGGCTTAGGACTTTCAATTTCCAGGCGACTGTGGCTACTATTGGGTGGTACCATTACTGTTGAAAGTAAAAAGGGGAAGGGTACTGCTTTTCATCTATTGTTGCCAATCAAGGAAGTCCACCAGCGATTGAAACGAACAACCGACCCGGTTCCTGTCACGAATAGAAAAGAATCTCAGCCAAAAGAGAGAATTCAAAAAACTACTAAAAATTTGATTCTTCTTGTGGATGATAACCATGATAATCAATACGCGGTAAAATTCATTTTAGAAGACAAGGGCTATCGTGTTGTATTTGCCAAAAATGGTGCAGAAGGAATTCAGAAGGCGGTTAATTTGAAACCCGATCTGATTTTGATGGACATGATGATGCCGAATGTAGATGGGTACCAGGCGACGAAGAAGATACGAACCTACAAATCGATGAAAACTGTACCAATTATTGCTATGACCGCGAAATCCCCACAAGAAGATAGACGACAGGCAATTAAAGCAGGCTGTAATGAGTATTTGACCAAACCATTTAACCTGGATGATATATTAAGGAAAGTGAAAAAGTGGCTTGGTTGATCGGATAATTTGGTAATAGGGTTAGTATGGAAGAGGACTGCAATGAATGAAGAAGAACTGGTGAAAAGTCTTGAAATATTTGCTCATAAAATTAAAAATCCGATTCATTCGGTTGTGATTAACCTTGATGTTTTGAAAGTCAAACTTAAAAAGCAAATTAGTGATCAACCGACGTTGAAGCATCTGGATATTGCCACTCAGGAAGTGAAACGATTGCGTGAAATCGTTGCAAAATATTTTGATTATCTAAACAAAAGTGATAAAGAAAGAGCAAAAGTGGATTTGAGGAAGTTGTTGGGATAAATTTTGCCTGCGAAACATATACACGTGGAATGATGGAATATTGAATCGTACGGGATCAGCAAACATCAATATTTCATTATTCCAGCATTCCATTATTTTTCGTCCTGTCATGTTTTTCGTGGTCAAAAATCCGTTGTTATTTTATTATCCTTTGGAGCAAAGTATAAATGTCAAATACCAAAGAAAAAATACTAATCGCCGATGACGAAGAACCAATTTTATTTGGTTTAATGGAATTATTAAAAGAAGAAGGCTATCGAGTCTCGTCTGCACGTGATGGTCAGGAGGCTATGGAGAAATTAAAGCAGGATGACTATGATTTATTATTAGCCGATTTAAAAATGCCGAAACTTGATGGGCTTCAAATTCTGGATAAGATCAACAAGCAAAATCTGTTAACCGAAGTTATTATCATCACGGGCAAGGGTAGCATTGATACCGCTGTCGAAGCCATGAAGGCAGGAGCTTATGATTACCTGACCAAGCCAGTGGAACCAGATAGGTTGCGGACGATTATTCCCAAGGCATTAGAACATCATCGGTTACTAGTTTCTCATAAAGAGCTTGAACAACAAATTAAACAACTGACACAGTATGAAGATTTAATTGGTCAAAGCCCGCAGATGCAGGAAGTATACAAATTAATTGAGGCCGTAGCAGATTCGACAGCAAATGTGATTATCACAGGCGAAAGTGGTACCGGCAAGGAATTGGTTGCCAGGGCGATTCATCGAAAAAGTAGTCGAAGAGAGAAGCCATTTATAGCTGTCAACTGTTCGGCATTTCCCGAAAATATTTTGGAAAATGAACTTTTCGGACATGAAAAGGGCGCGTTCACAGGCGCGTTGAACGAAAAACCCGGCTGTTTTGAAATGGCTGATCGAGGGACAATTTTCCTGGATGAGATAGGGGAGATGTCGCTGGAAACGCAGGCAAAGATACTGCGAGCGCTTGAGGAACGTCGTTTCAGACGTCTGGGTGGGAAAAAGGAGATCGAAGTTGATGTTCGAGTTGTCGCTGCAACCAATCAGAATCTCAAACAGGCGCTGGATGAAAAACGACTTCGGGAAGACCTCTACTATCGATTGGCAGTCGTGGAAATTGATCTGCCTCCACTGCGGGAACGGGTGGATGACGTACCGCTGTTAATTAATGCATTTTTAAAATATTTTAATGAGAAGAATCATAAAACAATTAAAGGATTGAGCCCACAATGCCGTGATACCCTGATGAAGTATCCATGGCACGGTAATGTTCGCGAATTGAAAAATGTTATTGAACGAGCGGTGATATTAACGACTTCGGATAACATCGATGTTAATGTCCTGCCAGAGCGGATTTTAAGCTATAAATTTGAAAGTCCTGCCATCATGATTCCGTTGGGAACAACTGTTGAGGAAGCCGAAAAACAGTTAATCTTTCGGACGCTGGAGATGGAAAATAATAATAAAACCAGGGCAGCTCGATCGCTGGGGATCAGTTTGAAAACATTGCATAATAAGTTGGGAAAATATGGAAAAGATGAAAATTAATCGAGCTTGTGTCTTTTGTGCGTCAAGTCGTCAAACAGATAAAATTTATCTCGAAGCTGCATATCAACTGGGAACAATTCTTGCCCGGCAATCGATCACTGTTGTCTATGGCGGTGGCGCGGTTGGTTTAATGGGAGAACTTGCTAATGGCGCTCTGGCAGAAGGTGGTGAGGTTATTGGCGTTATTCCTAAATTCATGGTTGATTTAGAATGGGGACACCAGAAGATTACAGAACTCAAGATTGTAGAAAATATGCATGAACGGAAAGAAATGGTTATGAAGGGGAGTGATGCCATAATTGCCCTCCCGGGTGGCTGCGGTACATTTGAGGAATTATTTGAAGCGTTGACCATGAAAAGGCTGGGTTTTTATTTGAATCCCATTGTGTTGGTAAATATCAACAGATTTTATGATCCGCTTATCGAGTTATTGGAAAACTGCATCTCAGAAAGATTTATGGATGAGAGACATCGAGATATGTGGTCAGTGGCAAAGCAGGCGGAAGAAGTGATGGATGCTATTAAAAACACACCGAAATGGACCAGCGAGGCTCGTCATTTCGCCAGTATTTAAGATGTAACACATTTTGATGGGATTCAATTTTTTGGTTGACATTTTCATAAAAATATTTTAATTTATATGAGAATCGGGAGGACGCATGTTCGAACTCGATCGGACTTTAAAAATCCTGGCATCGAAATATCCGAGCGTTTTTCAACGGATACTGTTCGGTGATAAACCTGGCATTGAATTTTTAGGTGTGGAAGATACTGCCATAAATATTCCCGAGCAGCGACCGGACAAAATATTTAAATTTCGGAGAGGAAAGCGGGAAACATTCGTCATATTTGAATTCATGATTCAACCGAAACGAAAAGATCTGCAGAAGTTTTTTATCAAGAACGCTTTACTGACCGCATCGCTGCGCAAGCCTGTGATTACTGTAATTGTTTACTTAGAACAAGGAAAATACCGGACATTTCCATTTGAATATAATGCCCAGCTCGATGGAATTGAAATGTCGACACGATTTGCTCGAGTATTGCTGTGGGAATACGCTGAACGGATCCGGAACGGAGAATTTAAAGAGTTAGCGCCGTTATTAGTTTTATATTCCGATCGTCCTTCAAAAGAGATCGTTCTTGAAGAGAAGAAATTAATTCAAGAAGTTCAAGATGTTCAGGAACGATCCGATCTGTTAGCCCTGGCTGCTATGGTGGCGTTTCGCAAATTTAAAAATGGTTTAATCAAGGAATTATTTTTTGAGGAGTACCGGATGATGAAAGCGTCAAATTTTATTGAAGAATGGATCCAGGAGGGGTGGGAAAAAGGTCGAAGGGAGGGATGGGAAAAAGGTCGAAGAGAAGGATGGGAAAAAGGTAGAGAAGAAGGGCAGGTAAAAGGCCGGGAAGAAGGCCGGGAAGAAGGCAGGAGAGAAGGCAGGATATCGCTGATTCTGTCCCAGTTGAAAACAATTTTGGGACGAGTGAGTTCTGATCTGGAATTTAAAATACGATCTTTGACCGATCGCGAAATCGAAAAACTTACTCAAGATTTATTGGATATGAAAGCACAAAGTGATTTAGAACAATGGCTCCAGGATCGGGATAAGAATAATCAGAAAAACTAATTAGTGCTTGAACGAAAACTAGTAAAACTTATCATTCCGAGCGGAGCGTAGCGGAGTCGAGGAATCTGTATGTCCCAACAAATTAGCGGATTAGCCAGATTTCTCCCTTCGGTCGAAATGACACAAACTTATTTCCCAGACAGACACTAATTAGTTACAAAACTATGAATTTTTCATGTTCTGATTAACAAGCGAATCATTAGCAATTATAAAATATTGATAGTTCATATCCCTTTTTATAATAGACATTACCAGTTTTCTTTATACCGCAAAAATTTATGGTATAAAATTTTTCTGCTTTACACCCACCTTGATATTTTCAATTATCATTGTCAAAAGACGAACCGTTCATTCAAAAAGAGTATTCATATTCTAACCACATAGGAACGTATTTGTGAAGAGATCGTTAAACATGATTCAAACAAATTGAATATTTTTCGATATAAATGGTTATTTCATGAAAGCAAAAATGTACGTCATCGCTATTATATTGTTAGTAATTTTGGTCTTCTGTATGGCAGTGATAATGACCATTCCCCCAAAACGAAATCTAACTCAACGTCTTAAGAGTTTTCCAACTTCAAATTTGCCCTTAAAAGAAAGTGCCACTATTTATTGGGATTCCCACCTTATTCCTTTCATTGAGGCAAAAACAGATGAGGACTGTGCTTTCCTCCTCGGTATAGTTCACGCCCATCTTCGCCTGGCTCAGATGACCATTATGCATCGAGCCGTTGAAGGTAGATTGGCGGAAAGTGCCGGACCATTTGCAGTATCTATAGATTATGCCATTCGAACTGTAAATCTTTCCGCTGCTGTTGATAGTATAGAACAGATACTTCCTAATAATACCAAACAGTGGCTGCAAAATTATGTCAATGGTATTAATTTTTATCAACAAGAAATGATTGAAAAGCCTGTCGAATTCAAACTCCTTGCTCTTAAACCTGAGCCCTGGAACGTAAAAGATGTTTTGACGGTTGGCCGTCTTGCTTCGGCAGATGTAAATTGGTTCAATTGGTTTCAATGGTTCAAATTTCGGGATAAACCGTATTGGCAGGAATTGTGGAGTCGGTTTCTGGAGCTGGGATTTCAATCCACGCCGAGTTTTCAGATTGATTTAAATTTTGTTTCAACCGGAGTAAAATCGGGCAGCAATGCCGTAGTGATTTCGGCGGATCGTTCGGCAGATAACCATGCCATTCTTGCCAGTGATCCGCATCTTGGACTGCAATTACCCAATACCTGGCTCATCACGGGTTATAAATGTCCATCGTTTCATGTCGTTGGATTAATGTTCCCCGGTGTGCCGATGGTGCTGGTAGGACGCAATCCAGATATTGCCTGGGGCGGAACTAATATGCGCAGCGCCAGTAGTGATCTTTACCAATTGGATGAAGTTCAAATCCAGAAAATTGAAACCAGAAAGGAA
>SMTZ1_10003804_pt1 | contig 15168 bp, 19 predicted proteins | sample DeeMarSWOR136_30_FD_25667 | JGI IMG/M metagenome (IMG submission 25667)
CTATTATATGCCCAAAATCTATAAGTCGTCGTTGTAGTGGTTCTTAATGATTCATCTTTTTCGATTGTTGTTATAGAGTATGTTATTAAATAATGGATTGAGAAGGCCCAAAAGACAATTACAACAATTATAGAAAATCCCATGATAAACCATATTCTTTCAACAAACTCATTCCTCTTAGCAGGATTTCTAGCGTTTATTGCGGTTAAAATAATTCTGAAAGCACATATTGAAATCAGAATAGTACATATAATTGAAATAGTAAGCGCTATGATATTATCAATAAAAGAGAATGAACCATGTAATGATAAACCCCATACCCAAATTATTTCAGTATCTCTTAGAGGTATTGACGCAGGGGTTAAAAGTGCGATAAAGATTAAAATACCCCCTATAAACGGAAAAATCCAGGAATATTCTTTTGATTTACTAATTTTAAAACAACTCAAAATGTTCTAAAATTTTTTAAAATTTTATTAAAAATTAAGATCATAAGTAATTTTATTATTGGAGTCGAGGAAATTTAAGTAAATCATCTATCAAATCTACATGCGAAACAATCATGCGTTTACAACAAAATCTTTCGATCCCTAATTTTTTAAACGCATCTTCGGAACTCTCCCCCTTTTCAATAGCTTCTAAATAAGGACGATATATGTGCGCAATTAATTTTCCACACGAAAAACATCTCACAGGAATTATAACGGTAGATCTCCTCCTTTTGGTAAATAATATTTTTGATATTTATAATTTAGTTATCAATTTACGAGATAAATTACATATAATTATAAAATTATAGAATTTAAATTATAGAAACATGCAAACTAAAAAAATTTTTAGGTTTTAGAGTCTAAAAAGCAAAAATTTTATTTGAAACCATTTATTAATTTTCTCATTAAAATCGATGATTAATGATAATATATTTGAAAAAAATATATGGAATGAGAAAATAAAATGAGTTATGTTAAATATACTGTACCAGATAAGTTAAAAGAACAAATAAAAAACGTGCTGACTACAATAGCAGAAACGAAGGATAGTAAAATTCGCAAAGGTATGAACGAAGTAACAAAGTCAATTGAGAGAGCTCAAGCGAAATTAGTCATAATGGCTGAAGATGTCACCCCACCAGAGATTTTATACCATGTTCCTTTACTTTGTGAAGAAAAAAAGGTTCCTTATACATATCTTTCGACTAAGAAAAATTTGGGAAAAGCCGTAAACATTAATGTGGGTTCATCATCTATAGCAGTTGAATCTGTTGGTTCAGGAAACGAAAATATATTAAATGATATATTAAAACAGATAGCAGCGTTGAAAAAATAATACGGTGGTTATTTTGGTAAAAATTGAAAAGGGTAAAGGCGTCGATATTGAGGATATGTCTATTCCGGCAGAAGTTATTGACATAATTGGTCGTACAGGACTTACTGGTGAAATAAGTCAAGTAAAAGTCCGGGTTCTTGAGGGAAGCGATAAAAATCGAATTCTTACTAGAAATTTAAAAGGACCTATAAGACTTGGAGATATTATAATATTAAGAGAAGTTGAGAGAGAAGCGAGGAAAATTAGAAGGTAAATTTTAAAATAAAAAGTAAGATTAATCTTCTTCTTCAAAATAACCTAGTAAATCCAAATTAGTATTATACTCACTATGAAGAAATTCTCGAAGTGCTGTCCTAATAGCTTCAGATCGAGATGGTATTAATTTTCTTTTAATTAGCCATTGAATTTTTTTATCGTAAATATCTGGAATGTTGATGGTAATATTTTTCATTGGAATTTTTTTTTGCTTATCATCCTTCATTTTAAGTACTCCATTTAATCTAATTATCTAAAGGGATTTATCAAAAGGGAACTCGTTAGGTATATCTAAAGTGCACTAGAGCTACAAAGATTGCGTTTTAATATATTCTTTTATTTTCAAATGCAATAATAATATTAAGTAGAACTTATTATTAAATCTAATCTTAGTGTACATTATTTTAATTATATTTGAATGTAAATGAACGATATCTTTCCGTATTTATAATTTTATTAAACAAATTTTATCTTGAATTCAAATTATCTTCGATTTAAAATATATTTCTCTTAAAATCTAAATTACTTTAAATATTTATGAGTTACAGACAGATTAGCGCCTTTCCTCTTTTTTAACATATCTTCCTCGAGTTTCGATGACAGAAATGTTTTTTATAATCGCTTTACATTCATTTGCACCCGCATCCCCATATTCATTCTGATAACCCTCGAGAAATGCATTAAAACATAATTCAAAATCTTTACCATGGGAAGAAATTAAGACTCTCTTTAATAAATGTAAATCAACACTTTTATCTTCAATTGAATCAGAATATTCATGAAGACCAAAATCGATAAGAAAAATTTCTTCATGCTCTGTTATAATTATATTGCTAGTGGTTATATCTCCATGGATATGGCCATTTTTATGTAAAATAGCGATAAATCGTCCAATTATTTTAAAATAATCTCGTTTTTTTTTATCATCCAAATCATCTAAAAGGATTTTTAACTTTTTTCCATTGATATATTTCATAACTATTATTGAGCGTGGAGTGTCTATTTCAAACACTTGAGGTACATTCACTCCATAATCTTTAACTCTAATTAATGCTCTGGCTTCGTTCAACGTTCTCGTCTTTCGGATTATTGAATCTAGATCTTCAATACGGTATTTTTTAGGTATACGATATTTAAAAATTACTTCTTTTCCGAACCAATGTCCGTAGTATAGGTTTGCTTCAGCACCCTTTCGGATAACTGTTTCTTTCACAATGTCATGACTCATTTTATTATCTAAGACCTCCATGGAATTGTAATTTGATCCATTCTTTCTTTAGGTTTAATGATGGTCTCAGAGATTTCATGCCCCCCTTCCATTTTATATCTCAAAATTCCCGTCCAGCCTATCATTGCCCCATTATCTCCTGCAAATTTCAAAGGAACCGCGGCAAATTTAGTATTATGCTCTTGACTGATATATTCAATCATTTCTTGTAATCTTTTATTAGCAGCAACTCCTCCCGTCAATAAGACCTCTTCTTTTTCGGTATGGGCTAAAGCTCGCTCAGTTACTTCAGTTAACATTGCAAAACAAGTTTCTTGTACCGAGTTAGACACGTCGTTTAAATTATATTTTACTCCGAAATCTTTAGATTCTATTAATCTTTTTGCTGCAGTATAAAGTCCTGAAAATGATAAATCCATACCTTTTACTACATAGGGTAAAGAAAGATATTTTTTAGAAGTTAAAGCTAATTTCTCTATTTTGGGACCACCTGGATGGGATAAACCAGCATCCCGCGCAAATGAATCGATCATATTTCCAATAGGTAAATCTAAAGTTTCTCCGAAAATTTGATATCTACTGGATTCAAAAGCGCTCACAATCGTATTCCCCCCAGACACATATAAAGTGAGGGGATCTTCAACATTACACATCAGACGCCCTATTTCAATATGAGCAATACAATGATTTACACCAATAATTGGAATATTCATAATTTGACTAATCATTCGTGAAACCAAAGCCCCTATTTTTAATACGGGACCCAAACCAGGGCTTTGACTAAAAGCAATTAAATCTATATCTTTAATTAATAATTTGGCTTGTAGTAATGCTTTTTCAATTACTCTATGAAAGTGATTTACATGTTGTTCTTTTACTTGAACAGGATGCAGGCCTCCTTTTTCAGGAACATATATATCATTAACGACACTATAAACGTTCCCATCAAAATCTACAATTCCCACTCCAAAAGTATGAGCTGTACTTTCTATTCCAAGACAGATTTTTTTATTAAATTTCATATTTTTTAGATTAGTAAACAGGATTTTTAAATTTAAAAGAAGGAGATTAAATTTTGTTATGGAAAAATAAAAGATATTAAGACATTAATCGTATTCAAATCTCTTTACATAGATTTAGTACGCTTTCGGGGTGTTCTCCTTTTAGCACCCTTAGGTCCTGATACTGCCGCACCTTTTTTTCCTTTTCTTTTGAATACTGTGTAGCCACATTTTCCGCAAGACCATCTATCATAATGGTCTGCTAGAAAATATCCAACACCGCATTTCGGACATGTCCGATGCGTCCTTACTAATTTATCTCCCTCAATTGTATAATATTTTGATGCATCAGTCATAGCAAATCAAGTATAATTTTGTTTTTATTCATTAAAAAGATGCTTATAGGCTTCATTCTTCCTTTTTAGATTAAATATTTCAGTTCTCTTTTCTTTAGGTAGGTTTCTTACCCTTATATGGAAAGGCTCGAAAAATTCAAGATCATTTTTATTGTCATAAATATAGACCTTGGTTATATCTTCAGTAGCACCAAAATGGGTTTCTATTTTTTTAATGATAGTAAGATTTTCGTCTGATGATTTCATCGCGGCAATTTTCTTTTTAATATCTAGCCGGTTAGGAGTTCCATTTCCAAAATGATTTATTTTGACCTGTAACTCAATCCGATCTATCAAAGGATTCCTCTTTTCCTGTAAAATTTCAATATCAAAAGACATCGTGAACCTATAAAATTTTAATTGCAATTAACTAAAGTAAAGGAAGATTCAAAATAAAATTTTGCTTTTTAAGGTCAATTTTTAGTCTAAGATTTTTCCATTAACGCAATATAATTTTTAACTCCTTTCTGTATAGCCTTATTAACACTCACCATTACTATACCTTCTGGAATTGTATGTTTTGAGTCTGTTATTGGAGGTTGTCCATAAAACACAAAATTTTTTACTTTTTTTTCCAGAGGAATTTCTAATACAAGAGGAAGCACTAACAAATCCTCTTCTCCTTCTGTGATTTTAAGTACTGTTCTTTTGTTTGACAACACTATTTTTCTTAATAAAGTCCAACTTTCTTTAGGGATAGCCCCCGCTGGACTTTGAAATTCTATAATTTCTTCAAAAAAATCTTCAAATTCAAGATTTATGTGATTTCTTTGCGTTTTTTCGTCAATAATACAGACTTTGATAAAAGATTTTAGAAATTGGTTTGCTAAGAAATCTTGGGTGACAATATCTCCTACTAAATAAAAATTAATGTTAGTTTGTTTTCTTACAAGTGCCCTAAAATAAGTCTCAACTTCTAATATTGTTTCCTCTCTTGTACCAACAATTAATTTACCTAATGGTTGAGAGAATTCATGTCTTTTATTCTGCGGAAGACTTAAATTATGATCCATTATTCTCTAAAAGAAATGTTTTTATTATCGCAATATGTATATAAAGGAAAAAATTAACGAACTCTTAAAGCATATTTTCCAGGAACTCCGACCTTTAAATATTCTGCTATTTTTGACATCTGAGGTTTAAAAATAATAACTTCCCCGTGATAATCATCACTTAATGTATGAGTTTTACATTTTGGGCATAAATTTTCATTTTTTGTTATAAGATGACAGGTCTTACATGCTTTTTCTTTTGTTATATAAATCACCTGTAAATTTTAATTTAGTTTTATTTCTTTCCATCTTTTTTTGTTGCAGCATCATCTTCTTTGACTGATAACTCATCTTCGATATCTTGTTGAATCCATTCATATTTTCCTAAAAATTTCTGTCTCATTGTTAATCCAAGCTTACCGCTTCGTCCAGTTCCCAATGAAACAGCTATTACTCTCGCTCTTACTAAATCATTTACTTCAAGAACCTTTCCAGTCTCTTTTCCAATAAATCTATTTCCTACAGCCTCATATGCTATGTAATCATCACAAATCTGGGAAACATGAACTAAGCCGTCCAGTGGGCCAAGACGGATGAAGGCGCCGAAATCTACTATTTCTACAATGTCTCCCTCTATCACTTCAGAAATTGACGGTTTAAAAGCAAGAATTGTAAATTCACAATTATGGAAGGTGTTAGCGTTACCTGGTATGATTACTCCTGGTCCAACGTCAAGAACTTCAACTACAGCTATGATAAAGCCATACTCCTTAGTTATAATCCCCTCATAATCTTCAGCTAATATAATTCTTGCACTCACAGCCTTAGGTTGATCAAATAAGAAAGGTGGAATTTCGATACGTCCTTCAATGGTAATCAGCTTAAACATTTTTTATCAATTCCTTGATCTGAGCGATATTCTCAGGCTTTACTTAATTTAATTTAATCTAATAGAATTTAAAATTTAGATAGAGTTGAAAATGTAGTATAAAATTAATATTTTGTGGTTTTTTTAATTACTTTACTCAAAGAGCGAGAAAATGTTAAATTAATTTGGCTATTTTTTCACAAGTCCTTTTACAATCTAGGAAGATAAGACCTAAACGCACATCTTTAGTGGTCGATACTGTCAAAACAGCATTTTGACCAGCTGATAGAACGAGTAAATATCCACTTGAGCCTTTAACATATACTTGTTCAAATTCTCCTTTATTCATTTCGAGTGCAGCCCTTTCTGCTAAACTCAGAAGCGCAGCAGTCATAGCAGCTATTCGCGTTTCATCGACACCTTGGGGTAAAGCAGAAGCAATAGGCAAGCCTTCCACAGATACAATTGCGGCGGCTTTTACCTCTGGGATTGCAGCTAATAATTTTTTAAGAATAGTATCTAAAGACTCGGGAGTTGACTCCATAGGACGGTCTTACTCACAAATTAATTGGGATAGTAAATATATTTTTTTATTGTTTATAATTCTTTTAATTTTTTACCTTTTATTTAATTAATTCTAAAATTAATCATATTTAATTTTTTAGCTTTTGGATATTAAAGTTTTTATTCATGATTTAACAATCACAATCTAATTTTAGTTATTTTTTATGTCTATTTTTATGAGGCTTCATCATTTCTTCACTAGTTTTATCCGTTAAATCTTCTACCGTTTCAATAGCTATCTCAGCTTTTTTATACGGGATAGAGGGTTTTGACTCATCAAAAGGAGCATTACACACCCAGCAGGCATTTTCTAAGCTTATTAATGCCTCAACACATTTTTTACAATAGAGTACATCACATTTGGGACATGTAAATATATTAAATCTGCCTAATTTTCCTTTACATACAATACAGATACCTTGTTCACGATATGTTGATATCTCTTCGGAGCTAATTTCCATTGGCCTCGATTTGGATAAAGATTCGATAAATGAAATTCGAGCATCCATATCCCGAAGTTTTAATCTTTCTTCTCTTTTAAATTTTAATTCTTCTCTCTCTGACACAGGTTCTTCTTTTAATGCAATATACCATAACCAAAAACAAATGATTAAGGTAGATCGTATAATAACCAATGCAATGTGCAAAGAGATATACGTTTCCAAAATAAAACAGGCAACATATACGAGATATCCTATTGATAGTAGTAAAAATTTCTTTCTTATCATTCCCGATGATTGAATACTTTTGAATAAATAGCCGAGACCATTGAAGATTAATAATGAGAAAAGAAAAGTAATTGAAATTAAAAAGAGAGGAGATCCATATACGACCTGAGTATCGATCACATCTTCACCTGAATTAACTGGATATGTGAAATTAAAAGAGCTCATAGGATCTAAGAAGAGAAAGATTTCCCATATAACTCCTAAAACTAAGAATATCGAAACAATATACCATTTTTTTCGTGGAGTCATAAGTTCAGCTCCTACATATATTCCAAAGATCGTAGCAGGAGCTGCACTAAATCCACTTAAAATGCCAACTAAAGCGTAACGGTTGTCTAAATTCCTTCCTGTTAGAATAATCATTAAGTAATCGCAACATGGCCCTAAAATAAGAAGCCCTGCAAAAAATATTGTTAATCCCATGTATTTTAGGAGTGGGGCTTTCAATTTCCGAGATCTATAAATAATTATAAGTCCAAAAGAACACCCAAAAATTGTATATCCCAAAGCACTCATACCATTTAACCAACCTGAAAAAGATAACAATTAGAGAAGTCACACCATCTGTATATTTTTAATCAAATTTCGCCTTAATTAAATGTAATATTGGATTTTATTCTACAATTATTCTCAAGTCAATATTAGATAATTAATACATTATTTATCCTTATAAATATTTTTACGATTATTTTAAAAGACTTATGTTCCATTGCTTAATAGATATTTCTTAAGGAGCATTAGCAAGCCTTTTAATTAATACCTAACCAATGATGAATTATTTGATAAAATTTAATATTTTTTCAATATTTTTCAAAAGAAATAAATAAATAATAGATTTGGTAATAAAGATCACATATTTTGAATTTTTAATTTTATTTTATGATTTGATTTTTACTCTTTTTTTCTTTGTCCTAGCATTATTTATGTTTTTTATAGGATGTAAAGGTCATGTAGTTCAAAATCATTATGGAGGTATTTCCACTTTTATATGTGGAACGATTTTTATGATATTTGGATTTTATCATCTCTTTTTTGGATTATTTCTTTATCCCTACATCGGTTTTACTGTGTGGTGGATTGGAATCATTCTAGGGCTCAACTTAATTTTTGGGTTTTTTGTTCGGAGAGAATTAAAAAACAAGAGGTTAAAAAGTAAAAGGGGAGACAATTCCGAATCTGAACCTTCTCAAAAATCATCTCTGCAAAAATTTATTGAAATGATGACCAAGGAGAATCCGTACCAGGATAACATTTCTCTAAAGATGGAAGTTTTTAGAAAAAGCTTTCACTTATGGGGCATTTTATTTATATTAGCTTATTTTGGATTTTTCTTCTTAATTCCTCCTATAACTGATACGATCAATAGAATTGTAATTGATTTTATTAAAGAAACAGAATGGCTCTATAATATAATATGGGGTGATGTAGATAAGTATCCCTACACAAAGAAAGATTTTCAAGCAGTTATAGATATTACTATGTTTGCTTTAATTGGAGCTTTATTTTTTACAATTATTCCTGATATCATTAGAGTTTTATGGGGTCCAGAATATTCTTTTTTAAACTTTATAACTAAGCCTATATTAAGAAATAAAGAACTTAATTCGATTGGTCCTCAGATATTTTTACTTGTGGGAGTCTCATTTTCTTATATGTTATATATCGCAGGCTTAGTAAATGTTTTAGTTGTATTCACAGGGATTTTAATTGCCTGTTTTTCAGATGCCTTAGCAGCATTAGTAGGAAGATTTTATGGGAAGAATAAGGTTAAATGCATTGGTGGAAATATCAAATCAATTGAAGGTTTTATAGCAGGAACTTCTAGTGCCTTTCTTATTGGCTTAATTTTATTAGGTCCCATATATGCTCTTTATGCCGCTTTAATCTTCTTTTTATTAGATTACTTTCCAACCTTTATCGCTGATAATATTTTAAATCCAATTGTAATTATATTAGCAATCCATCTTGGGATATTCTTATTTGGAATTCCAGTTGGATGGTATTAATGCATTTCTAAAATAAAACTTTAGGTAAGCAAAAAAGATATATATCATATCTTCAAAATGTGAATTATGGCGAATGAAAATTCAGATCAATTGCCTATATACCCTCCACACCTCGAATGGGTGGAAATTGAGTGGGCTAAAGATCATAAGATGCAAAGATTCTTTCCAATTCCTTATCCTAAAAAAGAAGTGTTTAGATGGTTCATTAATCATATATTTGGTCCCTCTAAAAGACGTAAAAATAAATATAAATTTTTACAGCATAAATCAATATTGAATCAAATATCAACAGTAAATTATAAGATTGGTTTTGCGGGTGCCCCATCATTGAAGTTAAAATCGTAGAAGAGAATAAATTTTTTCCTCTTATAAATTATATAGATTAAATTTCTCCTTTCTTTTTTTATTTTTGTTTATCTCTTCATAATGTTTTTAAAAACTAAAGCCATAAAAACCATTCCTTATTACTTTATGCAAGATGAGAGAATTAATCGATGAATTACATAATATTAAACTTGCAATATTTGATTTAGATGGTGTAATTTATCGTGGTCAAAGTTTAATACCAAACGTAGACAGGATTATTGAAGAGTTGGGTGATTTATCTATAAAAGTAGTATATAATTCAAATAATTCTACCATAACTCGTGAAATGTATGTAGAAAGATTAAAAAATTTCAAGATTCCAAGCAAAATTTCTGATTTTTACACAAGCGCTTCTATTACGTCATCTGAAATTACTAAAATAAAAAAAAATGCGAATATTTTCGTAATTGGAGAGATTGGTTTAAGAGAAGAATTGAAATCAATGGGACACACGATATTGACTAATCCTAACAATTATGATGATATTGATTTTGTAATTGTAGGCCTTGATAGAGATTTTAAATATGACAATTTGGCTATTGCTCAAAAGTGTATTTTAGAGGGCCATGCCCAATTTTATGCGACAAATGCTGATACAACCTTGCCTGCAGCAAGAGGTTTTTTACCTGGCGCTGGAGTGATGGTGAATGCGGTAGAAACTTGTACTTCAAAAAAGCCAGTTAAAATCTTTGGGAAACCACACCCTTATGGAATTCAAACTATATTAAACGATTTAAATATTCCCACCAAGGAAGCATGTATTTTTGGTGATCGTTTAAATACTGATATTTTGGCCGGTAATCGTGCTGGTATAATAACTGCTGTGGTGTTAACTGGAGTCACAACAAAAGAACAAATTGAAGATTTAAAGAAAAAGTATATAGAGTTAGATAATTTTGATAAGGATTTAATGCCAGACTTAGTTCTTAATACACTAGACGAAATTTTTAAGAATTAGCTGATAAAGGAAGTTTTATTAAAAATCTAATTTTAATCTGTTATTGTAAATCTTTATTATTTGATTTTAATTCCTTTAAGAATTTTTCAAAATCCTCAATTTCTAATTTATATAATAGATCAGGATTAATTTTTTGTAAATTAACAAGAATTTGTTTTATATCTGAATTATCAAAACCATGATATTGTGTATCATAAAAGCCACTGAAGATCTCGGTTAAATTCTTATTATTTATGATATCAGAGCCCTTATCAATTATATTTACTAAAAGTTTCGAAATTTCGAAATATGAAAAATTTGGTGAAATTAATGAAGATAATATACTAAAATCAAATCTACCATTTGAAAATTCATCTCGTAAGAGGAATCCTAATCGCTTTATGTTAATAATTGAATTATCAATCAAATATTTAAAAGCTTCAGCTAATACAGGGACGGCATTTGTCCTTAATATTAAATTTATAATATGAGAGATAGATTTGTTTTCATATAAGTAATTAGAAATAATAATTGTTAATCCAGTTGCTTGATTACTTATATAAGTTGGATCCGTTAAATATTTTAAATCAGGATTATTTAACTTTAAAATTTTTTCAAGAAGAATGTTTCCAACATTAATAGAAGAAATCGCTTTATTTGCTCCAATTAATATCTCTGAAATTTGTTTGATATCTAAAATTAAATCCGTTATTATTCTTTGGATAATTTCTATAATTAGATTTACTTTGACTATATTAAACTCTAATAAAGTTCCTAAAAATCTGCCAATCCTCCTACTACTAGCATAATCATTTAAAAAAATGGTTTTTAAAATTTCTGTTAAGTCTCGTATTATAATAAGATCTTTCTCAAACAAATAATCAATGATTTGAGAAATTTGATAACTCATATCTCCATCGTGGTCAAGCTGTAGAAATCCTCCAATTATCTTATCTATATCAAATCCCTCTTCATTTAATTTTGCTAACGATAAAGCAGGCAAAATCACATAATTTCTTTCATCTTCTTTACTTCCATAATGTTCTGGAGCTCTTAAACCAAATACTTCAATAAAAAAAATGGAAATTAATCGGGAATTAAGTTCATGAAATTCTTGTATGATAAATGAAGAGAAACATTGAATGAAATCTTCAATTTCATATTTCGGAGAGATTTTTTGAAAAAAACCAATTGCGTTTTCTAACTTTTCTTCAATAGATTCATTAAAAGCTAATAAATCTTTTAATTCTTTCTCATCCTCATCGCTAAAAAAATCCATTAATATCATAAATTCAAAATTTTTAAGAATTTATTACTCAAGTTCTAAAACACTTAATTAAAAGCTAATACATTTTAATATTTTCATTATTATATATGTAAGTATTAAGAAATTTATATTTGAAAACATATTTCGACTTCTTAAAAAATGGAAGATTTTCAAGAACATTCGATTAAACTTATCATAGTTGGGGATTCTAAAGCAGGTAAATCATCGTTAGTAAAAAGAATAGTAGATAACGAATATAGCGAAGTATATAATCCTACTACTGGATTTTATATTTCAAAGAAAATTCTTAAGATTGATAATAATAACTTTCGATTTAGCATCTGGGATACCGGTGGTCTGATTAGCCAAATTCCTCCCATGAAAGAAAAAATTTACAATCATACTGATGCAGCTTTAATTATAATTGATAGAACCCGATCTAATAGTGTAAAAAGTATTATAAAATGGTATGATGAAATAAATAATTCTGTTCCAAAGAAAATCCCAATTGTCGTTGTAGGAACAAAAAAAGATAAAATCTCTGAAAACATAATAAGCGAAGTTGATATTGAGAATATAACAAGACAATATAATATAATTTTTATCTCAACTTCAGCCAAAACAGGTGAAAATATAGACCGTGTATTTATCGAATTAACTCATAACATTATAGATGATTTGACAAAACTAGAATCCCATGAAATGGAAAATAAATATAAAAACTATTATTTAAATTCTAATGAGACTAAAGCATTAGAGGATCTAGGAAATATAATAATAGATTATTCTAAGAAATCTTATATCTCCAGATTTAATTATGATTTAACTAAACTCAAGAATAAAGGCTTCCCGATCATCCATGAGATAGATGAAAATTCATTTGGAATTAATATCCAAAATGGAAGCGTTGTAGAAATTAGTTTATTTAATTGTGGTTTGATAGCACTCCCTGACTCTTTTAGTAATTTTAAATCACTTAAGAAGCTTATTCTAAGATGTAATCCACTTAATTCTGTTCCTGAACCAATTACCAAATTAGCATCTCTTGAAATCTTAGATATATCACTTACAAATTTAAATGAAATACCTAAAACCATTGGAAATTTATATAATCTCAAGGAACTTCATTTAGAAAATAATTGGCTAAGATTTCTTCCCGAATCTTTTGGTCAACTGAAATCTCTAATATTTTTAAATTTAGAGAATAATCCAATTGACTATTTACCAAAATCTTTTGGAAATTTGAAATCACTTAAAAAGCTATTATTAGAATCTGCCCCTTTTGAAGAAAGTGGATATATTATTAAACTTCCTAAAAATTTTGGCAATCTTCATTCTCTCCAAGAATTAGATTTAAGTTCTCATAAATTAAGGAATCTCCCTGAATCTTTTGGAGATCTAAAATCATTAAAAATTCTTGATTTGTTTAATAATAGATTCAAAACACTTCCTAATTATTTTGGAAATCTTAAAGCGCTTGAAATATTAAATTTAGAAAGAAATTTAATACAATTTTTCCCAAAGGCTTTTGGAAGTTTAGTTAATTTAAGATCTATCAACTTAAAAAACAATATTATCACACCAAAAATAGCATCGAAAAGGTTTAAAGCCCTTGCTTTCAAGGCCGTGGGAGATGATTATAACAGATGGATAAAAATCGCAGGATCAATTGAAAACCACGAAGATCAAATGCAGTTAGTTAGATCTGATTTAAAAGAGAAAATGATCATTAAGAATATAATAACTCCATTAATTTATGCATGTTCTATTGCTTTTATTGGATTATTAACTTTCCTTACAACTGATATCGCATCTTTAAGACTTAATGTGTTGATTATTTGGATTCTTTTCATAGGTGCTCTAATAATAAATCTCCTCATCGGAACTTCAATAATCTCTACAATTTCTACTTATTTTAAATTTTCAGTGTCCAAATTCGGGATGATAATTCAAAAAAATTTGCTTAAAAATTTTGATGTTCTTGTAGCTATATTATTAGTTTGGGCTATAAGAGCAGCTGTTTTGGCCGCTATAAGCATAGAACTCATTCCAGCTATTAACTTTTTATTTAAATTTACTATACCAGAATGGATTTTAAATATTTTGGTCCTTTTTGGATACAATATTGATTTAACATTTTTAGAAAATATCGATCTTTTTTTGGGGCATTTTTACCTGAAATTATTCAGTGCTGCATTAGTGTTTTGGGCACTATATAGAAATGGCTTAAGTTATATTAAAAAAACTGCCTTTGATGAGACTGAAAATAAAAATTTGTGGGGATTTTTGATAATAGGTCTATTTGGAGCATTTTGGTTAGCGATTATGGATTATAGTACATTAAAACCAATGTTAAGCATTGGTTATTACATTGGCGTTTCTTTAGGAGCATTTGTCTTTATATGGGAAAAAAATAAAGAAAATAAAATCATATTTTATCTTTATTGCATAATTTTTGGACTTGGAATTTTAACTGTATGGCTGCTCTCTTTGTGGAATTTAATGATTTCGCTCTTAGTTGGAATCCTATTTGTCATTATGTTCTTCATATTAAGATGGAGATCACATAAAATTCTAATATAAAGCAGCGAATAATTTTGCTGAAATACTTAATCTTTTTAAGAAAAATTTAGTAAATTTATTTAGTGGTTAATAAATTTCTAATTTGCTTTAAAAGATTTTTTTGAAGTATTCTTAAAATAAATGTTGTTAAAACTAGTTTTATTATATCTTAAATACACCATAATTTATCAGATAGTTTTAGAATTTTACACTAACAAGTAACGTATTCACATATTTCATTATTATCCTTGATATTGCAATAAATGCTCTAAAATTATTATTCAATTGAAATCTTGCATTATTACATAATTCTTTATTTAAATAGCGAAGTTTAGTTATTAAATACAAAAAATTTCAGCAAATTATATGAACACGTGTATTATATGGAATTTTTTTGCCAAAACTTTTCCCACTAATTTCCCATTATTATTCGGTTAATATTAAATTCTCTGATTTATTTCCTCGTTAATAAGTAGAGTTTTTAAATTCTCAATTATATTTTTTCTAGATCGAACTTTTCAATTAAATTTACAAAGGTTTTACCCTCTAATTTTTAAAATCTAGTCTAAATAATACTTAAAACTGCCGCAAATATATTTAACTACCATATTGGTTAAATGCATCGCAACTAAGTCTCCGACAAATTATGTCTTTCCTCTTTTTTATTGAACTG
>SMTZ1_10015334_pt1 | contig 15168 bp, 16 predicted proteins | sample DeeMarSWOR136_30_FD_25667 | JGI IMG/M metagenome (IMG submission 25667)
GTGAGCTATGCGCTTATTGCCTACCAGACGGCTTATCTCAAGGCAAACTATCCGGCGGAATACATAACCGCATTCCTGACCATACACGCTGACCAGCCGGAGAAAGTGGCCAGCGCCGTTGCCGAATGCCGCCGTCTGGGTATTCACGTGCAGCCACCGGATATCAACCATAGCCAGGTCAATTTCTCCATTGAGAAAGATGGCGCTACGCCCGACATTCGCTTTGGATTGTCGGCAATAAAAAATGTGGGGCCGGCGGCAGTCGAACCCATCGTGGCGGAAAGAGGTAAAAACGGTGAGTTCCAGTCTGTTGAGGACCTTTGCCGTCGTTGCGACCTGCGCGGCATCAACCGGCGGGTTGTAGAGAGCCTGATTAAAGCCGGTGCCTTCGATTCCCTGAGCCCCAGTCGGGCGGCGTTGCTGAGCAATGTGAACCGAATCATTTCTCTGGCGCAGCGGGAGCAGCGGCTGCGTGAGTCAGGGCAGGCTACCATGTTTGACCTGTGGGGAGAAGAAACGCCGGTGCCAATGTCCAGCCTTGAACTTGGCACAACAGAAGATGTCCCCATGAAGGAAAAACTGGTCTGGGAGAAGGAGCTGACCGGAGTATACCTCTCTGAGCACCCTTTCAGTGCTGTGGCCGGTGAACTTAGTGCCGAAACCACGCTGGTGGGGCAGATTGACGTTGAGCTGGTCGGGCAGATGGTGAACATTGTGGGGATGGTGGGATCGGTCCGCCAGCTATTTACCAGAGAAGGGAAACCGTTTGCCAGCGTGATACTCGAGGATCTCAGCGGGCAAGTCGAAATCATGGTCTGGCCAAAGGTCTATGCGGACACCGGTGAGCTGTGGCAGGAGGGAAACATCGTTGAGGTGAATGGCAAGGTGAGGATGAGGGAGGACAGGGTGCAGTTGAGCTGCGAAGAGGTACGTCCCTACCCGGCTATGGAAGAGAGAGTGGGGAGAGTGGAAGAGGAAGAAGAACAAGAGAATGCGGAGGAGGAAGAAGCCGTCCAGGTGTCCGCTATACAAGAGCAAGAGAGTGAGGAAACTATGTCGGTAGATGTCCCGGCGGAGAATCGCCGGTTGGTCATCAGCCTCAGCCAGACAAGTGATGCTGAGGGAGATAAGGCCAATCTGAATAAAGTGGTCGAGATCTTGAGAAGCTACCCCGGGCACGATGAAGTAAAGTTAAAGGTGTCTAACGGAAATAAAATAACTCACCTGCGCCTTTTCGATATTCACGCCGATTACTGTCCCGAGCTGTGCGCGCGTCTGGTGGAGGTGGTGGGGGAGGGATGCCTCAAGCTGGAGAAAAAGTGAGGGTGTTGAGGATGCCTTCTGAAGAAATGCAGAGAGGTCACCGCAAAAGGCTCAGGGAAAAGTTCCTGAAGTCCGGCCTTGCCGGGTTCCACGACTATGAAATCGTGGAGCTGCTGTTAACACTAGGTTCTCCGCGTAAAGACTGCAAGCCTCAGGCAAAAGAGGCGATAAAATGTTTCGGAACATTGCGGGGAGTGCTTTCGGCATCCGCGGAAGAGTTGCAGCAGATTGAAGGCATTGGCCCGCACAGCGCCTTCGGCGTCAGGCTGATCCAGGAGATGGCCAGGGAGTTACTCAAGGGGAAAATTGTGGACCAACCGTTCTTGAAATCATCGCGCGAAATCTTTGACTATCTCTACCACTCCGTAACGCCTCTAAAGCTGGATATAGAGAGAAGTCACAGGAATCCTGATTTGAGACGATGGTATATAATTTTCCGTTCATACAAAGGTTCGCCCACTGTCATGCTTGAAGATTAGCCATGAACTTAAGGAGATAAAAAGGAACGTTTCTAAAGGAGCTGAATAAATCAGTCGAAACAGAAGCACCCTAACAATCGAATATTATTGAGAGGTGGATTTAGGATTTAACATTATCAGCAACTTGAGTTACCCATCTAAATCCCGATCTATCGGTAGATGGTTTAACCTTATAATCTGATACATTATTAATATGCGGTTTAGTAATAAAAGCCATTCTTATGACTAATCTCATACAGAATACTGTAGAAAACAGCATGATGGGTAAAGCCAATACAATCATTGGTGTTTCATAGATATACTCGCCATACTCGTTGATTGTAATAAGAACTCGATAATCATTAAATAAGGCGACAAAATAGTTAAAAACTGTAAGGGCAGCAAGTCCGAAAGTCCAAACAATCCCTAGTAATAATAATCCTACTGTAAAAATTGACTTCATACTTTAATCCATCTTTATTAATAGCAATAACGCTATCACTACAAAATATTAATAGCAGGCGAGTATATATAAATAAGTTTTATTTAAGTTAGATTAAGGTAGGAATAGGAATTCTATAACTACAGCATGACGGATTTAAATAAACGAACCTTTTTAGTTAATTATGAGTTGTTCAATTCACTTAGCTTATCTAACTGATATGGCAAAAGGAATCGTTTGTTTTGTATTGTGTTCACGATACCACGCCATGCGAGACCGGAAAAAGGAGCTTTTCAAGGTTGTTTATCTCAGCAGCCAGAACCAGATAATAGAGGTGGCCGATCTCTTCGAAGGTACGGTGGACAGCAGCTCCATTTCAACGCGTGAAATCATTGAGGGGGCGCTCAAAGATAACGCCGCCGCACTGATATTCGTCCATAATCACCCCTCCGGCAACCCCACACCGAGCACCAGCAACGGGGAGATGACTAGGCAGCTGGTCTACGTCGGGAAAATCATGCAGATGGGATTGCTCAAAGGATGAAGATGTGTCTGTTTAATGGCAAAGAAATAAAGCACTAGAACTGATGATTGGTATACAAGCTATGAATAGAAAATACTGAGACAAATCACGTAAAAGTATAACTAAAGAGCTTCCTCGAATTGAACAATGCAGACTATTGTTTATAGCACAGAATAGGTACCCTCCATACTGGATATGAACTCCAGTAATGCTGGGAGTTTCTCCTCCTCAGTGACCCTAATGGCGTGCTTAATAGCAGGCACAATCTCATCCGGCCTCTCCACCCGCTGTGAATAACCACCCATGGCGCATCCAGAGGCCATTGTTGAGTTTTTAAACACCATGGTGATGATTGGTATTCGGTTACGCACCGCCGTTTCAAAGTCTGTGCCCACCATGCCAAAGGCGGCATCACCCATAATATTGATAGCTATTTTTTCTGGGCAGGCGAGCTTGGCTCCCATGATAAGTCCCAACCCGGTACCCAAGGAATGAGATTTGCCCCAGCCAATATAGCTTCGAGGTTCTAGTGCTTGGTAAAAGGGGACCAGCTGATTGCGCGGGCTGCCGGCGTCGTGAGTAATGATCGCCGTTTCTGAGTCCACCGTTTTGCTTAATTCCCATACGATACGGTAGGGATTAATAGGTATTTCATCCGAGGTAAGCTTCGGTATCCAAGTTCCAAGCCAATTATCTTTCACCTGCTTTATCTCCTGGGCTGTATTACCTCGATCAGGTTGGCTCGCTTTGCCCTGACGGTCTTTTACGGCTTCTATGATTTGGCGCAAGATTAGGCGGGCATCCCCAATAATTGGATAATCGGTTACACAGTACTGGTTGATATCTTCCTCGTCGTTGGTGGCGTGGATAATAGTTTTACCTGATGGTATTTTAATTGACATGTAGTGCTGAGAGAAGCTGCACCCGATGCCAAGTACCACATCTGATTTTTTCAGGAAATGAGCTACCGGTCCGGTCACCACCACAGAACCTGTGCCCAATGATAAAGGATGGTCTTCCGGGAAAGCGCTCTTCCCAGCAAGAGTCGTCATCACCGGTATTTGCAGCAGTTCAGCCAGTTCTTTAAGTTCGTTCCATGCTTCAGCGTAGAGGATCCCCTGTCCGGCGTGTATAATAGGACAGCGGGCAGAAAGCAGCACCTGAGCAGCCCTGTCCACATCATGAGCATCACCTGCTGAAATTGCAGCCTTGACTGGCTGGTAGGTGAACTCTCCGACCTCTTGAACAGCCACATCAAGAGGTGTTTCAAGCAGTACCGGACCGGGTCGGCCAATACGCAGGCGGGAATAAGCACGCCGCATAATTTCTGGGACTCGACCGGGCAGGTTAACTCGTTCCAGCCACTTAGTAATTGGTGCATAAGTGCGTGTTGCGCTAAAGACAGGGGCAAGCCCATCCCATTCTGTAGAGTGTCCCCACGGCAGCAGAAGAATTGGAGAGGAATCGGAATAAGCGGTGGCGACCCCGGCAAACGCGTTTTCGGCGCCCGGTCCATATTGCATGGCAAAGACGCCGATGCGTTTTCCGTTATTGACACGGCTATAACCATCGGCAATGCCGACTCCAACTCTTTCTTGCCGACATACAATAGGTCTAAGATCAGCCGCTGCCGCAGCATCAATGATGGGATTGGTCGGGAAACAACTAAGGAATTCCGTTCCTTCACGCTTCAATATCTCCACAATGGCATCAAATACTTTCATAATGTTGCTTACCTCCATTTACTATCATTCAATCACGCATACTTTATCATTCTTTGTGTAAAGCCTCAATAGTGATTTACAAAAGCATCATATAAGCTGACGGATATTAAAGAAATTCCTTTAAAACAGCAAACTTTGTATCGTGTTTCGCGTGGTCATAGCGTATTATCGTTTGAAGTGCGGATACTTGATTGGTAAAATATGATTCCAGTAAATATTACTGAGGGTTGTTGCACGAGGCTGCGGTTAGATAAGACAGACATAAATAATAAAAAGTGCGCTCAAATCCACTCATAAAGATCAATCGTGATGAATCAACTTTAGAAAGGAAGCTTTTACATGTCTACCGCTGTTGTTTCATTTGATTTAACACGACTTTAGGTTTCACTGTTTTATTGACCACGTTTTGGGGCCATTGCCCACTAAGCACACGGGCTGCCTCTTTGCCAACACTTGTTCTTAACCTTCTTATAGCGTTGTCAGAGTAATATGCGGAGTGTGGAGTAATCACAACATTGCTCATCTTAAGCAAGGGATTATTTGGGTCGACTGGCTCCTGTTCGAAAACATCCAACCCAGCTCCTGCAATCTGTTTTTCTTCAAGAGCTTTGATGAGCGCTACCTCATTAATAATTGAACCGCGGGATGTATTAATTAAAAAAGCGTTGGATTTCATTAATCTCAACTCTTTTTCTCCGATAAGATGCTGAGTTTCCTGATTACAAAGGGTGTGAATAGAAATATAGTCCGCCTCACTCAGTAAATCTGGTAAACTAATCAGGGTAATCCCGCATTCCATAGCTTTAGATTTACTTATATATGGGTCGTGGCCCAGTACTTTCAGATCAAAGCACTGTGCTTTCTTAGCAACCAGTCGACCAATTTTACCACACCCTATTATACCCAGAGTCTGCCCAGTAATTGACCCCATGGGTGCCTGGGCTTGTTTGCATTCAGTCCAACGTCCACTTTTTGTGCCTTCGTTCATGAAGATTAACTTTTTTGCACAAATCAGAAGAAGGGCAATAGCGTGGTTTGAAACTTCCTCAAGACAAAAATCAGGAATATTGACGACGAGAATACCATTATCTGTTGCAGCATCCACATCAATATGGTCATAGCCAATTCCGTAACTAACGATAAGTCTACATTTTCCCAACGAATTTATTACTCGACGTGTCATCTTAGCGGCGTCTGTCATAATAACGTCAACGTCCTTGGCTATTTTTATTATATCGTCCTCCGTAGACCAACCAGCCTCAATTATCTCAGCATTGACTTTATTTAGTTCCTCCAACTCCTCTTTCATTGGAAATATTACCTCTGGCTTATCTAACCGCAACACCTTAAACTGCTTTGCTACCACTTTTATACCCCTTATTAATCATTTTCATTTCTGATCATGCTTCGGATCGTTGTAATTATACAAGATTCGTAGATTCTCCTAAAACACAAGATTTTCCGACTAAACAATCAGGGCAAATGTGCAGTTCACAACTGATAAAGAGATAATAAAACAAAAAGGGGAGCGATGGTGCTCCCCTTACTATATTAGTTTACCTAATAGCACATACCGGATTTGTTAGGTTTTTTGTTTTTGTTTGTTTTAGCTTTGCACCATTCCACTGATTATCACCCATTATATAGGTTTTTACGCCTGAAAAGATTTTAAGCTGAAAAGAATTATTGGCAAATTTTGGGTTGAAAAAGGAGAAAGATTCTAAGAACTGCGCATTATAGACTGATGTTCTATTAGCAGCTTAAAGGATAAGCTACTTCGCACTTTTCATGTGCTCATCAGCCCTAAGGTTTAAGGTCCTCAGGTTTCAATTCTTTAAGCACGGAGTACAGCACATCAAGTCCCCGTTCCGACTGCTCCTCGGTAATGGTGCACGGCGGTGAATACCCCAGCCTGTTGCCAATAACACGCAGCACGGCCCCCTGCTTGAAACCCGTCTTCTGTATTAAATCCGTAAGTCCGGGAGTAGGTATCCCTTTACTCTCCTTATCGGTCACGATTTCCACAGCCAGCATAAGTCCCAGCCCGTCTACCGTTCCAACGTGGGGCAGCGCCAAGAACTCCTTCTCCATCCGCTCTCTGGCAATATTACCCACTCTGGCAGCATTTTCGGAGACTCTTTCGTTAACATATACATCTATGCATTTCATAGCCATTGCGCAGCACACAGGATTGCCGGACTCGGTGGAGCCGATAGGCAGTAGGTTGCCGGACAGCGTCTCGAAGATGTCTCCGGTCAACGCCAGTGCTCCGAAGGGTAGGTAGCCATTTACTATTCCCTTGGACATGATCATCATATCGGGGACAACATCCCAGTGTTCAATGGCGAACATCTTGCCGGTTCGCGTAAATCCCGTCATCACCTCGTCGTCGATGAGGAGCACGTTATACTTATCACATATCTCCCTCACCATGGGCCAGTACTCAGGAGGCGGCGCGATGAAACCTATTGAACCCTGCTCGGGTTCTGCGATGAAGGCTGCCACGCTGTCAGCACCTTCGTTTACGATTGTATATTCGAGAAACTTTGCGCACTGGACACCACAGGTTGGATAGTCCTTGCCAAAAGGGCAGCGGTAACAGTAATAGTTCGGTATATGAATATGACCGGGCGTCGGTGGCATTTCCTCTGTAACTCCCCTTGCTAGGTTGGTAGCTCTGGCAACGCCGCGGGTCGTACCATGATAGCTGCTGAATAGGCTGATGATTTTATATTTTCTTAAGCCTTTTGCCTTCCAATACATGTTGGCTATCCTAAAGGCAGAGTCTATGGTATCAGCCCCGGTGTGCGCCCACATAAACCTGTCAAGGCCTTTCGGCGTTATGGTCGATAGCTTGAGTGCCAGTTCAATGCTGGGGAGGTTAGAGAATCCGCGCAGTGTGGCGGCGTAGTTTAGCTTATCCATCTGCTCTTTGGCGGCTTCTATTATATCGCGACGGTTGTGGCCCAGATTTACGTTGATCAACTGGGAACTCAGGTCCATCAGTTTCTTGCCGTCGGTGTCGATTAACTCGATGCCATTCGCGCTTTCAATTACCAAGCCCTGGGTCTTGCCCACCACGGTCATGCCGTGCAGTATGTGCTCACGGTCGTATTTAATTAGTTCTTCGGTCAGCATTCTCTCCTCCTTATAGCGGTCAACATGATTCTGTTTAGTTAGATAACAGAGTACTATTTTATTAACTCAGACGCGGTTTCGGTAGCGGCGTTATATCCTGAGATACGGCCAAATACAAGACATTCGGTAACGGCACAACTACCGAGTCGGCAGGCTCCATGAATACCTCCGGTTACTTCTCCGGCTGCATACAGACGTGGGATCGGTCTTTGATTGATATCTATAACCTGCGCCCTAGTATTGATCTGGACACCGCCCATTGTATGGTGTACTTTAGGCCAAGTGCGAATGCCATAATAGGGAGAAGTCGATAAAGGAAGCGCATCGGGTAATATTTGTTTCCCGAATTCCTCATCCAGTTTATTTTTGACATAGCCGTTATATTTTTTAATCGTAATTTTTAAATTTTCTGAAGGGATTCCGTAGCATGAAGCTAATTCCTGAAGCTGGTCAAATTGATTTACGATACCCTTCTTCAGGCAAGGCTTTATATCCCAGCCTGTTGTTTCGACCGCTTTTGCATCTGCAATGCCGACACACGGATGGCCGATACGTAGAACAGCATCTGATATGGTTTTCCTGTCTGCCAATTCGTTTACGATTCGTTTACCTGAATCTGGTTCAACAACTATCCCATATGGGAATACGATATAATCAGAGAAGCGAGCGCCGACTCCGTATCCTTTTTCATCGGGAGTACCCCAAGGACCTAGTTGAATGTGTGAAAGCTGAACTGGCATCGCATTGATTTTTAGTACTTCTTTTAATGCCTCTGCTGTCGCGAAAGGCTTATTTGTAGTCTCAATTTCTTTAGTTAAGCGAGGATCTTGAGTTGAACGGAAGTTTACGTCACTTCCGAATCCACCCGTAGCAAGTACTACGCCTTTTCTTATTCTAATTTGCTTATCAACTCCGCTCTCGGCGTGCTTATGACTAAAATTATTGCGTACCAGTACGCCTATTATCTTACCCCCAGAATCTCTGATAAAAGTCTTGAAGTATGCCCGCATCCTGACTTTTATCCCCATCTCGTCCAGCTTTTTTAGTTGCCTTTTGATAATAGCTGAACCAGATACTCCAACTGGAGTATAGCAGCGGGGAACTGAGTGTCCTCCAAATATGTCCAACCTTTCCATATATTCTACGCCGAGATAGTCGATGGACCATTGCAAAACTTCGTTTGATTTTTCTGTGACCTGCCGTACAAGCTCGGGGTAGTTGATCGATAAACCAGCTTTAAGCATGTCCTTATACATAAGTTCAGGAGAATCTTTAATTCCTAACTTACTCTGCATTTCAGTTCCCGCAGCAGCAATTCCTCCGTCACTGATGATCGAATTCCCACCGGGAGCGTTCATTTTTTCCAGAATAATTACGGAAGCTCCAGCATTGTGTGCCTCTATTGCAGCTGCAAGGCCGGCGAACCCGCTGCCGATTACAACTACATCTGTGATTTCACTCCAGTTTGAAAACATCAATATATCTTTCCCAACTTAAAAGATTTTAACCGTCAGTGGTTAATTCTACACTACTCGGCGTTTTGATTCTATGATACATACCAAGGATTTCCAGTTTGATAAAAAGCATTTAATTGGCAAAAAAGGCTTTACTATCTTGTTCAACGCACTGATAAAACATAAGGATCTTAATTGTGAAAAAAGGAACGCTTCATCTAATTTTGAGGTAGTACGTACGAAGGCTTAAAATAATAGGCCAGTGTTTCCATTCGACACATTAGGCAATTAACCAACATTTTCAGAAAAGAAAGTGATCAGCTTCTGTGACAATTCTTCAGGTTTTTCTTCTGGAACATAGTGCCCACAATCAGCGATCTCATAGCATCGTGCATCTATTGCTATTCGACGAGCCGCGTCAAGCGCTTCTTTAGCACCGCGAGCGCGACCTTTATCACCTGTTATAAACAGGACGGGTAATTCCAGCTTGCGCCGAGCTAGCACGATTTGATTATCTGCTATATCCTGAGGTAAAGTACGATAATAGTTGAAACCCGCACGCATAGCACCAGGCTGGCTATAGGTACGTAAATATTCTGAAATGGCATCTTCACTGAGCGCGTCTGGTCGAGCGCCCCAGTTACGATAGAAATACTCTAAATAGACTCGTTCTCTCCCTTGGGTAAGGAATTCCGGTAGGTCTGGGATCCAATGGAAGGCGTGATACCAGCGACTACCTACAAAGGTATCAGTTCCATCTCCAGGGATTACTGTATCTACTATTGTAAGGTATCTTACCTCCTTGGGATGTGCTGCAGAGAGAGCGAAAGCTATTGGTCCACCCCAGTCATGACCTACTAGGAATATCTTCTTTATGGATAGCCGTTCATTTAAAAGTAACCAGATGTCATTGGCTATCGTTTTCTTGTCATAGCCGAACAGCGGTCTTGTAGAGTCACCTAAGCCGCGTAGGTCAGGAGCGATTACGTGGTAATTCTTAGCTAGTTGCGGTATGACATAGCGCCATTCATACCAAGTTTGTGGCCAGCCATGCAATAAGACGACTGCGTCACCTTCACCCGCAGAGACGTAATGCAATGTTACTTCGGGTAATTTTATGTAGTGATGGGTTAAGGCAATTTTCTCTCTTACCAATTTTCAAACTCCTTTTGGTTTTTTAATGACCTACTCCCACAAATGATACCACTTAGCTAGCCACCACGTATAATCAATTTGACTTGTCTGGACTGCTAATCGGCCGTTTCAATCCGAGGCCTTATATATGATGATATTCGAGTGTGATTGGCCCTCAAATATTATGAGATTTCAAACTCGGTAAGGGAAAGTATTCCTCAAATCAAACAAAACAGACGATTGTGAATCCAATTAGACTGTTTTCTTTTTGTTGGCAAGTGTTTGAGATGAATTAGAAAGGGGTTTTTCAACGCTAGTATCTAAAAGCTAGCCTTTCTGACTGGAGACGGGTGAGAGTCTAAATCCATCGTACCGTCCTCGAATTCTAAAGCTTATTAAAGAGAGACGAGCACTAGCCGTTGTTTTCAACGAGCAGAGGTGAAATTATTCTACCTATTCCTGAATCAACTGTATTGCAAAATCACCAACCTGACGGGTATCAAAATGAGCAGAGATACTGCCAAAAGCAGCAGGGGCTCGACCTTTAACGATAACCGAGACTCCTTTATCAACCAGTTTTTCCTCTTCCTCGTCTAGGTTATCAACGGCAAAAGCAATATGCTGAACACCCTCACCCTTGCTTTCCAAGAACTTCTTGTAATCCGATTCTCCTTCGAGAGGCTGAATAAATTCAATCGGAATTGAGCCAACATCGACAAACTTGGCTCTAATACTTGGCTTTTCTTCTGGAAATTTTACCTCACGCCCGACTGTGGCAATACCCAAAGATTGATAATACGCAACCGCCTTATCTATATCTTTCACTATTACTGCGATGTGGTGTAGTTTCCAATTCTTTTCCATATATCTCCCTTCTCGATAAATTACTAAGGAAAGATTACTTTTCCCCTTTTAAATATTAGATTAGCAGCTAGGTTGCAATGTTATATTCTCAATCCATAACGTTCTGGATTTGTTCTGGCCTCATGTATAAAATCTTCCATAATCTTTTCATAATCAGTATATTGTGGATCTCATCCCCATTCCTCACTTGCTCGACTATAATCAACCCTCTGACTCTCGAGACTATGCATAATTTCCATAGCCACCGGGTCAGGTTTATAGGTAAATTGGGCTTCTGTGCATTTTAAGTAAACATCAATTCGTGGTTGATAGTAATCAGATAGTTGCGTTAATTTCATTTGATAGTAATAGAAAAAGCAACATATTGTGCATATTACGCAACCATGATTCAGATGAAGGTTGTAGACCATATCATCATTGGCAACGACCGGTATTACAGTTTCGCTGACGAAGGGCTGATTGAAGAATACGAGATTGACTTTCTAAACCTGAGGCTGCGGGGGACTTCTGAGGCAAAGCGGCGGATTTATCAGGCGAGGCTGGTTAAAGATAAGAGAGCCTAGCCTCTAATCCGCCGGGCGCCGGCGTTGGATGGTGGCCCCGATTACGATAAGTACCGCCCCGAGCACGATGCTGACCACTACCTTGATGAGCAGCGGGAAGTCCATACTGAGGAAGAAACCGAAGGTGTACAGTCCGGTGAGGTAAGCAATTGCCCGGATAACGTGATGTGCCCGGATGGGTTTCTGCCTCCCTCCCCGATAAATTAGCCAGCCGATAAGCGCTAAAGACGCAAGCACGGCAACAGCAGTCAGCATTCAGTTCACCACCCTATATTTTCAAAATATTTGCTCAGGAACGCGAACATGGCCACGGTGAGCAGCAGCGAGACCAGTTTTCCTCCTTCGGAGAGGTTTTTTACGTACTCGGCAGCCAGATAACCGACGCCTGCCAGACAGAACAGGATGCCGAAGCCAAATAAAACATATTCCAGCCTTATATTCAATTCATATTCCTCCGGTTACCGCGGTGGTGCCGGCACTGTCTTTATCGTATAAGGAGACGGATTAATGTAAAGAATGATATTGCGCTCAATATCGCCGCGTTTGATGGTCAGCGTGTAATCAAAGCGCTGTTCAGGCTGAGCATCTGGCGGGACGAGTTCGGCGGAGTCAATAGTCCATTCTATCTCTGCTTTACCGAAAGCCTCTATGGTAATCTGCTGCTCAAGAACATCGCTGACTTTTTCCTGCATCTGCCAGACTGAAACCTCAAGGTCGGCTTCATATCTGGAGAACCGCCGGTTATCCACTTCATAGCGGATAAAAGCCTTTTCTCCCCGCGTTACGCCTGCGGACCAGTACGGGTCATTGCGCTGCCAGATATCTGATTCTATTTTCTGCTCACGCTCCTCGGCGGTAATGTAGACCGTATCGTAAACACCCATATACCCATCGGTGATGAAGATGGCGATAATGCCGAAAAAACAGATGAGGGTGAGGTACAGATATAAGTTCCTTCTTTTAGCTGCCATTTGTTATCTTATTCTTATTATCACACAGGTATTGCCGATTGTAAATTACTAGCCCAGATCCGGTTCAATCAGGCCGTAGTTGCCGTCCTGGCGCTGGTACAGCACGTTGAATTCCTCGCTGTCAGTATTGAGAAAGAAGAAAAAGCTGTGCCCCAGTATCTGCATCTGCTCAGCAGCTTCAATCACAGACATTGGCTTCATGGCAAACCGCTTTACCTTGACCACTTCTGGCAGGAAGGCCGGGGCTGTTTCTGCCTTGAATTCACCTCGCGCCAGCGAGTTACCTTTACCTTTATCATAGAGCTTTCCTTTCTGGCGCTCCAGTTGGCGGTCCAGCGCTGAAATGATTTTATCGATTGCCTGAAGCAGGTCTTCAGCGCGTTCCTGGCTGTGCAGGCTGACACCATTGCCAGTCACGCTGGCCCGCACCATGAATTTCTGCTGGGGAGACCGGGTCTTCTCCTGGCTGATTTCCACGATGGACTCAATGATGTTGGGGAAATGGCGTGTCAGCTTACCGATTTTGCGCTCAGCGTATCGGCGCACTTCCGGGGATACTTCCATGTTCTGTCCTGTAATCTGCAGCTCCATCTTTTCACTCCTGACGCTTAAATCTCCCTTGCCATGACCAGCCCCCATACTACTGTCGCCCCGCTAGCTTTCAGCACTGCCGCGCAGGCATTTAGCGTGCTTCCGGAAGTGGCCACGTCATCAAGCAGCAGCACATGCCGTCCCCGGAGCCTGTTATCTGGACAGGCGAAGGCATCGTTAATGTTATGTGTCCGCTCCTCGATGGTCGCTGTCCGGGCCTGCGGAGGCGTATGCTTCCGGCGAATTATGACATCATCTAGTACGGGTTTATTTGTTAATTTTCCCAGCTCCTGTGCCAGCAGCCGGGCCTGGTTGTAACCGCGCTCTCTCAGCCTTTTCCGGTGTAGCGGTACCGGCACCAGAACGTCGAATTCCAGCGGGTTGGCGCTCAGGTATTCCTGCAACATGCCAGCCAGAGGGACTGTCAGGGCTCTCAGGTTCTGGTATTTGAGCTGGTGGATTGCCTCACGGATAACGCCTTCAAAGCGAAACGGAGAGCGGATGCCATCTATGGCTGCTTGCCACCGCACGCAATCGGGGCACATTATCCCGCTGGGCTGAGGCCGACCGCACTTAGGGCAGACGGGGGGCGTTATTCGCTGTAGTGACTGGCGGCAGGCGGGACAGATAAAAACTCCTTCCCGGCCACAGCCGACACAGTACGGCGGGAAAATGAAATCGAGCGCTGCCTCCCTTAGTCTGGCTAGCTGAGGAAGCACGGCATCACCCAATATATAAGGTATCCCGGAGAGTTTGGCGTGTTATCGAGCGCGGCTGTTGTGCAGCGCACCACTCATAATGGGCTCGTTAAGATAAACATCACCATTCCTGATTTTCAGATTGTAGCCACATTCAGGATTGGTGCAAACCCAAGCTTTATAGCGAATTGCAGCCCCCTGACTGCCGAAATCGGAAAGGGGCACCAGGTCACCGGTCTGACATTTCTGACATTTGGGGAAACTGAGCTGTTCCATGAGGTCCTCCTCCCATCCTTGAATTGTCTTAAGTATACAATTATCAGAATCTTTTGACAAGTTCTATTTCAGGCTGACGGTGGTAAGCTGATGGTAAATGGCGCCTTCTCTGGTCAGCTGGCTGCGCATCAGGTCGATGCTGCCTACCGTGAACTGATGGGCGGCCTCAAAGCTGGCCCCGGCGATAAGCTGCCCGAAGCTCTGCTGCTCGGCGGGTGATACCATATCTCTGACGCGGGCCAGGGTCAAGTGAGGGGTGAACGGACGCGATTCACGGGCAAAGCCGAGTGGTACCAGGCTGGACTCGATGCGTTGCTGCAGCCGTTTCAGTTGGGAGGTATCTCCTCCCACGCCTACCCAGACCACCCTTACCCGTTTGAAGTTGGGGAAGACCCCCAGCCCTTTTATTTCGAGCGAGAAAGGGGCTGTTTCACAGGAGGCTTCCTCAATGGCGCTGGAGATATCGTCGATTTTAGCTGCTGTGATGTCGCCCAGAAATTTCAGGGTAAGGTGTATGCTATATGGGTCAACCCATTTCACTGAAGGCTGTTTATCCGTCTGCAGACTGGCCTGCAACTCGGCAAGCGCTGACTTTACTTTGTCGGGCAGCTCAATGGCGATAAACGAACGTATCTGCTCCATAGTGTTTGTCAGTCGGCCATTTTCAGAACTGAATTATTCTTGGTTTAGAGCTTCAGCAAACTTTTAGCGTTGCCGGATAGAATCAGGCTCTTCTCTTCCTTGTCTATGGCTGCCGAATTGATTTCCTGATCGCTGCCGAAGAGAATCTTATCCGCGCCGACCAGCTGGCTGACCAGCGAATATATCTTGGGCTGGTAAAGAAATGGCGAGGCGGCAGTATCGAAGTAGACGTTCTGCAATGCCTTAGGCACCTCGGGCATCAGCGCGTAAAACGGCAGGCCACCTCCCCAGTGGGCACAGACAATGGTTACATCGTGGTGGGCAGTAAGAAAGGGATAAAGCACATCTGGGGTGATGATTCCCTTGC
>SMTZ1_10003805_pt1 | contig 15165 bp, 22 predicted proteins | sample DeeMarSWOR136_30_FD_25667 | JGI IMG/M metagenome (IMG submission 25667)
CCCGCAACTTCTCAATCAGCCAGTCATTGATGAGTGAAGCCTGCAAACCACCCTTGAACTGGATCGCGTGTTGTATTTGCAGCATGCCAAACACCTTCTCTTGATGCTGGCGATTGCAGGCTAAGAAGTTATTGTCCTGCACGACATTGCCCACTTGGATTCGCAGCTCGCGTAGCGTTCCCTCACGGCTGGGCACCAGACACCAGGGGCATTCAAACGGGCAGCCGCGCGATGTAATCGTCACACCACGTCGCAGGTAGCGCCCCACCACGAACGCGCCAGGCGTTGTACCCATAGCAGGGCCACCAACGCGCACGCGGCCGTACATCTGCCAGGCGCGCGCTAGTCGAAATGCTTGGGGAATATCCCATGTAAACGTAACACAGATATTGACATCGTCATACGGCTGGCAGCCAAACGGTGGCGGGCCGATGTAGACATCGTCGTCCGCTGGTGTCATGCTGGTACGCCGAGGAAACACTCGCGCGATTCGCTTGCCCACGGTAATAGCTCCATTTTTCAATTGTGGAAAATCGCCGATTCAGCGGTTCAGCGCCCGCTGCGGCTTAGTTGGGTCGCGGTCAAGGTTACATAATGCTTTAACCGCTTGTCTGAGGATAGATTTGGAATGGGCGGTGACCTTGCCCGTAGCAAGGATGCGCGCCAGGACGCGCTGCGTCTGATCTGGCAGAACGAACGCACCGCGGCCGCATGTTCGTCCGGCCCAAAGCAGAAAGCGGTCGAATTCTTTGCTACTGATGTGAACGCGCGCGTCTGGATCAGACGGGACCTCCGGCCGTTGCACGTGAAAATATACCCCCGCGGTACTAAAGTCGAGACACTGTAGCGCGTAGCCGCCTTTGGGCGTTGCAAATTCGAACGCCGAATGTGGCGGCTTGTCGGCAACGTGTTGCGATTCCTTATCCGCCATACATTCAGTCTAACGACGGCTTGAGTGGAATTCTGCATCTTTTTGTTACTCCATCAGTTTTTTCACTTCGCCATTGAAGCCGGTGTAACCTGTTTTTTTAACGAACAGCGCCTTGGGATTGCGGACGTTGCCGTGTGGCTGTTTGCCTACCACCGCGGCTTTGGCCCAGGCGAGTGCCTCATCCAGTAGCGTGACCGGTTCACCGCGTAGCTGGATACGTTCGACTAAGTGTCTGACTGCCAGGGCGAGTGTTTTGGCCTCGGTGGCATTGGGCCGCATCTTTTCGCTTAGGAAGCGCAGCAGTTTGTCGCGTCGGCTGACGACAGACGGCTCGCAAGGTAGCAGCGTCTCGGCGAATCGCGAGAGGTCGGGCGCTTCTCGGGCGCGTGCGCGTAGTATACTACCATTACCGGTAGGGCATTTTGGTTGGTTGGAACTAACGTGCGCTAAACGGTCCTTGGATTGGTTGGTTGTAACGACATTGTCCGACGTTTCGCGCGCGTTTTCGCCGCGTTTTTTTGGCGTTTCCGGCACGTTTTTTTGGCGTTGCGCCTTGTGCCGTTCCAGCCTCGCGCGGGCGGACTTGCGCTGGCCCGCTTCGCGGCGCATCCGCGGGCTCAAGACGGTCAGGATGCCGTTGCGTTCCGTGACGACAGCCACGTTTTGTCGCTGCAGTGTCCTCAGCGCTTCGGTCAGCTCGACGGCAGTGCAACGAGCGGCACGGGCGAGTTGCTCGGCCGTGCCGCTGATTAGACCACTGCGATCGTGCAACCACATGGCGCAGACCAGGCGAATCCATACGCCCACTTCGCAGCAATTGAGCATGGCCGTATCTTTGTCCCACGCATCCGGGTCGAAGATTATCTTGCCTGTTTGTTTAGTCATCTTTCAGCGGTAACGTCCCTTGCTTTTGCTGGATGCTGACGAGCAGCTCGTCATCGTTTGCCCTCCAGCGGGCTATCGTTTCGTATTGGTCCGGCGCCAGCTCGAGGCCTTCAAAGTGGATGTCCGCACACTTGTCGATGACACATTTTTTGATTTTGGCTGTTGCGGTGATACGTGGATAGCTATCCTTTTTCCCCATGTTCGAATCCTTTCATATTTGGCTGACGGCCGGGTTAGAGGGGACTGACCAGAACAACAATCCGGCCGTCAACCTGACGCCAACATTTTGAGAAAGAAGCAGCCTTATTCGGCGTTCGGCTGCTATAATAATCCGTTGAAGCCGGTGCATCCGTGCGCATCCCTGTGCCGAACCGGTTCATTGCCGATGGTTGCCATTCGATAGGTAATGCTGTTGCTGACCATATTGCTGGCGAGCCATCAGCTTATCCGCAGCGGTGGTAGCGAGCCGGATGCCGTACAATGGAGAGGCCACGTTGTCATCTGGGATTGGTTCTCATTCATCGTTGCACCTACGTATCCTTCGCTACCACCGGTTCGAATCTTTCAATTGCGACAATCACAACATCCTTTAGCTTTTCGCCGGTCTGCAGGTCCGCGTAATAACTCGGTGCGTCAGCGACCGGCTCAAATCGTAATAATATATCGTTCCTTATGTCACAGCCCTTTTCCGGCAACTGTCGAAACCAAATAAATTCGACCTCTGCTGACGGGTTGTGCTTTTGCAGCTCTTCAATAATGTCAATTACCTTCATCCGTGCCCCAACATTCCTTCATCCTATCGTTTCCGTTTTCTGCCCCAATACATGTACCAAATCAAGTAACTGAGCGCCGCTGCGAAGACTAGCGGGCCTAAAAACAATGATGCGAAGATGACCAGCACGTAGGTCACCGTCGCATCAACGCCAGGTTTGGAGCGCACGAGCGCGATTACTACGACGACCAGACCGGTGCCGACGATTGATAATAGCCAGACCAATTCCACATACGTCAGTAGCGGCTCGCACGTCTCGACAATATCTGTGTTCATCGTCTTAACCTTCATCAATCAACAAAGTGGGACCGTGCGATAGTTGCGGGAGACAGCACCTTGGACGCGGAATACGTTGAGATTTGACCCTTGAGGTGCTTGCACGGTCCCGGATTGATTCATTTTCTCACTCCTTGCCGGATAACGTTTCGTAATTACTGCGTATCTCGTTCGCCAGCGCCGCACGCTGAACGCTTAACTGCAAGGCAGACTGACATCGTTCGCAGACGAGCAGGCCAGCGCTTAATTCCGCCTTGGTACCAGCTCGCAACAAGCGGTGACATTTCGGACAGACCAGCTCGCCGTAGATGTTCACGATCGGTTGTGGGTACCGTAGCGGCATATCGTCCAGCTCTTCGACAGGGTGATAGCGCACTGCCCGCCAGTCAGAGAGTGATTCAATGGCCCACTTTGCTGGCGCCCGCTTGGTGATACAGGTGTCACACACAATCGCTAACGCCTGGCTTGGTAGCAGTGGTGCTATGAGGTTGCCGCAAACCGGACGCGACCATGTTGCCACCTTGTATAGCACGCAGAAGTTTAGATGCCCAGTGTCGCGTAGCTCGCGCCCGCAGGCGCCGCACCAAACATACGCCCGTATTCGTTCTTCGATTGCCGTCATGATTTCGCCTTAACTTGCCAGTCCGCCCGGCGGTTATCCGTATTGACGAACGGCACATCCTCGACATAGCGGGCGAGTTCCGCTTTAACCCAATAGCGAACGTTCAGCGATTCACATAACTGGATTGCCTCGATTGCGAACGCCCGCCAGTCTGTTGAGCTGGTTAGATGATTGAGCTTGCCGACCTTGTACAGTGTGACGAACTCGTGCGTCTCGTGAATGATCCGCAGCGATTCGTCCGGATTGAGCACCGGCTCGAGGCTGACCCATGTTTCGATACCGCTGTTGTGCGCCGCCAGCAATGCCATCACCCGCTCGCTTGGCGGCGCTGCGCGTTGTTCCCACTCGCGCCAGCGTTCATCCAAAAACGTCAATGTCACCGCGAATGCATCATGCGGTCCGTAAACATCCAAATCATCGGCTGCGCGGATACCACCTTTCGTGAGTACCTGGAACGGTACGCAATTGTCACGTAGTATCTCCAGGACGCGCCGGGTCAGGCGCAGCTCCGTATCCAGCGGCTGATATGGGTCACATGCAAAACTCAGTAGCACCCGCTCGTCCGTGCCGTGGAGCTTGGCGGCTTCCCGGCGGACGCGCTGAACTATATTGGGCTTGATGTACGGTGTGACAGCGACATTGTGTCCCAGCCACTGCAGGTAGCAGTATGCACACTTGTGGCCACAGCCGACGTAGTGATTCAGCGCCAACAAGCTGTATTCCAACGCCTTATTTTTTGGCCGGTAGATCACGCCCATTTTGTAGTTCCTCTAAGCCCATCTTCGGGCAGACAAGCGTTAGCAATACCCAGATTAAGCCGTGCAGCAACCAAGCGAACAATAGTAGTAGCCGCGCGACGAGCGATACGACAGTTAGTATGAGTACATAGACCAGCCGTCCAATGAGCAAAAGGACAGCTCGCGCCGCTTGCCGGGTCAGTGACACCATTGACAACTCCTTATCCATAGCACAACACCACCAAATATACACACCCAAATAATAGCGACTATCGCCGCCAGGCCGACGATTACCCAGTCGGCCTGGCGCCCTTGCTGCAATCCCTTGCGCATACGTTGCCTCCGTGCTTACCGGTAAAGCGCTGTGACCGTGCGGCCGATTGTCGGGTGCTTCCGGATCGACTTGTCAATCATCAAGCGAAGTAGCGTGTTCAAATCATCCAGAAATTGCCGACTGACACGGTCGGCGCCCCATTCGGGCCGCAACTCTTGTACTCGCAACCGTGCATAATGCCGCACGTGCTTGCGGTTGATCAGGAATGAATTATTGGCCATTATCAGTCCCCTTTCGAAAAACGTTTTGTGATTACGGTAAAAGACCTGCCGACGGGCGAAGCCAAGATGAGATACAAGTGGCGAGCTCTTGAAAGCAGAAAGTCGGATAACGTTGCAGATTGGTCAACGGAAGAAAGAGCACCCAGCCGTCGGCAGGCGTTCGTAGAAGGGAGGTAAAAATTTATCACTGTGCCCGCGCACTTTTGCAGCAGTGCCCCACAGTGTGCGAATTTCAGAAGGCGAGCACAGTGATTTTTTCCTTGCGTTGGCGGTGCGGAAAATCTATAATTGTGATAACGTCAATGATGTATGTGTCGTCGTGGGCGTAGCTCAGCGGTAGAGCGCCAGCTTCCCAAGCTGGCGCCCTCCTGGCACGTGAAAAAAACATTTCTGGATCAACATTGCAGCCACGCCAGACGCCTTATCATTGGTGAGGTTATGTTCCCCAGCGTATATACGGCGCGGGGACGGATTCCCACCCATCAATCTATCAGCGCTTGGCTGCGTTACAGCCAGCCCCGGCGCACGCCACGTACATACAGCCACTATGCGATGGTCATCGACCGGTTCAAGCCTTATGCGCCGCTAGATATGGCTGACCTCACTGTCGAACACATCGAACGCTACCTGACTAAGTTGCTAACGGCCAACAGCCGTAATCCCGGCCGTATGGCGAATGCTCACTTGACCGCGATCAAGAGTTTTTGTCGATGGTCGGCAGAACGATATGAGGTACCCAACCCTGCTGCAAAAATCAAAATGCTTCCAGAAAAGCCGCCGAGGCAGCGCGTGTTGACGCCAACGGAGTATGCCAGCGTCCTGCGAATTTGCCGAGGTCTCGAATCCGATGCAATCACATTGCTTGGTCATACCGGCCTGCGTGCATCCGAATTCCGGTCGCTAACATGGGCGAACGTAGCGGATGATCTGCGTTCGTTGAGTATCACCGGCAAAGGCCGCAAACACCGCCTAATCCCGTTGAATCAGACGTCGCAGACTTGCCTACGCAAGTATGAGCGCTCCCATTCTACCACTATGGACTTTGTAAAGAGCTATCATGCCAGGGATGCACTGTACAAGCTGTGCAAGCGTCTGGCCAAACGTGCGGAGATTAACCGATTCGGCCCGCACGCGATTCGTCATTACTTCGCTACCGAACTGCTGCGCCGGGGTGTGCCGATTGCAAAGGTTTCCAAAATTCTCGGTCACGCATCGATCCGGACGACGGAACAAATTTACATCCACTGGCTGCCCGACGACCTTGCAGGCGCGACCGATGTTCTGGATTGGATCTGATTCTAATCTTGCCATGATGTTAGTATTCCGTTTTCAAAATAGACGTAGGCGTATGGCTCAAAGCATCTTAAAATGTATGAGTAATCACTATAAACCCATTGTTCATGAGTCGAATAAGGTGTCACTGTCTTGTTAACATCGTTGGGTTTCCCCCAACTTGCGACGACCTGGATCTTATCCATACCGAAGGTAATTCTGCCCTGTAAAATGGCTTCCTTGACCTCAAGAGGCAATTCAGGATTCTTATCAACGAACCATTTGCGACGCGATCGATTGATTGCCGTCTCAACGTCGGAAATATAACCGTAATCAGCTAATATATCATGGAATTCGTAAATAGAGCAGGCGCTGTCACATCGGCTTTCAGCTCTGCGGCGCACCTCGTTTGTTAGCTTATCTGACCGATTATTGAAATAGGCCCACCGGAGTTGATCAGCGGGTACGCTTTGGAGTTGTTCAGGTGACATCATCGATGTAGCGACTGGTGACCCTGGACAACCCGCAAAGATAAGAAGACCCAGCACGGATAAAATCTTGAAGGTAGGATTCGTACCACAGCCTTGCGCGTATAGGGCGGATGAGGTACCGTACTGGGTCTTATTCGCGGATTGTAAAACCTTGTTTGGCATTGATTCCTACCTTCAAGATTTATCAGGCGTATTGTATCCACTAACTTGGCTTGATGCAAGGGAAAAATCGCGGGATCCGGCGGATTTTTACCTGTATTCTGCACAAACTCGGACGGTTCAAAGAGTTGCGGTTGAAAAATTTTTTTCGACTGTGGAGAGGAAAAGCAGACGTGCGAAACGGGGCATTTGGGTTGGCTTGGAAGGAGGAATCACAATATATAGTAGGTAAGCGATTTTTTGGTGGAGTTGGTCGACAGGGATTGTGGTTTTGGTTCTGTCCGGTTGATGTTGGGCGATGGGGAGTTGGGTGATCGGCGTGTCGTGGACTTTGCGGATGGGGTGTCCTCGCGCGTACGCGCGTAGTATATTACCACTATCGACAGGTATCTTGGTTGGTTGTAACTATAGTGCGCTAATCTATCCTTGTATTGGTTGGTTGTAACGACTTTGTCCGGCGTTTCGCGCGCGTTTCCAAAGCGTTTCCAAAGCGTTTCCAAAGCGTTTCCAAAGCGTTTCCAAAGCGTTTCAAAAGCGTTTCAAAAGCGTTTCAAAAGCGTTTCGCGCGCGTTGCAGTTGGATTATTTTTCGCGTAACTTGTGCGTTGTCCGGAGTTTGCTGACGTGTTATTTGCGCGTTTCCAAAGCGTTTCAAAAGCGTTTCCAAACCGTTTCAAAAGCGTTTCCAAACCGTTTCGCGCGCGTTGCAGGTGTGTTTGATTGAGCTGGTGACTATACGCGGCGCTTTGGCGAAGGCCGCGCACAAAAAAACCGGACGGGCAATCTGGACCATCCGGCTTGCCTTGGAAGGAGGAATCACTACATGTAGTAGCTAACTGATTTTTTCGCGTAGCTTGTTGATAGCGATTGTGGTTTGGACCGTCTGCGCTTCATCCTGAGCCGTCTGGAACTGCTTGACCGCTTTGTCATCGGCCGTCTTTTTGAATATCTCGCCGCCCTTGATGACCTCGGCCAATTGTGTAGCGACAGCCTTCTTGCGCCAACTCAGGATCAGGCCAATAGCTAATTGCACAACGGCCAGCCCGGCCAGTATAGTCTTAGCATACGGAAAGCCGCTTGTCGTCTGCACCAATACCTGCAGCGGCTTGATCGCTTCGCCAATCTGTTCGGCGGCAACCTGGACGTCACTGTTCGGGTCACTCATATATTCGTGGAATTCGCTGACGTCTTCCGGCTCACATGCCATCGGCAGGACCGGCAACAGGACACAGACACTGAGCAACAAAATTTTCGACTTCATGCTTTGCTCCTTTCCGACTCCTGGTCGTTTTGGCGAGCGGAGTCACTTGCTGGGGCTGTATCGCATATACCATTCGCTTGGCGATACGCCCGGAATAATGCGTTCTTGAATTGTGCGATTGCTACTTGTGCCGCTTGAGCAACGGCCGCGAGCTCACCTATCGATGCGCTTGCGCCGACGATTTGCTCTTTTGCGGCGATGATTTGCTCTTTCAACGGCGTAAATTCCGCGTCCAATTGTCCCAGACGATTGTAGATACTGCGCAACTGTTTCATCTGCGTGCCTGCTGTTGTTGACTTATCGGCCATGCCTTAGTTCCACCTTCAGCTCGTCAATCCCAGCTTTAATGTACTCGATGTCTTTCTGGATTGCCACCATACTTTTATCAAGCGATGCCGTTGTGCGCTCGAGGGCGTCGATTCGCTGGCTGTTGGCTTGACTGGCCTTAGTATTGTCTTGGGCCCGGCTGTTGACCGTAGCAAACGCCAGCGTCAGCGACACGAGCAGTGTCGCAACCAAGATAATCGTGTGGACAATCTTGGGCAGTTTCTGGAACCAGCACAACAGTTTTTGACCGTTCGTATTCGTCATGCGATTAGGAACCCCACGAGCGCCACCATACGCTGGTTGCGCCGGTCGTCTTGTAATACTCACCCTTTCTGATCGGGATAGACAGTGTGTTATAGCCACCGTACGCGATACCGAGCTCGGTTGTTGGCGGATTGTCCGTACCGGCATATACCTTCATCAGCGCGCCGTTATTGTTTAGCGCAACCACAAAGCTGTCACTTCCTGCCTGATAGACGGTATTGTTGCTTCTGGCCTCGGGCGCGCCAAAGAGTCCACCGATATGGGCGAGCTTGTAATCATGCGAGGTAGTGACTGCACTGCCATCGACACCAACCTTTGCTTCTAACGCCTCAACGGCGTCCTGCAAATCGTTGGGATGTCCAGCCATCACGTCGTCAACATTGTCTGTTTTCGTTGAGTAGCTATCCAGACTGGTCGGAAAATTTGTCGCCATGAATCACACCCTTACCTATGACTTGCCGTGCGTTTTGACCTGCTGACGGCCGCCGAGCTTCGCTCGAAGCGTCGCAATGTCCTGGCGGGTGACGTAATTGATGTACTCTTCTTTGATTCGCCCGCGCAGCCAGCTTAAAACAATGTTATTGACAAATTGCTCTGTCGTCATCGGCTGGCCTTCTGCATTGAGCTTGGCCACGATTTCTTCTAACAACTGGAATTCGTCTGTGTCTTCCGGTATTTCAATTTCGGCCCGCATTGTCGCACCTTACGTCGCAATCGTGATTACGCCGCCGCCGTCGTCGGTCAAGTCGCCGTTAGCGACCTTGATCTTGATTACATCATCGACGCTGGGTGTGCCGTCGATTTCCTCCACCGTCAGTCGGTTCACCGACCGCCAACTGCCGGGCGTGCCCGCGTTGTAACATTCTTTCAGCACGCCGTTGACGACGCAAAAGTCGCCTACCTTTGCCGCGCCGCTCGGCACACTCGAACGGTTGTAAAGTCGCATATCCCCAACGGTTTGTTCCTGCTGCACTTCAAACGGCAGGCCGGCAGCATCGGTATTACAAAACCGCGCCAGATAGCCGGTACCATACTTCGCTTGGCCATATTTGAATTGGCCATACTTACCCGTCATGACATCGTCGGAGACAAATTTGATCCCGTTGGCATCGATGATGACGGCGCGTCCGCTTTCCGCCGTGCGGATTAAACCGCCGGTTATGGTGGCACCGGTGACCGAGCCACTGAAAACGTTGCCCAACTGCGCGGTGATCGCTGCCAATGTTTCAACGGTGATCATCTCACCCCAATATGGCTTGCCGCTACCGATAGGATGCGCTGTGCCGCCTTCATTCACGCAGACGATCCACTTGTTGGGACCCATTGCCTCGCTGAGCGTATTCGTTCCCAAGAATGTCTCTGTCTTATCCTGGTTCCAATAGATGTACTTTGCCGCCAGGCCAGTTGCTTCGGCCGTAATCTCATGATTCTGACCCTTGTAGGTTACGACGCCAGCCGTCCAGCCAATCTTGTCGTTTGGTTTCTCTAACCAGTCAATGCCAGCAAGGATCGGCACCGACAGTACAGGCGGTTCGACGGTTGTGGATTTTGGGTACTCGTTCCAAAGTTCCTGCGGGCTGCGCGGATGCACAACGACTCGCTCCGCGGCTTTCGGGCTTTGATGACCCGGAATTGGTATGGGCGGCGTACCGCTGTCGCCGTCATACTTGGCCGCGTTGTACTCGCTGGCAGTCAGCGTATAGCGCTGCTGAACGGTCTTGCGAATATTCGTCAGACGATACTTGCGCTTGTACGTTGCCGTCGGGCCGAAGATGAACACATCCGCTCGTGATGGTTGGATCGTCCAGGTGTCGGTAATCGTAATCGTCAAGCCGTCGTCGCTGACTGTGCTGACAGTATGATCTTCGATTGCTTCCTGTTTGGTACCGGGGTCGTATACGCGGACCATTACCTTGTCCGTATCACCGCTTGGCGTGACGGGCTTATCGATGGTGATACTGTTACTTGATGCGCTGACTACCCGGCCGCCACACTGCCAATCGGGCACATCGTGCTGCAGATAGATGACATCGCCGACGGTCGATGCAATCGCGTCAATATCGGCGCCGAATTCCACGATGTCAGTTAGGAGCCGATTCTCTGCCAAGCGGAGCTGACCGGCCCGCCAGGCTTCGCTTTGCTTGATGATGCCGAACAGCTCGAGCGTGAGCTTGCTGTTGGGATTATTGATCTCATCATCGAAAATCGTGAATGCCGTCCGCTGAAAATCCAATAGTTCATCGCGGTAATGCACTTCGATCTCGCTCGCTCGTTCGCTTTGCGGCAAGTATGTTCGGCAGAAGTTGCCCGCAGCGATATTGCCGACACAGAACATCTGGACTGGGTCCGCTGCCTTATCGATTGCCAGCGTCAGCTTGATACCATCCCAGACAAGCGTACAGCGTGCGATCTCGCATACCTTCAGCGCCGCTTCCCATACACTGGTGCCGGTGTCGAATCCGCCGTTGAACGTGACGCGCTTTTCCGTGCTGCCCTCACCGTCGTCGACGCTTTGGTCGCAATATTGCGCGAGCTCGTAGAATTTCACTAAATCCAAGCGCGACGGGTCCATGCACTCGTAGCGCTCGATTGCGTACGCCGTGCCGCCACCGTCACCAGAGATGACCGGCTGCGTGAGAATGTCCCACAGAACCCAGGCCGGGTTGGTGCTGTACTCTAATGACCAGGTCGAGCCATTGTAGACATTGACGATCCGGCCTTGCTGGATGCAGCTTACTTGCAGACTGCCGTACAATTGCTCGGTAGCCAAGGCCGAAATCCCTAAGATTGCCAGGCCCGGATAAGCAAATTGGTCGTTGAAGACCTCGCGCACGCTACCTAAGTGCATTTCTTGACTAATCAGCGGTGACGGGTCATCAATCGTCACCTTGGTCACGCGGATGTCGTAACGTTTGCCGTTCTCAATTGTGACCGGGTCGCCTCCAATATACTCCTCACTTGCCTTGAAATTCTTGCGAATCGGTGAGGTCGTCGCCCACGCGCATGTACATGCGACTAACGTAGACCATGAGCCTACATCATGCTCACTGATTTCGACCTTGAATTGGATGGGCGTCAGCAAGAGAAAACCCTGATAAGAGCACCATATCCCCCGCGGAAAGAGCAATTCGATTTCCAGGTCATCGAAATCATTGTCCGGTGTCGTGTAGACTTTGGCGCCGCCGGTATTGGTGACCAGAATGTTCGGATGGTATTCGACCTTCGTTTTATCAAAGAAGCTGACGTGCGTTTGATTCAGCGTGCCTTTTTTTTCGTCCGTCGTGACATCGGTAAAATTCGCTGCCGGCTGGTCGTTGATCCGAATGCTGTCGGCAATGATGCCTTCAACTGGACCCGCACCTAATGCCAGTAGTGTCTTGAGAATCTGCTTGGTAGCATCATCATCGTCCGGCTCGGTATGTACGGCAATCACATTGCCATAGAGCTGGTTCTTGCCGTAGAAGCGCGGCTGAACGATATTTTCTTCCTGCAGTGTGGCTGGATTCCAGCCGAACGCCTGCGATGTATTGCTGTCGAAGTCCGGACTCTTCTGTTGCGGCGGTGGCAAGATTGCCTGCATCAGCATCCCACCAGCCAGTACCATCGAAGCAGTGACTACGGTCGCCAGCAGGCTTCCTGTAGTTGCGCCTGGAACTAATGCGGCCGAGACTTGCGGGCCCAACCATGCGGACGCCACGACGACGGCGATCATGGCAACGGCGCCCCAGATTTCATCGTCACCCAGCACGGGCATGATGACCAGTTCATCACCCGGACGCGGCCAGCACGTTTGCCAGAATTGTTTTTCGACCGGCATGCCGTTCAGGTGCACGACCACGTCGACATTCTTGGGTACGACGGCCGCGCAGAGTTCGGCAATCGTCTGCCTGTTGTAATCCAGCAAGGTGATTTGCCGCTCGTCCCGGCGGAACGGATTGCGGACCTGCAAAAGTTTTATCTGCTCCGGCATATCGGTAGAATCCTTCAATCTTGCGCGCGTGCTTATCCAACCGCTCGACCGTAACTGGACGTGTGCGGGTGACGTGCATAAACTCTGTGCAATTGGCCAAGATGACACCAAGATGATGCGCCCAGCGGCGCCGCTGAAAGACGACGATGCAGAACGGTTCGGCATGAGTCAATTGTACGAACTCAGCTTTACCTGCCTGGATCGCCGCGTCACGGGCCTGCTCATCGTAGATGTAGCTGCGCGCTGGCAAATTCAAACCCGCGCGCCGACAGACCTCTCGGCACAGATTCCAGCAGTTGTAGCTATCCGGCCCATTCCCATCTTCGGCAAACGGTTTGCCAATCAGGTCGTCGTAATGCAATTCGCTCATGCGATCTTTAATCCACCACGTCGCAGGCCCGGACAGCCACCGAAGTGGACCGAATTTTGGCGCTGCCGACAATTGGCCAGCGTTCGATTGCACGTGGTATAACCCGCCGTGCCACCACTGGTATACGTGCCGCTGTAATCGCTGCTGTCCGTGTCGTCGAGTGTGAAATTATCCGCGTCCGTCTTGGTAATCGTGTAGCTGCCGTCCAGAGACGGCGTGATCCCCGCAATGTTGGCCAAGCGGATACTATCACCCGTGGCAAACGGATGCTCAGTGACCTCAATACTAACCGGGTCAGTGCCGCTTAGGGTGACATCTGCGACGGTCTCGCGCGTGTAGCTGCATTCCGCTGTCTCAAACCGATTCCAGCAATGCAGCGCCCGATACCGGCGCAGCGGAAAGCGTTGGCGTAACAAATTCGGCGCTCCTAACGTCAGCGATACCCATTGTGCGTCGCTTTGCGATGCCATCACATCGAACGTTTTTTGCAGCTCCGCGTAATCCTCCGTCAGATGCGCACTATTGACTACCGTTAAGATGACGGTCGAGCCAACGGCCCCTTTGAGTTGTTCGAGATACGGTTCCAGTATGCGCGTGACATTCGCCACGCGGAGCTGCCAGGTGGGCAGCTCGCCTTTGGCCTGGTCACTCGCTTGATCCAGTGTGAAATTCCAGCCAGGATAGACAATCGGTACCCGTTCGGTACCGTTGCCCATAGACCAAAGCATCGCGATTTCATCTGCTGTCAGCGCCCGGTCGAAGACCATAACATTGTCGATGAGTCCGTCAAATTCATCATTGTCCTGTGACCAGAAGCCGCACCTGCCGATAATGAAATCTATATCGTTGTCGCCGGTCGTGGTGCCAATATCGTTACGTGACGGCGATGCAATCAGACCGTTTTCATCGTAAAGCCATGCTTTGTGTTCCGTACCCTTGTGCCGCTGAACGGCAAAGTACCACTTGTTCTCTACGGCTTTGCTTATCGTCAGCGTTTTATAAGCACCATCGTAAACACTAAACACGAATGCTTGGTCCGTCTTAGCCAAGTACAGATGCGTCCGCTGCTTATTCCACACGAATCTGTATTTGGCGGTCAGCGTAGGTTTGAACCATCCACAGATCGTAAAATCCTTGCCATCGAAATCGATGTCCGAGTCGCTACCGCAATTCACTGTATCATTCTGTGCCGCATCAAAATCGAAGCAATTGTTTATCTTGCCCGTTGCAGACAGTAGTGATGTGTTGCGCGTAGCGGTACCGTTTTGTCCCTTGGCGCTGTCGATGACCGTCGTATTGGCGGCATTGTCGTTCAGCTTGAAGTGTCGGACGCAGCCGGTATCGTAATAGTAATCCGTCAGCCAGGTCACATCTTCCGTATTGCGGGCAAACCGCCGGACTGTACCTGCCGAATCGTTCAAGAGCAGTTCCAGCAATAGTAGCCATGCGCTGGGCGTTGCGAGCTTATTTTTTTCAATTAGCAGTGCTGCGGGTAGGTCTTTCATGCGATCCGTTCTTCCAACGTGAACGTTGCCTGCCAGCTTCCGGGCCTTTTGGGTTCCATTCGCCAGACAATCGGCGCCGTCAATCGTACCTCATAGGTCGTCTGTTCAGTTGGGTGCGTCCAATAGAAGCTATCGGCGCCAACCTTAACCTCCGCTTGCAGCGCCTCGAGCAATACCTTGTCCGTAGCAGTCAGGCATCGATAGGTGACGGACCATTGTTTCGATACCCGCGTAAATTCCGCGCGGCTCAACCGAGCGCCCGATCCGAAGTCCGTGCGAATCGTCGGGTCATGCGCCGCCGTCTCGCCGAAATTCTGCGCACTTGGCTTGCGTGAAAGTTGTGGGAATGTCGCCGTCACCGTCGATTAGCCCCGATGAGATTGAACAGTTCACCGCCCTTGTAATAATTTTTCAGAATCAAGCCGACGATCCACCGCTCACCATCGAACGTGACATCCGGCTGCGTTGCCTGCATCGGCATGCCGGTTTGATTGTGAATATTGATGACAATATTGCCGCCCGCTGCACCACGTGGCAGGACCGTCTCGCCGCGTTGCAGAATCGCTGGGAATTCGTCCGCTGCCAGCCCACCGTGCAAGCGGGGCGCAGCGGCAAACGCCAATGCTGGCACGGTCCGTCGCGCCGCGATCCGGCCGACGATACCGCCAGCGTGCGCCTGAATGCCCAGAATGCTGCGCAGGCCACCTGCCATAACTTCTGCCAATGGCTCGGTAATGAAGCGGCGCATGACCAACCGCGCCACGTCCTG
>SMTZ1_10009919_pt1 | contig 15164 bp, 12 predicted proteins | sample DeeMarSWOR136_30_FD_25667 | JGI IMG/M metagenome (IMG submission 25667)
TCACCGAAAAGGTGAGGAGAAAACCTTACTCTGTTGTCCTCCTCGATGAGATTGAAAAGGCGCATCCAGATGTATTCAACCTCCTGCTCCAGATCCTTGAGGAGGGTTGCCTGACAGATTCATTCGGGCGGAGGGTGGATTTTAAGAACACTGTCTTGATCATGACATCAAATGTGGGTGCCAAGGATATCAAAGGCAAAAAAGGGTTGGGCTTCATTGCTGAGGAAAGTGATGCCGGGTATCAGCAAATGAAGGCAATCATCATCGAGGAGCTGAAGAAGATCTTCAATCCTGAATTTCTCAATAGGCTCGACGAAATTATTGTCTTTCGCGCCCTTGACCGCAACGATCTCTTACAAGTTATCGATATCCTTTTGAAGGACCTTTTTAACAGGCTGGATGCACAGCGTATCGAATTCGAGATGACATCCGGAGCCAAAGAATTCATTCTCGAAAGGGGATACAAGCCGGAGCTCGGTGCGAGACCACTCAAACGAGCAATACAGAAATTCCTCGAGGATCCGCTCAGCGAAAGGATGCTCAGTGGTGATCTCACGAGGAACAACAAGCTGAAGATCACGGCCCAAACAGATGCTGAAGGCTTGACCTTCGAGACTACCAAAAAGGTCCACCCGTAAAAAGAGGAACCTTCCCTATCGCCAATCTGTAAAATTAAGCAGAGACAGTTGTTAGATACCATTGACCCCTCGGTGCAAGTATCCGTGTGCTTGATGGACACTGCACACGCACGAGGGTCCCTTTTCATGGTCCTTTTGCATTTGCAAAGGAGAAGGGGCTATGATAGCATGTACTGAATTTTTTACACATGTTTCCCGTGGCGGTGAAGGTATGAAGACGTTCGTATCAATCGTGTTCTTGCTATCTGTGCTCTCTCATGCTGCGCTCGCAATCGATATCGATCGGGTAGAGGTCGAAGGCAACTTCTTTGTTTCTGATCAAAAGATACGGTCCATATTCGGATTGAGAGCCGGCACAGAGTACAAGGCGGATGCGGTTTCCCAAGGAATCCGTCGTCTCTTTCAGACGAAGGATTTCTCAGATATTGTTGTCTGGTACAGGGAAGAGGATGGCAAGGTTGTCCTGACTCTCCGGGTGGACGAGTATCCTCGGGTGAAAGAGGTCAGGATTGAAGGCAACAAGCACATCAAGAGAGAGGATATAGAGGGAAAACTGATCATCAGGGAAGGCTTTTTTGCCCGTCCCTCTCTGATTACCCAGGATGTCTTCGCCATCAAGGAGCTTTACAGCGAAAAGGGTTACAACAGTGCGAAGATCGATGTGAAACGTATCCCGTTGGAGAAAGAGCATCGAATTGTCATCTCCTATTCTATTGAAGAGGGTGAGAAGGTTAAGATCCGTCATATCGATTTTCTCGGGAACGGTGCCATTGAATCGAAAGAGCTGAGAGACGTCCTGGAGAGTCAAGAAGACCGATGGTGGCGAGGTGGTGAACTGAAACTCAATATCCTCGAGGAAGATCTTAAGAGAATAAAGCAATTATATGGAAATAAAGGACATCTGGATGCTATGGTCTTCGTCGAGAGGCAGGTTGAAATCGACGGGGGCAAGCATGTCGACATCTATATCAGGATTGACGAAGGACAACCGTACTACGTCGGGAATATCGAGTGGTCGGGGAATAGCATCGTCCCTGACGATGAGATTGAGGAACTGATAACGCTGGAGAGAGGAGATCCATTTTCAATTGAGCAGATAGAGCTCGCCCAGGTGGCGATCAACGGCAAGTACTGGGAAAAGGGATATATTTGGAGCCGGATTATTCCCGAGCGAAATATTCACGGAAAGACCATCGATCTATCCCTCCGCATTATCGAGAACAACCCGGCATCGATCAATGAGATAAAGATTAGCGGGAATACAAAGACTTTCGAATCTGTCATCAGACGCGAACTGCGCGTCTATCCTGGAGACCAGTTCATTCTCGGAGAAGTCCAGAGAAGTTTACGAGATATATTCGCCCTGGGCTATTTTAACGGTCCACCTCGCGTTGACACCGAACCGGTGAACGAGGAGGGAGATATTAACCTCCTGATCGAAGTTGATGAGAAGCAGACCGGTTACTTCAGAATGGGCACGGGTTTTTCCCAGCTCAATTCGTTGAGTGGATTTCTCGGCGTTTCCGAGAATAATCTCTTCGGGAGAGGGAAGAGTGCATCACTCGATTGGGAGTTCGGTAAGTGGCGCAAAAACTTGAACTTCCGTTATTCCGAACCATATTTTCTCGGCACGGAGACGGCCCTGACACTAACGCTGTTCAACTGGATCCAAGATAGGGTCCGCCAGCAGTATTACACGGATAGGCGAAAGGGGTTCTCGATCCAGGTGGGACGCCCGTTTCCGCTCCTCGATTATACCAGGATCTTCATGAACTACCGCTTCGAGACAGTCGAGCTTTCCAATTTCTCGACTGCATACCCGGAATTCGGCGTATTGCGCCAGATCGAATGGCCGTTGAACAAGAGCAGCGTCATGCTTAGCCTCTCACGGAATTCAACCGACAATCCCTTCCACCCCACGCAAGGCTCGATAAGCAACATCAGCGCCGAATTCGCGGGCGGCCTGCTGCAGGGCAACGTGAAATACATGAGGTACATGGGGAGTGTATCCTGGTTCAGGAATCTATTTTGGAAGTTCACGTTGCATCTCAAAATGCAGGCCGGTGTGATCGATGGATACAATGACGCGTTGCAGGTCCACGACTTTGAAAGATTCCGTCTGGGAGGGAACCGTCGATACGCCCTGAGGGGATATGATTTCTTCGAGGTCGTTCCGGAAGGCAACGATCCCTTTATCGGGGGTCGCTTCATGACGACATTTACCCAAGAGATCGTTTTTCCCTTCACGGAGCAGGTTCACGGCCTCGTCTTTTTGGATGCCGGCAATACCTGGAACTCGTTCCGGGATGCGGATCTGTTTATCTTGAAGCGCGGTCTCGGCTTAGGTGTCAGGCTCGAAATGCCTGGTCTGGGCAATCTCGGATTCGATTACGGCTATGGCTTCGACAAGGTTGATGGACCGGCTTGGGAACCACATTTCACCTTCGGGACGTTCTTCTAAAAAGTGGTGTTCATTTATTGAAAAAGTAATATATTTAAAACCGTTGAATAAAGGAGGCTGACAATGAAGACGGTAAAGATTGTGATGTTGACAGTCTATCTCTGTTCGCTTCTTCCATGGCATGTTGCTCAGGCGGAGGAGATCAAGATCGGTTACATTGATACTGTCAAGATCTTCGCTGAATTCAAAGAAACGATGGAGGCCGAGGAGCTCTACAAGAAGGAGCTCGAGATCTGGAAGAAGCGGGCATCTGATATGGAATCGGAACTCGCCCAGCTCAGGGAGGAAATCCAGAGTCAGAGCCTGATGCTCAGCGAAGAAAAACTGGCCGAGAAGAAGCTCCTTTTCGAGCAGAACTTAAAAGAGTACCAGGAATATATGAATAATATCTTCGGAGAGGGTGGTGAAGCTGAACGGCGAAACAAGGAATTGACACAGCCGATCGTTGAGAAGATAAATGGCGTCATCACGAAGATTGCAGAAGACGAAGGGTATACCATCATCTTTGATGCGGCCAATGCAAACATCGTGTATGCGAAGAAGGCACTCGATTTAACAGAAAGGGTGCTCGAACAACTAGCCCAACAGATGGAAACGATGGAATAGCAACCATGCAACGGCTGTGCAGGGTACCGATATTAGTATTTGCGTTTTCACAGCGAGGGCGTTAATATCTCTTTTAATTACCTTATCGATATAAGATAGAGAGAGGGATTTATTAACGAAGCGTAAGCTATGCCGTCTTATGCATTGAAAGAGATAGCACGTATCATCGGTGGAGAGATAATCGGTGATCGTCATATCCGTATTAGTGGCGTTGCGGGTATTAAAGAGGCAGAAAAAGGTGAAATCACCTTCCTGGCCAATCCGAAGTATGAATCCTACCTGACTACCACTGGGGCTTCAGCTGTCATTGCAGATAAAGACGGGAAGTTGCCCGGGACGATCGTTAAGGTAGCCAATCCGTATCTCGCTTTCCTCAAAGTTGTCTCACTCTTTGCGAGAAGCCCCTTAGAGAAATACCCTCGGGGTATCCATAAGACTGCTATCATTTCCGAACGTACCACGATCGGCGAGGATGTGAGTATTGGTGCCTACACGATAATTGGGGACGATGTCACAATTGCAGATCGAACGACCGTCCTTCCCCTCGTATGCATATGCGAAGGTGTGACAGTTGGGGAAGATTGTCTGATCTATCCGCATGCCACAATCAGAGAGAGGTGCGAAATACAGAATAGAGTCATCGTTCACGCTGGTGCGGTTATTGGCAGTGACGGATTCGGCTATGCGAAGGACGGCATCACTCATCACAAGATCCCGCAGATCGGGATCGTCAGGATTGAAGACGATGTCGAGATTGGCGCGAATACGACGATCGACAGGGCAACGACGGGTGTTACACTCATCAAAAAAGGCTCGAAAATCGACAATCTCGTCCAGATCGCACACAACGTCGTTGTGGGTGAGAATTCGATCCTCGCTGCGCAGGTTGGGGTTTCCGGAAGTACAGAGCTGGGGAAAAATGTTGTGCTCGCAGGGCAGGCTGGGCTCGTCGGACACATAAAGATCGGGGACGGTTCAATGGTCGGAGCCCAGGGGGGAGTCACCAAGTCGATTCCTCCAAATATGCGGGTTTCAGGATACCCGGCACGTGAACATACGTTCGCAAGAAAGGTTTATGCCGCTTCGAAACGTCTCCCCGAGCTCATAAAAGAATTTCGTGAACTGCAGCTGAGGGTGGAAGCCCTTGAGAAAGGATTGGGGAGTGGTCCGCCAACAGAGGACGATTAAACAATCGTTTACCTATGAGGGACTAGGGCTTCATACCGGGAAAAATGTGAAAATGGTCTTTCACCCCGCCCCACCCAACAGCGGGATTCTCTTCCGGAGAGTTGATCTCGAACCGAACGTCGAGATCCCAGCAAAAGTTGAATACATACATGATAACGAGATCCGGCGCAATACCACGATCACAAAGGATGGTGCCGTCATTCACACAGTGGAGCATATTCTTGCGTCGGCGTCAGGCCTTCAGATTGATAATCTTCTCATTGAGATCGATGCGGATGAGCCGCCCGAGCCGGTGGACGGCAGTTGTGCCCCTTTTGTTGAGGCGTTTCAGAAGGCGGGTATCGAAAACCAGGGTGTTCCCGTCCATTTCTTAAAGATAACCGATCCGATTCACTACTCCGAAGACAATGTCGAATTGATCGCGCTCCCGCACAAAGGACTGAGAGTCAGCTTCACCATCGAGTACGAAAACGAGCATATCGGGACTCAGTACAGCTCATTCGAGCTAAATCCCGATGTGTTTGTCAGGGATATTGCCCCATCCCGCACCTTCGCCCTCATGTCCGATGTCGAAATGCTGCGATCAGAGGGATTGATAAAAGGGGGAAGCCTCGAGAATGCGGTTGTCGTCGATCGCGACGGCATCTTGAACAAGGAGCCGCTCCGTTTCCCCGACGAGTTCGTCCGGCATAAGATTCTCGACATTATTGGCGATCTGACACTCGTTGGCGCTCCTATTGAGGGACACATTGTTGCCATCAGATCTGGACATCTCTCCAATTTGAAATTCGTTCGCCTTCTGTCTGAGGAACTCAAGCAGAAAGCAAGAACTGCCGTTGGCGGTAAGCACGGCCACTGGGATATCAATGTCATCCAGCAGATTATGCCCCATCGATACCCATTCCTGCTCGTTGACAGGATTCTGGAACTCGAGGATAAAAAGAGAGTGGTGGGAATAAAGAACATAACGGTCAATGAGCCGTTCTTCATAGGCCATTTCCCCGGTCACCCGATTATGCCCGCTGTCCTCATCGTCGAGGCGATGGCACAGGTAGGCGGAATACTTCTCCTCTCCAGCGTCGATTATCCTGAAAAATACCTGGTGTACTTCATCGGTATCGATAAGGCGAGGTTCCGCAAACCTGTGGTACCCGGTGATCAGTTGCGCTTTGAGTTGGAGATGGTTGCGCTGAAAAAGCGGTTCTGCAAGATGAAAGGTATCGCGTACGTCGACGATCAGGTAGTGGCCGAAGCAGAGTTGACGTCATCAATCGTGAACCGTTAGGAGAGAGAGTATGCCGACGGTGATCAACGAGACTGCGATTGTCCATCCCAAGTCAAATCTCGGTGAGAATGTCACGATCGGCCCGTACTCAATCGTCGGTGAACATGTACGGATAGGTGACAACTGCCGCATCGGGAGCAGCATCTGTCTGGATGGGCACACGGCCCTGGGGAAAAATAATCAGGTATTTCATGGTGCATCGATAGGAACGGTGCCGCAGGATCTCAAGTATGACGGAGCAAAGTCATATGTTCGAATCGGTAACAACAACACTATCCGGGAGTACGTTACGATCAACACGGCGACGAATGAAGGCGAGAGTACCGTCGTCGGGAACGACAACCTCCTCATGGCGTACGTGCATCTCGCTCATAACTGCTGGATCGGCAGCAACGTGATTCTTGCGAACGCCGTGAATCTCGGGGGCCATGTCACGGTCCATAACTATGCTATTATCGGCGGAGTTGTCCCTGTCCACCAATTTGTATCGATCGGCGCTCATGCATTTATCGGTGGGGGGAGCCGGATTTCGAAAGATGTTCCGCCGTTTCTCAAGGTTGCAGGCAACCCACTGAGGATTGGCGGAATGAACAGCGTGGGCCTCAAACGCCGTGGATTTACCATCGAGCAACGAATGCTTATCAAAAGGGCGTTCTGCATCCTGTATCACAGCGACTTGAATGTTTCCCAAGCTTTAACGCGAATTGAAGAGGAACTCCCGCAAACACCCGAGATCAAAATGATCGTGGATTTCATTCGTAACTCCAAGCGGGGAATCACCAAGTAACTGCTCCTTCCCCTGAAAAATTCTGTAGGAGGTTCTTTGAGTACGTTCGAACGCGGCATCAGAGCAGGGGTCATAGGGATTGGTAGACTGGGACGGGAGCATGCCCGAATATACGCTTCTCTTGAGCGTATCGCCTCTCTCGTTCTTTACGACCAGATACGAGAGAAGGCTGATGACGTCGCGAGGAAATGTGACGCTCAGGCGTGTCCATCGATTGAGGAGGTTCTCGACAGGTGCGACGTCGTGAGCATCTGTACGCCCGCCTCCCATCACCATGAAGCGGCGCTGATGGCATTTGAGCGGGGAGTCCACGTTCTGGTTGAAAAACCCATAGCGGCAAGCTCCACTGATGGTGAAGAAATGGTTCGGAGCGCAAAGGAGAACAGATGTGTTCTCCAAGTTGGTCAGATCGAGCGTTTTAACGGCGCCTTTCAGGCAGCGGCGGCACTTCTCAGCAATCCTCTGTTCATCGAGTCACACCGCCTGGCCACCTTCACTCCCAGGGGCATAGATGTCTCTGTCGTCGTGGACTTGATGATCCACGACATAGATCTCGCCCTTGCCATCCTGAAGAATGACAGGATTGTGGATCTCAGAGCCTCTGGAGCCGGGGTCATCACCCCCTCGCCGGATATTGTCAACGCACGCTTAGAGTTCGAAGGCGGATGTGTAGCGAATATTACGGCGAGCAGGATATCGAGAGAACCCCTCAGGAAGATCCGATTCTTTCAAGAGAACCTGTACGTATCTGTCGATCTTATGAAGAAAAATGTGGAAGCATTTGAAAAATCAACAGATACAATCCCACAGGCGCTCGATTTTGATCCTGCTCGCTTCATACGTCAGCGCCATGTCGAGGTCAACAGAGACGAGCCTCTCCGGAAGGAGATCGTCTCTTTCCTGAATGCTGTCCGGACAGGCGAGGTACCTGTCGTAAGCGGAAGTGAGGCACTCGAAGCCCTTCGAGTTGCGGAGCGGGTGCTTGCATGCGTTGAACGTTACCGGAGATCCAGTTGAGTACGATCCTCTTGACCTGTGGTGAAACGAGTGGTGAACACCACGCCTCCCTGGTCGTCTCAAAGATGAGGGCGATGGATCCCTCCTGTCGAGTGGTAGCGCTGGGAGGGCGTGAACTTGAGAAGGCTGGGGCTGAGATCGCTTTCCCAATGGAACAATTCGCCTTTATGGGATTCGCTGAGGTACTTTCCGGGTTACCCCGTGTTCTTTCGCTGGAAAGAAAGCTTAAGTCCTTACTAAAAGGAGGAGGGGTCGATCTATTCCTGCCGGTCGATTATCCGGGTTTGAACCTTCGCATGGCCCGGTATGCGCGCAGGGTGGGGGTCCCGGTACTCTATTTCATAAGTCCGCAAGTCTGGGCGTGGGGGGGATGGCGTATCAAGAAGATGAAGAAAGCGATCGACCTCATGGCTTTGATTCTTCCATTTGAGTGGGAGATCTACCGTTCGGCAGGGATTCCGGCTGTATTCGTCGGCCATATGATGTTGGAGCAGGTTGAAGCACCTCCGTCTCCGAAAGAGGCACCGAGCACGAATGACAGGTTCAAGGTGTTGCTCTTCCCGGGGAGCCGGAAACAGGAAGTGGAGAGGATACTACCGCCGATACTCGCGGCGGCGAAGATATTAAAGGAAAGCTTTCCGGAGGTCGTCTTTAACCTCGGTCTCGCACCGCTCATCGATGAACGATATCTTCGAATCCCCGAGGATATGGAACCTTTCATTGAAGTAACGAGGGACGGTATCAGTCAGTTGGGCGACGCATCGCTTGCCCTGGCGGCTTCAGGAACGGTAACGCTGCAATGTGCCATATCCGGCACACCAACGATCGTCTTTTATAAAACCTCCCCCGTCACGTACTGCATCGGCAAGCTCCTCGTGAGAATCCCGTGGATTGCAATGCCCAATGTCCTCGCGGGTAAGCACCTGGTGCCAGAATTGATACAGGGTGGTGCGACCCCGGAGCGGATTGCAACTGTGGCGAGCGCATTGCTGCTGGACAGGGAGCGGTACAGGAGATTATCGGCTGAACTCCTCGAGCTTCGCACCAGGCTCGAAGGCCCCGGTGGTGCATCGCGGGTGGCTGAGATAGCCTTGAGAATGTCGAAGGGTGAAGGGGTGGGTGAGATCCTCACTTCCTTGGATTTGGAATGGGAGAGAGACAAAGAGAGGGTGGAGCGGTAGATCATGAAGATCCCTGTTCACGCTGGATTGTTGAGCTTGCTGGGTTCACTTACCATCCGTTCTCTCGGGGTAACATGGAGAATCGAGTGGCGCGGTCTCGAGCAGATCGAGAAAGCCAGGATGATATCCCGGCAGGTCATCTTTTCGTTCTGGCACGGGCGTCTGCTCGTGCTCAGCTACTCGCACCGGAACAGGGACATTCAGGTTCTCGCTTCCGAGCACTCGGATGGCGATCTCATGGGAAGAACCATCACCTGGCTCGGATTCGGACACGTGAAGGGTTCATCAACGAGGGGAGGAGCCAGAGCACTTCGTGAACTTTCAGTTTGACCATTGACGGACCGAGGGGTCCGCGGGGAGTTGCACAGCAGGGACCAATCGAGCTGAGTCGAATGACGGGATCAGCCATCGTCCCCGTATCCGATACCGCGAGACCGCGTCACCTGTTTTCATCCTGGGACAGGTTTCAGCTACCACATATGTGTGCAAAGGTCATCGTCTCGTACGGTGAGCCGTTGCTCGTACCGGTACAAGCCGACGACGGAGAACGAGAGCGATTGCGAATCCTCCTCCAGGAGCGATTGAACGAGTTGACGGCCAAGCTGGACAGGAGCGTGGGATACCGTGGACCCAATGTATGGCCACATGAGAATAGTTGAGAGATACTCACTTGCCATGAGGGTATTCCGGGGCCAAGGGTGCTGGGCAATACTAACACCACTGAGACTTCTTCTTTCGTGGTGTTACCATCTCTGGTTAACTCTCACAGCGGGTGGTGGGTTCCGAGAGGAGAGGCATCAATCGTCTCGCATGAATGTCGGTTCTCAGACGAGCGTACGCGTCGTCTCGATCGGAAATCTGGAGATTGGTGGTGGTGGGAAGACCCCATGTACGATACGCCTCGCAGAAGCCGTTGCAGAGCGTGGTGGTAAGCCCGTCGTCGTGACCCGGGGTTATCGGTCTATTGCGGAGCGTCGAGGACCACTCGTCGTTCTGTCCGGGCAGACGATACTGAAAACTGAAGAGTATATGACGGAGAAACGTTTTTTTGAAACGGTATTCGGCTCCAGTTACCAAGGTGATCCGCCTCGCTTGGCTGAATGGATAGGTGATGAAGTCGTGCTGTACCGGCGGAGGGGTATACCTGTTGTCATCGATCCGAAAAGGGCTCGGGGGGTCGACATCGCGGCACGGGTGTTCGCTCCCACGCATATTCTTCTCGACGATGCGTTTCAGCACCGTTCCGTGGACAGGGATCTGGACATCCTGCTCCTCGATCAGGGCAAACCATTCGGTAATGGCCGACTGTTACCGATGGGTACACTCAGGGAGCATCCCGATGCGACACGTCGCGCCGGTGTTGTCATATTCACCAGGGCAACCGAGAACGTTATACCGCCGGAGGCGAGATCTTACCTGGAAGGTAAGTCGGTTTTTTTTGCAACCCATAGTCCCGTAGACCTGATGGCGCGTGATGGGAGATGCCTTCCTCTTTCATCTCTGGAGGGAAAACGAACGGTTCTCTTTTCAGGGATTGCACGTCATGTTTCGTTTGAATCACTGCTCGTATCTGTCGGTGCTCAACCCACCCTGTCCATCCGTTATGCAGACCACCACAGGTACACGAGCAGGGATGTCGATTGGATGCTTGGTGAGGCCGACACTGATAGTATATTTGTCACCACTGAGAAGGACTGGGTAAAGGCGGCGGAATTCTTCCCTCCACACATCGAAGTCCTCGCACTTGGCATGAGCATGGAGATCGGTGGCTTTGATAAACTCCTCGATCTCGTGTTCTGATACCGTTCACTTCATGTTACGTATACGAACCTCGATCTCCTTTGAGTCCTTCAACAATCCAATGATCTTCGATGTATCAGTGTCGCCGTAGTGATAGGGATAGAGTATCTTCGGTTTTAATGCTTTTGCCGCATCGGCTACCATTTCGGGTGTCATCGTATAGGGGAGGTTCATCGGTAAAAAAGCAATGTCGATATCTGTCAGGCTTTTCATCTCCGGCGTATTTTCTGTATCGCCTGCGATGTAAGTCCTTTTATCACCAAAGGTCACAATGTATCCGTTTCCGATCCCTTTGGGATGAAAGGGCTCTCCGTTCTTTCTCTTGTGGACGATATTGTATGCCGGTACAGCCTCGATTCTCAGACCTCTTATTTCCTTCATATCACCATTTTTCATCACCACCCCGCTGAGCCCCTTTTTCACGCAGGCTTCGGTCAAAACGATGAGGGTGCTGTCGGTTTGTATGTGTGCGATCGCCTCTTTGTCGAGATGGTCACGGTGTTCGTGGGTCAGGAGAATCATGTCCGCCTTCGGCAGTGTGCTGTAGTCGGCAAGCTTTCCAAACGGATCGACATGTATCACCTCCCCCGCGAAGGTGAACATCAATGACCCGTGTCCGATGAACGTAATCTTGACTTCGCCCGCAGAGGTTTTTATGACATCGGTTTCAAACTCTCTCGGTAACATCGCTCCTGCCGTACACGCTATGATACAGCAGAAGAGTAGAATCTGCATGTTTCTCACTGTCACCCTCCACGTTTCGTCGTGGCCTCACCATTCAATTGAGATATGTGTCCGGGAGATTATATCAGGGGAGTGAGAGATGTCAATTACCTACCACGAAGAGAACCCCTTCCATGGAAGGGAAAGCAGTACGAATGTGAGATCTGAAAATCAAAAACCTGTACGGCGGTAGAAAAGAAAGAGGAGCTCGCTCTTTGTTACGAGCTCCTCACCATATCAAAAGCACAGGCGGTTACCCAGTGAGTTATCAATCTATATCCTCGATCTCGAGTGGATCGGCAAAGTTGACGCTAATACCGGCGGTGAATTCTACTTCTCGACCGGATCCGATCTCATGCCCCCGAAACGTTAGTGTGGCAAGGGCAAGTATCTCACTGGCGGAGTATTGGAGATCGACTAAGGGAGATTCATTTTTCTCGAAGAAGGGGACGAGAACAATATACCCTTCAACCATCGATTGCGCCGGTACGAGAATGCTGGTTTGCCCGGTGAAGGGGGCAACCGGCAGTCCTGGGGGGATTGGGGTCGGCCCACCGTCAGCCACCCGGACGAACTCAACGTCATATCCGGTTACCAGGAAATCCCCTAGTTCTCCTCCACAAGGATCAATGATTGCCGAATAAGGCCGGTTGTAGAACTGTACCTTGATCCAGTCTTCCGCTACGAAATCGTCGGCTAATTTGAACGTCACACCGTCATCGGTGTAGACAGAATCGCCCTGGTTGAGGACATCGCTGAGGTACGGCATCCCGCCGTTCAGGCTGCTTGTGATCAGTATCGTCCTGTGTTCGTAAGCCGGATCATCCTCGCAGCCTAGTAATACTGCCCCCACAGCAAAGAGAGAAATAAGAGAGAGAATGGTTAACTTTTTACCAAACATCGGGCAACCTCCTCGTGCGTAACTGGCTATTGAATATTTCACGGGATTTCTTCGCAATGATTGTGCCAAGAGAGCAATGAGCGCATCTGAGATAATAATAATATTTCCAATTAGTTACATTTCGCATCGGCATGCATCACGATTTTTGTGCTCTCCGCCTTGCATATTGCACTTCTTTATGTTGCGGGCGTATCGACCTTTCCCTATGATGAAATAGTGTCCCGGAGGAGCCTCTTGTGGAAACAGTGGAAACAGATATACTCGTCGTTGGCAGTGGTGTGGCGGGGCTTTTCTTTGCATTGAAAGCCGCCCGATTCGCCGATATCACCGTTGTAACCAAGAAAAAGCGCATTGAATCGAATACGTATTATGCCCAGGGTGGGATCGCCTCTGTCATGGACAGCGGAGATTCTTTCGAGTTGCATGTAGCAGATACCATCGCCGCCGGGCAGGGGCTGTGCAACCGGGAAGCAGTTGAGATGATGGTCAGGGAGGGTCCGGAAAGGATACAGGAGCTCTCGGATCTCGGGGTTCGTTTTAGTCGCGATGAAGGGAGTGGATCGTTCCTTTTGGGTCGGGAAGGTGGACATTCCGCCTCGCGAATCATCCATTACGGAGATACGATCGGTCGCGAGCTCGAGGAGGTGCTCCTCGGTGCCGTTGAATCGAATGGAAGGATAAAGCTGTACGAAAATCGTATGGCGGTTGATCTGATTACTGACAGGGAAGGCCGGGTGGAAGGTTGTTTTGTCTATGACCGGGAATCGGATGAGCTGAAAACATACCTCGCCCGGCATACTGTGTTGGCTACCGGAGGTGCCGGCAAGATATACCTCTATACATCCAATCCGGATGTTGCATCGGGAGATGGCATCGCAATGGCGTACAGGGCCGGTGCCATCATTGCAAACCTTGAGTTCGTTCAATTCCACCCCACCTGCCTCTATCATCCCGAGGCGAAATCACTGCTTGTCTCCGAGGTTTTAAGGGGTGAAGGGGCGATACTCAGAAACCATAACGGCGAAGCGTTCATGGAGCGGTACGACGAGCGGCGTGAGCTTGCACCGAGAGACATTGTGGCCCGGGCGATAGACAGTGAGATGAAAAAGAGCGGTGAGAAGTTTGTATATCTTGACATCACTCACCGTTCCTCACGATGGTTGAGGAAACGATTCCCGTTCGTTTATGATAACTGTCTCCAATTCGGCATAGATATTGGCAGGCAACCGATTCCCGTCGTCCCCGCCGCTCATTACATGTGCGGAGGCGTAAAAGTTGACATGGAGGGGAGAACCGATCTACCGGGCCTCCTCGCACTGGGAGAGGTTTCATATACAGGTGTGCACGGGGCAAACCGCTTGGCGAGTAATTCCCTTTTGGAAGCGATCGTGGTGAGCCATCGCTGTGCCGAGCACCTGAGTGGAGAAATCGGGGTACGGCCGAGACCGGACCTTGTTCAGGCTACGGTTCCGGAGGTAGGGGATCCGAGAACGCTCGAAACGGTCATACTCGATCATGACTGGGATCTCACACGGAGAGTAATGTGGGACTATGTCGGCATTGTCAGGTCCGAACAGCGGCTCAGCATAGCGCGGGAGAGAATACGCCAGATCCAGGAGACGGCGGAACATATTTACCGTGAGTATGGGATTTCGATGGATATGGTGGAACTCAGAAACATTGCTCTCGTGAGCAGTCTCGTTGTTGATTCTGCGATCGCGAGGAAGGAATCGAGAGGACTGCATTTCATGACAGATTATCCGGACATCGATCCGGCCTGGGAAAAAGATACGATCGTCACATTGAGAGGGTGATTGGTTGAAGAGATACCCCAGCCCCGAATTTGTCAAAGCTTTCGATATAAAAGAGTTTTCCTCTCCCTGGCAAGAGCTGCTCGCAAATGCCGAACACGATCTCCTTCCGGAACGTTCCACGCGCTTCCAATGGGAAGGGATGCTCGAACACCTTGCTGCTCGTTCTTCTCACTCCACAGCGCTCTGTGAGGATCTCATCAGGCAAAATGAGAATCTTGGTGTCGAAAAGAAACTCCTTTCAAAGATAGAAAAGGTGTTTTCGGGCTCAGGTGGGGCAGTGATTGCCGGTCAGCAGCCCGGACTTTTCGGAGGACCACTCTTTACCTTTTACAAGGCAACAACATGCGCCCTCCTCGCTGAGCTACTCGAGAACAGGTACCATGTCCCCATTCTCCCCGTCTTCTGGAATGCCGGGGACGACGACGATTTTCAGGAAGTGCGATCGTGTTCACTCATTAAAACAGATGGGAGTGTTGTAAAGGTTGAAGCCCCGTCGGCACAGGGTGAGGTGGGACTGTGTGTTGGAGACGTACCGTCCGATCGCCTCAAGAACCTCCTGACTGCGATACAGCCCGTAGTAGCGAAATTCGGCGAAAATGGGCGACGTGTCTTATCAATCCTTGAAGGATCGATCGAAGCACCCAGGTGGGGAGACCATTTCTCCAACCTGTTGGTGAACGTTTTCAGCGGAAGGCTACTCGTTTATGATGCTCGCTCCACCGTTTGGAGACAGGAGGCAGCACCTCTCGTCAGCCGCTTCATT
>SMTZ1_10011890_pt1 | contig 15163 bp, 11 predicted proteins | sample DeeMarSWOR136_30_FD_25667 | JGI IMG/M metagenome (IMG submission 25667)
AATCTTAGGAGTGGTGGCTGGCCCCTCAAAACCGCCCTCTGCAAAGTATATAGGTGCAAGACTTATTAATGTGGGATTCAAGATCGCCTAAAGGTCGAAAGTAGGCTTCTTGTAATGCTTTGTTTTTTGTTTATGGCCGAGGTTTTCTCATTCACTAGGGATTTTTTCAGATGAGACTGCTTTCAATGCTGAAACTCTAGGTATTCATATGTGTAGGATTTCCAGCAAGGAGGATTTTTTGAATCGGCCATTCAGAATATGTTCAGGTAACTTAAAGCATACGACCCAAGATAAACACATCAGTGATCAAAATAGGAGGTATTGTCCATGAAAAAGAAAGCTGAAAAACATCCAAGTTCAATATACCAGGAGCTTTGTAAAAAAATTGGAAAAGAAAAAGTTACGGATGATGAAACAATACTTACTACCTATGGTTTTGATTACAGTGCGGTACCTCTCAAAGTCGCTAATGCCCACAGTGTACCCGTAACGGCGATGTCGGCAGGTGTCAGCCAGTCTGGGTTAAGTGTGCCTTCTGAAGGTGGCATTGTGATGGATTTTAGAAAGATGGATAGAATTCTGGAAATAAATACGGATTCATGGTACGCAGTTATTGAGCCAGGCGTTACTTTCAATAAATTTACCTATGCATTACGAGAAAAGGGATTCAGATGCCATATTCCAACTGCACCGGGCTCAACCATGCCCTTGACAAATTATATGTTGACTCCTTCAGGGAGCCTTGCCAATAGGCACTATGATTCTATCGTCAGCCTTGAAGTTGTAATTCCTGATGGAACAGTTATTCATACCGGTTCAGACGCATGGCCCTCTGTCAAGCCCTTTAAGAGATACGGGATCTATCCTGACTTAACTGGTCTTTTCTGCTGCTCGTACGGAACGCTCGGAGTGGTCACCAAGGGCTCAGTTAGGATTTATCCTATCAATGAGTCAAATCGTATTAACTTAACGGCCTTTGATGACTATGCATCCTCAGTGAAGTTTGTAAAGGATATTATAGGGAGTAATATTCCCGAGCACTGTATTATCTGGAATTGGCAAGCTTATAGAACGTATGATATTGCTGTTCAGCGCTACGAAGAGCCGTATGTCCCTCCCGAATTGTTTCAGGATCCACGGAAAGCTCCAAAGGATTTACCTTACAATATTGTAACGACTTTAATGTCTGGTTATGAAGAAGGGATGGTGGTTGCCGAACGCATATGTGAAAAAGTTGCGAAAAAATACGGAGGGAGGGTTGTTCCTCCTGAGGAATTGGCACAGAAATGCCCTGGGGCAATGCAAGCATGGAAGAGCTTTTACGGGGAATATCGTCAACCTGGGATGTACCATAGTAAGAAGTATGGTATTGGGCAGTATATACCGTTTATTGTGCAAGCTACGCCTGAGGATGTGGTTAAAGTCGAAAAACTCGCCTTAGATAGTTTGTGTGACATTGGTCTAAAAACACTCTGTTACTATTCGCAGCCGTATGATTTTGGTCGTGCTATGTTCTTTCGGGTATTCACGTTTGTTGACCCACTGGATAAAGAGTATCAGGCTAAAATTCGGGCTACGTGTGCAAAACTATACACCACAGCCATGGAAAAATATGGAGCTGTTCGTAACCGTGCGAGAGGTTTTGAGACCGGCCTCCTGGCTCAGATGGGAGGATATGGTGACTTACTGCAAAGGATTAAGAATGTGGTTGATCCCAATAATATTCTGAATCCTAATTTAATATTCTAGAGGAGGGAGGTAATTACTATGAAGCTTACCACGACATTTGAAGATATCAAAGGGCCGCTTTTGCTCTGCATGAAAGACGGGATGTGTATTTACGGGGATTGGCCAGAGAGTTATCCCTTATGTCCAATTTATAATCGTCACAGCATTTATACCTCCAGTGCAGCTGGACTTATCTCTCTTCTCAGAGCCCTATCCGATAATTGGGTTGGGTATACTTCGACTGCGGCTGAGTTTGCCTATGAATGTACCTTATGTGGGGTTTGTGACATGTGTGAACTCATACCAGTACCGTCCCCTCATACGAGCCCAACTGAGCTTATACGCTTCTTGAGGTCGCAATTGGTAAAGCAGGGCCTCATACCTGAGAGACTTATAGAACTATATAAACAGGTCAAGGAGCATGGAGATTATTTGGGGGAGACGGTAAATCTGCCTGAAAAGATTAGAGATGACTCTGCCACGAGCGTTTTTTTTGCGGATTGCATTCATTCCAAGGGTCAACGCCAAATCTATGATTCAGCCGTAAGGTTACTTGAAAAGATTGGAGGATCCATGGCCATATTTGGTCACGGGGGATGTTGCGGCTCCACGTTATATGACGTTGGATTTTGGGATGAATTGAATAAGCTTGTCACTCAACGGGCAAAGGAGGTGAAAAGTTTAAAAGGGAAAGAGATAATTTTTGTAAATCCTCACTGCCAGGAGTTCATGTTAAAAAGGTTTCGCGATTTTGCACCTGAAGCCCCAAAAATTACGGGAAAACACTTTAGTGAGTTCTTATCGGATGCGTTTAAGGACGGAAAACTCAAAGCAAGACAGGGGAAACATATTAAAGTGAGCTACCATGATCCGTGCTATCTGGGGAGGGCACTGGGAATATATGAAGCACCTCGAGAGGTTCTATCCTTCTTGGGTGGTGTAGAGCTCATCGAGATGAAAAGGAATAGAGGTAATGCTTACTGTTGTGGCTCAGGTGGAGGAGGCAAAGGTGAAGCGTTCCCAGTTTTCTCCACGTGGGTTGCTAAAGAACGGTTTGATGAATTTAAGGAAACAGGGGCTGATTTACTGATTACCTGCTGTCCGTATTGTAAAGAGGCATTTCTAAGGGTTTTACCAAAAAATGCAATGGGGAAGGTTAAAGATTTAATTGAATTCGTGGATGAGAGAACAAGTTAAGTAATCACACATAAATTTTACAAAAGGGGGTATATAGTATGGATTTTAAGTTAACCGAGGAACAGCGAATTTTGCAGCGTACTATTCGTGAATTTGCGCATGAGGAATTAAAACCCTTATCACGAGAACTTGATTTAAAAGCAGATCCACGGGAGTGTTTTTCATGGGGACTCGTAGATAAAGCTTCAGAGTTAGGATTAAGGACCGCGGTCTTGCCGGCAGAAATTGGAGGAGCGGGTCTTGATTTGGTAACTACAGTAATTGCACTTGAGGAACTAGGCACTGGAGACATAGGTTTTGCATCTATGTTTAGCCAACACCTAAACTATTTGCTGATGGTTGACAAGTTGTGTACCAAGGAGCAAAAGGATGAATTCATTCCCAAAATAGTTGAGGACAAGCGATTTTTTTTAGCACTTGGTTTGACAGAGCCGGATCACGGGACAGATAATCAGCTTCCATATGATGCACCAGGAGTAGCACTGAAGACAACTGCTGAGCGAAAGGGTGATGAATATGTCATAAATGGGACAAAACAATTCATTACCAATGGAGGCATCGCAAAGTTGTACTTCATCTACGCAAGGACGAACAGGGAATTGGGGATAACCAAGAGTATGAGTTTATTTCTCGTCCCCCATGATACACCAGGGTGTTCAGTTGGCAGCTATAGCAACAAGCTGGGAAGGAGATTGCTCATGAATGTCGAATTAGTGTTAGAAGATGTTCATATCCCGGCACGGTATTTAGTAGGAGAGGAAAACAGAGCTTGGGGTTTGATGCAAGGCATGCGACCGTCGCTGCTCAACACCACAGCTTGCATAATAGGAGGTTTACGGGAAATATATGAAATGTCACTTGATTATGCGAAGACTCGAATTCAAGGCGGAGGGCCCATAATAGAACTACCTACGATTGGGATTAAGCTTGCAAATATGCGAGCCAAGATTGAGGCAGCAAGAATGCTTTTATGGAAGTGCGCTTGGAGTTTTGATGCTCAATATGAGTATGACAGGAAAATGAATTTCTTGATAAAAGCGTTTACAGGTGAGATAGCATTAAGTATTATTAATGATGCAATTGAGGTTTTTGGGGGTTATGGGACGGACAAAGATTTCCCGCTCGAGAAATACGTGAGAGATATCTATACAATTCTTCACGCTTATGGTAATACCACCATAAACCTCATTAAGGGAATGCCAGCTGTAACATAGGCTTTACTTTATGGTGTGAAGCATCCTGAGGTTCGAATTGTCACAGACACAGAAATGCTCAATGGGAGGTGATACTATGGACACTTTTTAGTCTGTTGGGGGACTCGTATGAAAAAAAATAAATCAAAAAAACCAAAAGGAGGGGCAAAATGGTACTAAAAAAATTTTTTATTGGATTATTGATCGGTATGTTTGTTCTGTCTGCACTTGCATTGGCTATACCAGCATCTGCAGCGGAAAAAGAAATAGTAGAACTTAAACTGTTATCATCAAAGTTTGGTAGCCGTGCCTATTTGCTTTCGGTCGCTGTCAGTGAGATTCTTAAAGAGAAGCATCCTTGGCTTCGAGCTTTTGTGGTATCTACCACCGGGACATTGGAAAATATAAAAACTCCTTATGAAAATCCTGCACTCAGAAAGTATGCCCTTGGCCAGACGATGAATTTTAATATCATCTGGGCAATGCAAGGTAACCATCCATTTGACCGCAAGTATCCGGGTTTACAGGCAGTATTCACTGTAGGTCATACCGGTGGTGTGATTATGACCTTAAACCCAAAGATCAAGACGCCTGAAGATTTAGTAGGCAAAAAAGTAGGTGTTTGGCCTGTGGGTCATAGTATGAATGTAATGTGTATGCTCAACTTGAAGGCTTGGGGTATTGGGGACAAAATCACACCTAAAGCTATGGGTCCAACTGCGATGTCAGATGCCCTGCGGGATGGTCTTCTCGATGCGGTGTTTATGAGTGCAACAGAGGCTCCTAAAAGATGGGTTGCCTCCCCCGCTTGGGAAAAGGTTTTGCTTGTCAAGAGAGGTTATTTTATTTCTCCTGATGAAAAAATCAGAAAAAAGATAGAGGAGACAACAGGAGTACGATTTGCGCTCATATCTGTAAAAGCGAAAGAATTCTCAAAGAATCAACCTGAGCCCGTAAACATGCTCGCTGGTTCAACTATATGGCTTTGCTATAAGGATGTCCCGGAAAAATGGATATATGAGCTCGTTAAGACTATGGCGGATAATATAAAAATGATGGGTATGTTTCACAAGAGCGGAGAAGTACTGACACCTGCACGATTGGCTGGTTGGTTACATACTCCCCGCGAATTAGTACATCCTGGTGCCCTGAAATATTACGATGAGAAAGGGCTTAAGGTTGAATAGCCTCTGACGTGTGAAGATGGAGCTGTGGAACCATGTGAGACTTTAGGGCAGGGTTCCACAGCTCGGTTTAAAGAGGCGTAATAACCCAAGAGTCTGGATAAATAAATTTCCATATGGACAGATGGGTAAAAAGGACATTGGCGGTAGTAGCTACTGGAATGGTACTCTACCATCTGGTATTTGTCTATTACCTTATACATGGTCCCTATGAACACCAGGCCGTACATTTTGGTTTTGCCCTGGTGCTGGTCTTTTTGGGTTGTTGGGAAAAGACGAAAAAATTTTGGCCTCTGTGGCTTGGATTGATAGTGCTGTCCATAATTGCTACAGGCTATGTTAATGTGTTCTATGAAGCACTTGAGCTACGTGCTGGAAGTCAAACAACAGCCGATATTACAGTTGGGACGTTGCTGGTTGCATTGGCTATTATAGCTACACAGCGGACATATGGATGGGCGATTCCCATTGTCGCTGCTATTTTTCTTATCTATCTCTTTTTTGGCAGTTACCTACCATCTCCTTTCTATCATCCCCCCTTTACCTTCAAATACACAATCTCCCAGCTTTCTATCGGCCTCACGGGGATGTTTGGGGCCTATTTGGGAGCATCAGCCAATTATATATTTCTTTTTGTTATTTTCGGTGCACTCCTGCAGACTACAGGCGGTATAACCTTCTTCATGGAGCTGGGTAAGGCTGCAAGTAGAAAATTGGCAGGGGGACCAGCACAGACAGCAGTCATAAGTAGCGGTTTTGTTGGGATGGTTATGGGGCTTGGTGCAGCCAATGTAGCTCTCACCGGGGCATTCACGATTCCTATGATGAAAAAATTGGGACTTAAGCCTGAGTTTGCTGGTGCTGTTGAAGCTGCAGCATCGACAGGTGGGCAGATTATGCCTCCAATAATGGGTGCTTCTGCTTTTCTTATGGCTGCCATCACTGGATTCCCGTATTCTTACATAATGGTGATAGCCTTTCTTCCTGCAATACTATACTACCTCATAGTAGCGTTCAGTGTAGAAATGGAAGCGAGAAAATTGAAATTGACTTCCTTCCCGGCTGTAAAGTTAGATAAGGGAGTCATTTTGTGGAAGGGTTTATCATTTACAATTCCCTTAGGAATAATTATCATCCTCCTCATTATGGGCTACAGTCCAATGTTTTCTGCTTTTTGGGCAAATATAAGTCTTATCGGTTTGACTATTGTTACGGGGTTGTTAAAAAAGGGTAAAATCCCATCCCTCGGTCAATGGATTGAAGGGGTGACCAATGGAGCTATGGTTGGTGCTATGATTGGTGTCGTATGTGGATGTCTTGGACCCATGGCAGCCAGCATGACAATTTCTGGATTGTGTATTAAATTTTCGTCAGCCGCTGCGAAGTGGGTGGGAGGGAGTCTATTTCTTGGTATGGTTCTAACTGGTGGTATTGGCATTCTCCTTGGTTGTGGGCTTCCCACTCTGGCAGCATATGCGTTAGTGGCGATTCTTATGGCACCAGTCCTGCATACCCTTGGAGCTGGGCTAATACAGGCACACCTCTTTTGCCTTTATTATGCTGCACTTGCCAGCATAACTCCACCTATAGCTGTGTCCGCACTAGTGGCCTCTAAGCTTGCAGATGCACCTTTTGTAGCGACTGCAGTCCGGGCAGCAAAGTTGTCTGCGGGTAACTTCTTGCTGCCTTTCTTTATTATTCTCTGTCCGGTTTTGACATTACAAGGGTCAATAAGTTTTGGCATTATATCATATATAACCTTGATCTTTGGTTTCATAGCTCTTAGTGTGGGTATTGTAGGTTATTGCATAAGAGAAACGAAATCGATAGAAAGACTTCTATTCCTTGCCGGCGGAGGTATACTATTGAGTTTCACTTTCCTTGGCAATTATTTGCTCTGGGCCATCGGGTTCATTATTCTTGCCCCCTTAGTTTTTGGACAGATAAAAAAAGGGCAAGCGCCTGATAAACTGAACCACCTTAACGCCTGATGAAAAGAATAGGAATATTTTACGGATGGTATGTAATAATAGCTTTACTTATAATTGGTCTTATTGCTTCTTGTGTTAGGTATGCACTCCCAGTTTTCATACCAAGTTTACTTAAGGATTTTAGCTGGACAAGAACAACTGTAGGGTTCGCGTTCACTATAAATTTCTGGGTTTCCGCTATTGCAGCACCACTTGTTGGAATCTTTGTAGATAGACTTGGGGGAAGATTCGTAACAACAATAGGTGGCGTATCTCTACTGGCCTCAACAATTCTCCTTTCCACAATCACCAATGTATCGCAGTTATATCTCTATTATGGTTTAATAGCAGGTTTTGGTATTGGTTGTACGTTCTATGTACCACTTACCGCCATTACACGAAAATGGTTCATTAAAAAGGCAGGCTTAGCAGTATCAATAGTTCTGACTGGCACCGGATTAGGCATTGCTATAGCACCTCCAATAGCAAGAGCTTTAATTGACACTTTTGGCTGGAGAGAGAGTTTTCTTTGGTTTGGAATTCCTTCAGGTATCATTTGTATTTTAGTAGCCTCAATTATAATCAGAAATTACCCCGAGTCTGTTGGTCTCCTCCCCGATGGGGAGGTGTCATCTACCTCATCAACATTATTAGAGGGTGATAGCAGTGATAGCGCATATGCGACTATGTTCAGAGAGCAGAGCTGGGGGGTAAAGGATGCTCTCAAGACATCTAGCTTTTGGTTTTTGGATTTGGCATATGGTTTAAGTTGGCTCGGTGTTATTGCAGCGATAACCCATCTTATTACTTGGGCGCAGGATCTTCAGATCGATAGAGTATCTGCCTCATTCGCACTGCTTTTTATGGGGATTTGCTCAGTGTTAACTCGAATAGTGGGTGGATTGCTTCGAGATTACTTTGGAGGAAAGGTGCCAATATACATTAGTATGATCGGAATGGTAGCAATAACTCTATACGCTTTAAAAGTCGATGATACTAAATCACTTTATATTTTTGCCATAGTCGCTGGGATGTTTTATGGAATTCACGTACCCATTTGGACTCCTCTTTTAGGTGATTTATTTGGCCGAAAGTCAGTTGGTACTCTCATGGGTTTTTTGAGTCTTAGCTTTGGTTGTATTTCAGGTTCAGGACCAGCGATATTTGGCTGGATTTATGATACGTACGGTACATATAATTTAGGTTTCATTTTTTCTGGAGTATGTTATGTAGTTACGATGCTCTTGGTGTTTCTGATACGTCCGGTTCGCCTCAATGATCTGAAAACTGTTTCTAAAGAAGTATAAATCGGAGAGTTCTCGATACTTCATGATTCACTATAGGGAAGGTATCAAATAACGGTGCAGGTTCATAGGCATTTAAAAAGCGTTGAACATGAAAGTAATGGTTAAAAGTGGCTATTGATAATTAGGCTTAATATGATTATGTTTGTCTCTTGAATGAAGCAATAGGCTCGTGGTGAACAAAATATACCTAAGGAGGATTTCTTCATGGAATTTCCATATCTTTTTGAAAAGGGGAATATTGGGAATATTGAAGTTAGAAATCGTATTGCTATGGCACCTATGGGAATTGGTGGTCTTATGGGCTACAACGGTACTTTTTCAGATAGGGCTATTGACTATTTTGAGAGAAGAGTGTATGCTTGGTCAGTTCAAAGTTTGAGCCATGGGAAATTGACGGAGTAAGCCCGATTGTCACTTTTGATAGCTCATGGAAAATCCCCAATTTTATTCAACTACCGGAAAGGGTTCATGATTGTGGAGCTAAAATATTTGCACAACTTACCGCGGGCTTTGGACGAGTCTTCCCTGGGCGACTCTTAGATAGGCCAGGGCTTGACCCCATCGCACCTTCTCGCACTCCTCTTTTTTGGCGGCCAGATATAGAGGCAAGAGAGATGACGACAGCTGAGGTTGATGCGCTAGTTGAAGCCTTTGGGAATGCGGCAGTAATTGCAAAATCGAGCCAGTTTGATGGTGTTGAGCTACATGGCCATGAAGGATACCTCATGGATCAATTCACCACGGCTTTGTGGAATAGAAGGACAGATAAATACGGCGGTGATTTAATGGGAAGAATGAACTTTGTTCTCTCTATTATAAAAATTATTCAGGAGAAGGCTGGTCCTGATTTCCCCATCATCTATCGATACGGCATAGAGCATAAAATAGAAGGAGGGAGAACTGTTGAAGAGGGGATTGAAATGGCAAAGATCCTCGAAAAGGCCGGGGTTGCTGCGCTTCACGTGGATGCTGGTTGTTATGACAGCTGGTACTGGCCTCACCCGCCCATATATCAACCGCCTGGCTGCATGGTAGATATGGCGGAGCAAGTACGACCGTATGTTAAGATTCCTCTTATAACTGTGGGACGGCTCGGCTATCCCGACCTTGCTAATCGAATCATTGAAGAGGGGAAAGCAAATTTTATAGCTTTAGGCAGACCACTGTTAGCGGACCCAGATTTTGCGGCTAAGGCAAGACGCGGCAAGGCAAGTACCATTCGTCCGTGCATTGGTTGTCACGAATGCTTTCTTCGACTCCGCAGCCATCAGGCTTTAAGCTGCGCAGTCAATCCTGAATGTGGAGATGAAAAGAGGCTCAATGTAGTCCCTGCTCCTCGATCTAAAAAGGTTATGGTGGTGGGAGGAGGTATTGCCGGGATGGAGGCTGCCCGTATTTGTTCCCTCAGGGGACATAACGTCACTCTCTATGAAAAAAGTGATCGTTTAGGGGGGATTCTAAATGTGGCCTCTAAAGAAGATTTTAAACAGGATGTCCGTAACCTATTGACCCATCAGGTTAATGCGCTGGAGAAATTAAGCGATGTGAAGATAAAAATGAACACAGAGGTCACCGAGGAAATTATTCGGGCAGAGAAACCCGATGTGATTTTTATAGCAACAGGTTCTGTTCCTCTCAAAGGAGCGGATATAGAAGGTCTTGAGAGTACTCCATTTGTGACCCCAGAGCAAGTTTATGAAGGAGACTATACAAATGGCTCAAAGGTGTGCATCGTCGGTGGGGGATCCGTTGGTTGTGAGACTGCGCTCTACTTAGCAAAAAGGGAACGGTCAGTATTTTTGATTGAAATGTTACCTTCTTTAGCCTCTGATTTATTTTTGGCAAATCAACAGATGCTCGTCGATCTATTGAAAGAATATAAGGTGCACATCTTAGTACAGACACGGGTTAAAAAAGTCATGCCAGGGAAGGTGTTTGTCGATACCGAGGGCGGCGAAAAAATGTTCACCACGGATCTAATTGTTTTAGCTGTTGGCAGGCAACCAGTCAATACATTGGTAGAGACAGCAGAAGGGTTGGTTGAAGACGTATACGTCGTTGGAGACTGTGTCTCGCCCCGTAAGATAAAACATGCTATTTGGGAGTCATTTAAACAAGCAAGATTGACATGATACCGGAACTTTTGTTCCAGTGTATTGGAGAAACAGCACACCGAGTCAAACCGCCTGACATAGATTTAAACCAAGAGAGAGGGAAGTAGGTTTTCTCGTTCCTTCTCCAAAAAACTGGGTAAAATAAGGCTTTCGCACTACTGCTAAATAAAAAAATACTTGCACCCGGCTTGAAATCAACATAAAATCCCTGCAAAACCTGAGTAAGTCCAATAATTAAAAAAGACAGGCATATCATACTCTATGGGCAAAAAAATCTGGATGTTCATTCCCCTCAGTTTGTTGTTTTTTCTATCTGTCTTCTACAGGAACTCTTCAGCGATAATTGCCTCAGAACTAATGAGTGACCTCTCCCTCAGGGCCTCCGATTTAGGCCTGCTGAGCTCCTCCTTTTTTTATGCCTTCGCCTTAGTACAGATCCCAATGGGGGTAGCCATGGACCTCTTTGGACCAAAGCGATTAATTATGATCCTCTCATCATTGGGGATCGCAGGGGCATTATTCTTTGCCATGGCACCCTCCTTACCCTTTTCGGTTTTGGGACGGTCTCTACTTGGGGTCGGGATGGCCTGCGCTTTGATGGGACCGATGAAACTATTCACCGTATGGTTTCCTGTCCGTGCCTTTGCCACCTTGTCTGGTGTTCTTATCTCCATTGGGGTTATAGGGAGTGTAGTGGCCACGGCCCCCTTGGCGATCGCAGTAGATTGGATGGGATGGCGCAAATCATTTTTGTCGGTTGCCCTTATCCATCTGTTTATCACTGTTTGGATCTATCTTGTGGTTCGAGAATATCCTAAAGAAGAAGGGAGGGATGAAGTTATCGGAACGTATGGAAAACACCGATGGAAGAAGTCGATGAGGGGGATCAGACAGGTGCTGTCGCTCCCATCCTTTTGGCTCATCGCTCTCACAGCGTTTGTTCGCTACGGCACCTATATTTCTATCGCGGGTTTGTGGGCAGGGCCCTATCTGGAGTTTGTCTATCAGCTCCCTCTCGTGGAGAGGGGAAAGATGTTAATGAGCTTTCCCATCGGATACATTGTAGGAAGTCCAATCTTTGGCATACTTTCGGATCGAGTCTTTAAAAATCGTAAGGGAGTGACGATCATAGGCACGGGTCTTTACACTTTTTCTATCTTTCCTTTGATTGGTTTTATTCCTCTTTTCACTCCCGGCATATTACTGATGGTACTCTTCTGCATAGGTTTCTTCTCCTCCAGCGGACAATTGCTGTATGCTCATATCAAGGATTTGTTTCCGAGGTCTCTTTCAGGGACCGCCTTAACCACACTCAACTTGTTTGTAATGGGCGGTGCCGCCTTTTTCCAACATATCATGGGGGCCATGATAGATAAGTTCTCTATAACCCAAGGACAAATAAGTACTGAGGCCTTTCCCTTTGCCTTTGGATTTTGTTTTGTTGCCGCTGCTATCGGTACCGCAGCGTATTTGTTTGTAAAAGAGGTACGCCTTTAAAGGTTCTCAATAAAAAGGTAGAGAGGTTAAGGGGGATTAAAGGAAGGTTCTAACATCCCTGTAGAAATTGTATGAGGTCTCAAGATGAAGAGTAGATTGGGAAAATCATCCTTTATGGACAAAAAGATCTTGATGTTTGTCCCCCTTAGTTTGCTATTTTTCCTTTCCTACTTTTATCGCTCATCATCTGCGGTTATCGCATCAGATCTCATGCACGATCTGTCTTTAACGGCTACTGATTTAGGTTTTCTTAGCTCCGCCTTTTTTTACTCCTTTGCCCTGATTCAGATCCCCATGGGAGCAGCAATTGATCTTTTTGGACCGAGAAGATTACTTCTCTTTCTTTCCAGTGTGGGGATCATCGGTGTCGTGATTTTTAGCTTGGCACCTACATTTTCTGTGGCACTATTAGGCCGGGCACTGCTGGGATTTGGAATGGCATGCGGCCTGATGGGACCATTAAAGCTATTTACTGTCTGGTTTTCTCCGGGTACTTTTGCCACCGTATCGGCTGTATTTGCCTCTATCGGCTTCATGGGGAACATAGTAGCTACTGCCCCCTTAGCAGCAGTAGTGGATTGGATAGGCTGGCGAAAAAGCTTTCTATTGTTCGCTCTTATCCATCTTGTCATCAACGCATGGATTTACGCAGTCGTAAAGGATCAGCCTGAATCGAGTAAAAAAAGCGGATCGTTCTCTGCTCAACGGAAGGGGCAATGGACGCAATCGATAGAGGGAATTGGCCGCGTCTTTCGGCTTCCGTCCTTGTGGTTTATTGCGTTATCCAGCTTCATCCGCTATGGCACATATATATCCATTGCCGGCCTGTGGGCTGGTCCCTATCTGGAGCATATCTATACCATTCCCCTTGTAGCGAGGGGACGGATCTTGATGGCGTTTCCCATCGGATTCACGTTGGGAGGTCCGATCTATGGACTTCTTTCGGATCGAGTATTCAAGACTCGTAAGTGGGTAGCATCTATGGGTACAATCATTTACGCACTCTTCATTTTACCCTTGATTTGGTTCTTTACGCCCTTGTATCTTGGTCAACTCGTAATAATCTTTTTTGGAATTGGGTTTTTCTCGGCCTGCATGTCAGTCGTAATGGCCAATATAAAGGAGCTGTTGCCAAGCACTCTTTCAGGCACCGCCATGACATCTGTAAACTTTTTCAGCATTGCGGGTGCTGCTGTCTTTCAACACATTATGGGGGCCATGATAGATAGATTCTCCCTCATCCAGGGACAGATAAGTACGGAAGCTTTTTCTTTTGCCTTTGGCTTCTGTTTTATTTCAGCCGCCATTGGAGGCATGGCGTACTTGTTTGTGAAAGATACGAGAGTATAAAATCCCCTTACCTGAAAGGCCAATGCAGTGGTTATAGATTTTTGAGATTGTGCACTTAGAGGAGCTCTCTTTTGACAACAACTACAAAAATGAACAATAGAATCTGGATGTTGCTTCCGCCAAGCATGTTGTTTCTCCTTTCTATGTTCTACCGATACTCTTCAGCAGTGATCGCCTCAGAACTGATGCACGATCTCTCCCTGACGGCTGCAAACCTGGGATTGCTTAGTTCCGTCTTTTTTTATGCATTTGCTCTCATCCAAATTCCCATGGGTGCTGCTATGGACCTTTTTGGACCGAGAAGGTTAATCCTCTTCCTCTCATCTATGGGTATTATGGGTGCAATGATCTTTGCCTTGGCAGATTCTTTCGCGGTGGCAGTCATTGGACGGATCCTTTTGGGGTTTGGTATGGCCAGTGCCTTGATGGGAACCTATAAGCTAATCGCTATTTGGTTTCCCCCTTATGCGTTTGCCACCTTGTCCGGCATAGTTGGTTCTGTAGGAGCCATGGGGAGTGTGGGAGCTACCGCCCCCCTTGCTCTGGCTGTAGAGTGGATGGGGTGGCGGAAGGCCTTTATGACGATTGCTCTTATACACCTGATCATAACCGCATGGATTTACTTTGTTGTACGTGATCGTCCTGAAGAAGAGGAGAAGATCGACACTGTATCCTCTATCCAGAAGAACTATTTGAATGAGGCTCTTAAGGGGACCAGACAGGTCATCCAACTTCCCGCCTTCTGGCTTATTGCTATTGCAGCCTTTGTAAGATCAGGCATCTTTCATTCCGTCTCTGGCCTGTGGGCCGGTCCTTATTTGGAGTACGTTTATCACATTTCTTTAGTAGATAGGGGGAAGATGTTGATGGCGTTTCCCATCGGATATATTGTTGGTGGTCCATTTTTAGGTTTTTTATCAGATCGGATTTTAAAGAATCGTAAGTGGGTGGTTTTTATGGCGTTATCGTTTTATGCCTTCTTCATTTTCCCATTAGCTGGGTCGCTCCCCCATTTTTATTTCATTTTAATTGTGGTGATCTTTTTTGGAATCGGGTTCTTCAGCTCGTGTATGCCAGTGATATACGCCAACATCAAGGAGTTGTTGCCGAGCTCCCTTTCGGGGACAGCCTTAACCGCCGTAAACTTTTTTACCATGTCGGGTGCAGCCTTTTTCCAACACATTATGGGAGCTATGATAGATAGCTTATCTCCTCTCCAAGGACAAATGAGTACCGAGGCTTTTTCCTTTGCCTTTGGTTTCTGTTTTGTTGCCGCAGCCATCGGTGCAGTAGTCTATGTATTTGTGAAAGAGAAGCGCCACTAAGGCACCATGAGTTCGAATCAGTTTTGTTAACCGGCTATCTGATTGAGAGCTCTGAATAGTTTCCTATTTAGAGGCTTCCAGGGAATTTCTTTTTATATGCAGAGATAACGATCTCAACAACGTTATCAAGATCGATGTAGGTAGTGTTGATAACCAGATCATACTGCATCGGATCTGTGATATCTTCGCCATAGTAACGTTTGATGAAATTTCTCTGTTCCCGATCCCATTTTGCCAAAGTTGTTACAGCCTCCTTCTCTTTAAAACCATACCGCTGAACCGCATGACTAACGCATAC
>SMTZ1_10003807_pt1 | contig 15161 bp, 15 predicted proteins | sample DeeMarSWOR136_30_FD_25667 | JGI IMG/M metagenome (IMG submission 25667)
AGGTAGCCCAGTTTCTCGTAGGCAACAACCGACCCGTGGAGATTATTCGCGTGCCCGTCGCCAAAATGGTTCGTTTAAAAGTGATTTTTCCGCAGCCAACCGAAGAAGATTTGCGGCTTGCAGAGCAACTCTACACGCACCCAGAAGTGGCAGCCCGCTTAAGGGCAATCCGCAATTATATGAGCAAACACAAATCCGTGCTTCTGTTTACCAACACGCGTTCAATCTCGGAAGTGTTAGCAAGCAGATTTAAAGTATGGAACATAGACTTCCCGGTTTCCATTCACCATGGCTCTCTTGCTAAACCCTCCAGAATAGCGGCGGAAACAGGGCTGAAAAGAGGTGACCTTAAGGGTTTAATCGCTACTAGCAGCCTCGAGTTAGGCATAGACATAGGTCGCATAGATTTAGTCATCCAGTACATGAGTCCCAGACAGGTCACGAGGCTCATTCAACGCGTGGGAAGGGCAGGACACAGAGTAGGTCGCGTGGCGAAAGGGTTGATTATTGGAATGGACTCTGACGATACTTTGGAGGCTTTAGTGACCGCGAGAAGAGCTTTAAAAGAAGAGTTGGAGCCCGTTGAAATTCCGCCTAAACCTTATGATGCTTTGACGCATCAAATTGCGGGGCTACTGCTTAAGAACAGGCGGTTAGCCTTTACCGAGATTTTGGAGATAATGCAAAACGCTTACCCCTACCAGGGCATAACAATGGAAGATGTTGAAAAAGCGCTTAGGTACATGCATCAGCGTTTTCCGCGTTTAGCTTGGGTTTCCTTTGAAGACCAAGTGGTTTTGAAGCCTCATAGAACCAAAGCGCTCTTCGAATATTACTTTGATAATTTATCCATGATTCCTGTAGAGAAACAGTTCTTGGTTGTGGAAGACTCAAGCGACTCTTCGATTGGAGTGCTTGACGAAGCGTTTATGGCGGAGTACGGGAAAGCTGGAACCAAATTCATCATCAGGGGCAGTCCGTGGCAGATAATCCACACCACCGAAGACAAGGTTTACGTTAGACCGGTTGAAGACCCCACGGGTGCTATACCAAGCTGGATAGGTGAAGAAATCCCTGTGCCCTTCCAAATAGCGCAGGAGGTGGCTTCGATAAGAGGATTCGTTGAAGAGAAAATGAGCAGTGGGCTCTCGCCGGAAGAAGTCAGCGTGTTGCTCAGCCAGAAGTATCCAGCCGACAAGGAAACCATACTGCGTGCTCTAGCTGAGACGATAGAGCAGGTGAACGCGGGCTTGGCGGTTCCCACGGAGAAACGTATAGTGCTCGAAGACTGGGAGGATTTCGTTATAATCCACACTAACTTTGGTTCTCTTATGAACAGAGCGTTAGCTCAGTTGCTGGGGGAACTGCTCTCCGAGAAGCTGGGACATGGCATAGTAGTCCAGCATGATCCCTACCGCATCTTCGTACAGACAATGGGCGCAACCAACGCATCTCACCTCCTCGAAGTCTTTGATGAATTACGCGCCATGCCCGAAGAATCAGTGAAAAACACGCTTACGAGATCAACGGTGAAAACCGGGCTTTTCAAACGACGGGTAATACATGTAGCTCGCCGTTTTGGAGCTTTGAAGAAATGGGCGGACTTCAGCAGCGTGAGTCTCCAGAAGCTGATAACGAGTTTCGAGGACACGCCCATCTACGACGAAGGTTTGAAGGAAGTTTTCACGAAAGACCTTGATGCTGAAGGGCTTGTCCATGTTTTAAGCAGCATCCGAGACGGCGAAATCAGCCTGCAAGCCTTAGAGACTGGCGGCAACGCAACTCCGGTCGCTCGGGTGGGCATCGAAAGGGTGAGCATGAAAACTGATCTTATTCCTCCTGAGCGGATGCGTGCTGTGCTTGTGGAATCAGCCAAGGCGAGGTTGCTGAATGAGACTGGCAACTTCGTGTGTACGAACTGTTGGGATTACTTGGAGATGATTCGTGTTAAGGACTTGCCTGATAAGCCTAAATGTCCACGGTGCGGGTCTCACTCTCTTGGGCTTTTGAAGGTGGATGAAGAAAGGGCGCTTCCTTTAATTGAGAAGAAAGGTCAGAAACTGGCTAGGGCTGAAGAGCAACTGCAGATGCATGCACTGCAAACCGCGCGGTTGATGGCGAAGTATGGCAAAGCAGCCGCTGTAGCTCTGAGTGCCCGTAAGGTTCGGTCATTAGATGTGGAGGGTGTTCTTGAAAAAGCGCCTAAGCTTAGCGATAGGTTTTATGAATTGGTTCTTGAAGCTGAACGCAAAGCACTAAGCAAAAGGTTCAGGTAGAAAAGTCACCCGGCAAATCCTAATCATGGAAGCAGGTTTTCTTCAGAATGCTCTCCTAGGGATAATTGATTGTTTAGTGTTTAGGAAGAGTTAATAACCTTTTTAAGGTGAAAGCTCTTATTCTGCTTCAGTGTTCAATGCAACGTTAGGAGACCAAAAAGAGTGGAAATAAGCCGAAAAAAGCTCCGCGAAGAGGTTCTTAAGCGCATCAAATACGTTAAAACATGTGTCATGGCCAGAGAATTATGCCTTCTAGTGCGTACAAACAGAGCCGTGTTGGAACCTAAAGATGTGCAGGAAATCTGCAGTTACATATCGAAACTTTGCAGAGAAGAAGGTTGTTTAGAGCCCAGTGAACTCTGCAAGAAAGCTGCTGCTGCCGTAGGCTCTAAAAATGAAGAAAAATACTTAGAATTGTGTGCCCAAAGTTGCGTTAAATGCGGCGAAGCCAAAAGGCCAATGCCGAAAAAAGACGCTTATGTATCATAATCTTTAAGTCTAATAATATGTTAAACCAAATGAGAGGCTTATGAAGTGTTCATTGCACCTTTCGTTCCAAGTCCTGTTCCAGTAATTCAGTATATGCTAAAATTGGCTGACTTGAAGGCGGGTGAAGTTTTATTTGACTTGGGAGCGGGAGATGGCAGAACGGTTATATTAGCTGCGAAGGCTTTCGGGGCTAGAGCGGTAGGTGTTGAATTAAGAGAAGATTTAGCTAAGAAAGCGCTGAGCACTATTCATGATAGTGGTCTCGCGGATAGAGTGACAATAGTGAACGGCGACATGTTTAGCGTGAATTTAACCTCTGCTGACGTGGTTTTTCTGTATTTGACCACTAGTGCGAACGAGAAAATCAGGCCGAAGCTGGAAACTGACCTTAGAAAGGGTGTTCGAGTGGTTTCCCATGACTACGAAATTGTCGGGTGGAAACCCGCGAAAGTGGAGACTTTCTGTGAAAACCCGAAGCTCGGTTATCCTTCACACACGATTTACCTTTACACGAAGCCATAGTTTCAAGTTTTGAAGAAATTTCAGAAGAGGGCAATTTTTAGCAGGCTGCTGAGCATCAGGCTTAGCGTGAATACGATTGCTATTATGACGAAGTCTTTGGCAAGTACCTCGCCTAGTTGGAACAGTTTTTTCGTGTCCGCTTCGCCGTCTTTGAGTAAAGTGCGCCTTTTTTGGTACAAGCGAAGCGAGACAAAGGCTGAAAGCGCTGCCAGCGTCAGGTAGTACGTCCAGCCGAGTTGAAAGAGTACGCCTACCAGAACCATCAGCGGGATTAGGCTGTAGCCCATTATTATGGTGAAGATGAGTCCTCGCCTGAAGCCCAGTATAACGGGGATTGTTCGGGAGCCGCTGGAGAAGTCTGAAGCGTAATCTGCCAAGTCCTCCCACAAGCTGTTAACCGCCGTGGTCACGCCGATAAGCAGCACAAGCGCCACGATGTTGATTGAGAACACGTTGAAGAAGGCAGCAACTATTAGGACTGGGACTGCGCCGACGGTGAAGTTCACCACGGGTTTGTAGGCGGTTTTTCTGAGCCTGAAAGGCGGCACAGAATATAACACACCAAACAGGATGCCAAGCGCGATGAACAGCATTACGTAAGGCGTCATCGTAAACGCGCCCAACGTCAAGGAGAGTACCGTGAAGAACATGGCTACGAACAGCCCGAGTTTTCCCAGGTTTTTCGTGAACTCCGCTCTAAACGGGTCCGAAAGCACGTCGAGGTCCACGTCGAAAATGTTGTTTATGGCGTCCGCGGCGCTCCAAATGCAGAACGCGATTACCCCGAGGAAAACCGCTTCAAACCAGACAAGCGCCTCACCCATAAGAAAACTCGCCCCTACCGAAATCATCAAAACCATTAACCCTCTCTCTACAGAGATAAACTGGGCAAACCCCTTCAAATCCTGAAACATAACCCCTAAAGGCAAAACCCACATTATTTAAACAGTTCTCCACAGAAACATAAAATCCACATCAAACCACACATAAACCGCTGTTACACAGAGAGCTCAAAAATAAACCCTTCAGGGTGGAGCTAATTTTTACACTTAATGATGTTTATTGAAGTTGTATTTCACTCAGGTTAGCTTATAGCGTGTCAGCGCGCATTTGCCCCAACACCATGTTGGCGGCCCTAGGGACAGAGGCTACAAGTGAGCTCATCTAACCTGAGCTGATAGATAATGGTCGATGGTTTGGCTTAAACTTTTACTATCCGCGCGCGTATTAATGGGCGCCGCGTCGATAAAGCCCATTTTTTTTAATGTTTTGAATTAAAAACATCGTTTAAGGCTGGTGAAATAGATACATCAATGTTGAAAACGATGATTAGTAGAAATAACCACTAACTGAGGTAGTTAAGAAATGCGAATTGATATTAAAAAAGTCAAGGGCAAAGAGTACGTTCAATTAGTTGATAAGCGAGGGCACGTTTTTCATGTTGGTCCTGCGGCGGATTATGATTCATGGTTAATAGCCTTTATGATATGGGAGAAGGAATGGCGACAAGAATACATCAGGAAACGAGAAGAGACATTCGACAAAATTGGTCATGAAATTGGGAAGCACATTTCAGTAAGCAGCTTAGAAATACAAGCATTAGACGCATTAAAGCATAGAGGCTACTCTGATTTCAGATTAGCACGAAAATCAATGCGTGTTCCACAGACATCCCTTTTTGGTAGCTTGGTAGAAAAAGATAACCCTGAACAAGACCACTACCCCTATACGTGGCAATGGAATAAGCGCGCTGAGCAATTACGCAAACGTTTGAAAGATATTACATTTAAGCAAAGGCGAATAAAGCGAAAAGAAGAGAAAACTAATCTTGAGGTAAGAAAGGAAGAGCAAATGGATGTTATTGCTAACCTAAAGGCTAATCAAGAAAAACGTAACAAAGTTTTGTCATTAATTGCCGAAATCCAAATGGCAGATGGGCTTGTCGGGTTACAGGAGATTACTAATGAAGCCAATCTGAGATACAAACTGAGAAAAGATGAGGTGGAAAACATACTATTTGACTTGCTTAGGGATGGAACAATTTATGAACATAAAGAGGGCTTTTACCGAATAACTTAGAGGGATTAGAGAAGTGGCGCAGTTGTTGTTTTGGTTTTGTTGTTGTGTTTAGATTAGGTTATTAGGTGCGAGTTGGAAAGTAAACCCTCAATGCCGTTAGAAGAGGAATGAACTGGTATGTCTAAGCCGAAAATTGGTGTTTCTATGCTTTACTGTTTAAGCGAACCCTTTAGCAAGATGCTTAAGCGTTTAGCTAAGGTTGAGGTGCAGCTTGTTGAGGTTATGGATGAAGGCTTGCACGAACTCAGCAAAAAAAGAGTTTCCAAGCTTAACGCGATTGCCAAGTCCAAAGGCATACGGTACACGGTTCACGCGCCTTTTGCAGACATAAACATTGCTGCGCCTTCAAAGCCCATGCTAAACGCCAGCATCAAAAGACTTGGACAGTCTATGGCTTACGCCAACGCCTTAAACGCGCAGCTCTGGGTTTTCCATCCAGGCGCAAAAACAGGAATCAGCAGCTTTTACCCAAACCAAGACTGGAAACAAAACATCAAAACTATACGCGAACTACACGAAACCGCAGAAAAGTACGGATTAAACATAGCCATAGAGAATCTACCTGAAAAATACGGTTTCCTTATGAAACAACCAGCAGACTTTCAAAAGTTCTACAAAGAAACCGGCTTAAACGATGTCGGCATTGCTTTAGACGTTGGACACGCAAACCTTGAAGGACAAACCGAGCATTTCCTGAGGAAGCTGCCCGACAAAATCGTGCACATGCACATCAGCGACAACATGGGAGAACACGACCAGCACCTGGGAATAGGCTACGGCAAAATAGACTGGCAACAGTTCGCAGAAACCCTCCGCGAAATAGCCTACGACAAAACCATAATCATCGAAACTGTCGAGTCCATGGAAAACGTGAAAGAGAGCCTGCAAAAACTACAGCAGCTGCTGGCTTAACTGTCTGGAAGCGGCAACTCCAACTCCATAAAATCCTCAGCCACAAACGTGTTCTTGAAAACCTTCCGCGCTTGCTCCAAAAGCAAACCTGCATCAGCGTACCTAGCGCTGATATGCGTTAAGACCAGTTTCTTCGCTTTCGCCTTCTTAGCCTGCTGCCCAGCTTGACTAGGCGTTGAATGCCCATCCAACTCAGCTTTTTCGCTAAGCGAATCGTCAAAAGTGGCTTCGTGAATAACCAAGTCCGCGCCAGCCGCAAATTTCGCAAAACCCTTGAATGGTCTCGTATCACCCGTGTAAACGATTTTCCGCCCTTTTCTCGGCGAACCCATCACCTCTTCAGGACTTACAAGCCGACCATTCGCCAGCTTGACTTCGTCACCGCGCTGAAGCTTCGACCACAATTCACCCTCAGGAACACCTAAAGCTCTGGCTTTCTCAGGATAGAATTTTCCCGGACGCAGCTTTTCCACAAACGCGTACGCCAAACCAGAAACCACATGGTTCGACCTTGCAGCCTCAACCGTGTAAGCCTTTTCTTCGCATATGACGCCCGAACCGTAAACCTCGTGAATTTCAACCGTAAACGTCAAACCAAACTGCAAGCTTTCACGGACACACTCCACAAACTGTCTTATGCCCTCTGGACCGTAAACCTCAATTTTTTTCTGCCTACCCATCAAAGCCATAGTCTGCAACAGCCCAGGCAAACCCAGAACGTGGTCACCGTGCAAGTGCGAAACGAAAATTTTCATTTTTCTGTGAAAACCCGCCTTAGCTTTTATCATCTGCCTTTGCACGCCTTCACCGCAATCAAACATCAACTGCTCATTTTGACGTTTTATGAGCACGGCTGGCAAACTCCTCGCAGGCGTTGGAACGCTGCCAGCTGTTCCCAGGAAGATCACACGCATACTCATCATGTTACACCCTTACGTTTTTTCGAACACAGCTATTTCCCGCGTCAGAGTCCCGTGAACATACGCGAAATGAGACTCCACATGCTTATAGCCTAACTCTTCGCCTATTCGCGCGATGTTTAATGTCTTTGGCGAAGCTATACAAATCAGTTGCCCTACACCAAGCAAAGGACGCACTGAACTGAGAACGCCTTCAACAATCTGCTTCGTAGTTGACTTCATAGTTGTCGCTGACCTTCCATAAGGCGGATCAGTAACAACATGGTCAATTCGCGTTATCGGCAGCCTTCGAGCATCAGCAATCACCAAACCTTCAGGTTCCACGTTAAAGTGCTTGAGGTTTTTCCGGCACCCCACTGCCATGCGCCGTTGAACATCAAAACCCAAAACCCGACAGCCAACAAAAGCTGCTTCAATCATGGCGCTTCCAGTGCCGCAGAAAGGATCCAAAACCAACTCACCAGACTTTGCACGCGCCAAGTTAACCATACAACGCGCAAGCTTGCTAGGCATGGCTGACGGATGGAAAAACGGTTTTTTTCTTGGCCGCCGTTCAGAGAACGTTTTTGTTTTCATTTCTGCGAGTTTAAGGCCGAAAACCAGTTTGTCACTGGTTAAGACGCCGAAAAAGGTTTTGTCGGGTTTTTTCAGGTTAACCTTTGTTTTTGTTGTGTTGTGGAGTATGTGCTTGCCGAGTTTTCCTTCAAGAGGGACAGTGCCAATTTTTTCCGCGTAGTCTTTCACGCGTCTTATGCGAACCGCGAAGTTTTCACCTTCACGTAAAACGCTTCTGAAGTCTGTAGCGTCAGCCGCTTGCGTAATTGCGTTTTCCTGTGCTTGGCATGTGAACAGTTCAAGAGCGCAAACTCGCATGTACGCCGACCGCAACTGCACGGCTTTTACGCTGTTTTGAGCTGTGTCCAGCCTCACAACCTGATCAAGTTTTTCTTCAATGGTGTAGGAGTAACCTTCAGCTTCAAGAATGGCTTTTAACTCGGCAGCAGGTAAGGTTTCGTTTTCGCCTGACAGCAAAAAGAAGAGTTCAGCCACTTTTCTGCGCCTTTAGTTCTCTGCTTATCAGCGGAGCAAGCGAGACTTTGCTGACGTGGCTGGGAACGCTGTCGGTGCCCACAATTTCTTCAACTCCAGCGTCGAGAATGCGTTTTTCAGCGTCACCTATCAGCAGCGGATGAACACAAGCCGTAAAGATTCTTGCTGCGCCGAGTTCTCGGAGGATTTTCGCTGCGCCAACGATTGTTCCGCCTGTACTGATGATGTCATCGAAGATTATGACCGTTTGCCCTTTCACGTTGAGGTGCTTGGCGGTTTGGATTGTTTGCCCCGTGTGCCTGTCGCGCTGTTTGTCAAGGTGTCCAGCCTCGCCACCTAAAACGGCTTGCGCCTGCTCCGCGATGTACATTGCGCCTTTGTCTGGTGCCAGAGCAAAAGCTTTCTTGCAGCCCTTCTGAACGAAGTATTCGGCTAGCAGGGGAATGGCGGACAGGGTTTTGGCTGGGAACGGGAACTTTTTTAACGCGTTTTCTGCGTGAATGTTCACTGTGACTAAAGCGTCAACTCCTGCTGCTTTGAGCATGCGAGCCACGGTTTCGATGCTTATGCCTTCGCCTTGCAGAAACATTTTGTCTTGACGCGCGTAACCCAAGTAAGGCACGACAGCAGTGACTTTGCTGGCTCCGTTTCGTTTGGCCGAGTCAGCCAAAAAGGCTAACTGCATGAGCCTGCTGTCCTGTGGTGGGCTAGTGGTCTGCACTATCACCACATGGTCATCTTGAACTGGGCTTTCCAATCGGATGTAGGATTCGCCGTCTGGAAACGTTTTATGGGCAACCTGCACAGTTTCTAAATTCGCCAACTCTGCTGTTTTTTTGCCTAACTCTTTCGAGGCAGGACCAAGAACAATCTTCATTTTAGCTTCACTCTTCTTACATCGACTTGTTTGATTTTTAGCTTTATCCCAGTGAACTCTATTTAACCTTGTCATCAACAACCTCAAACACGCTATAATACCAGTGCTCTGGTGCGGATAGACCCCCTATAGGTTTCTGCATAGAATCTCTATTAGGATCCAAATATGCCAATTTAGCCTCTTTTATGCTCGGAAAAGACTATTGCCCCCTTCTATAGGGGTTGAAACTCGGGTTCACTTTGACGAGCACGTGTGCGTTTAGGTCCAAGTGGAGTTTTTTCAACAAAAACTTGAATTTGATATCTGAACATTAAAAAGGGTCCCTTCAAATATTAGGTATGTGATTTGATTTGTCTGAGAAAGTTTCTGAAAAAGTTTCTGAAAAAGCTTCGTTAGATGTTGCGTTGGATATTGATGCAACGCTTAAGGTTGCTGATAAAGTGGCTGATTTGTTAGATGCGAATATTAAAGAGCCGTTTGAACGGTATTTAGTGGCACGGTTAATCTCCATTTTGTACGAAGAGGCATGGAATTTTTCGTTAGACCCAGAATTTGAGGGTAAAGTTAGAAAAATAGCCAAGAGAAGCCAGAAGAATGAAGATGGCGATTGAGCGCCAAAGTCTTTTTACTGAGTATCTTCAAGTGAGTAAGGTAGATTTGCTTAGGACCTTGTAGATTTTCCAAATTTGGTTTCGAAAGATAACTTATATAAGTATGTTATACACTTCACTTCGGTGGGTCACCCATGTCCCCTTTATGCGAAAACATTGCTCGCTATTTTATGCCTCTCTACAGATCTTTCGTGGCAAAAGAACTGATTAAGAAATACAGTTACACGCAAGTACAAACCGCCAAGAAGCTTGGCACAACTCAAGCTGCAATAAGCCAGTACGTGAACTCCAAGCGCGGACATAAAGGAATCCGAAATTACGATGAAATTGCGCCATTAATTCAAAGTTCCGCTTCGGAAGTGGCAAAGCGCATGGCAACCACGGAAATGGGACCCGAAGAATTTAATGCGGCTTTTTGTGAGCTATGCAAATCCCTGCAAAGAGCCAAGAAAATCTAGTGAGAAAACCCAGGTAGCTTCTCAGCTAAGAACTCAGTTCCCTAATCAACTCTTTCGCTCGATCCATACGGATTTTACGTTCCTTAACCATCCTTTCAGCCACCACGTTTATCAGCTCTCCAGTTGCGCCGGCTGCCACAGCAATGTTTCTGGCGTGCAGCGACATGTGACCGCGCTGAATACCCTCGTGAGCTAACGCCCGCAGGGCTGCGAGGTTCTGGGCTAAGCCCACAGCCGCCAGCACTTCGGCGAATTCGTTGGCTGTTTTTACGCCTAGGATTTTTATGGCAATTTTTGCTATGGGATGCGTGCGTACGGCACCGCCTATGAGTCCCACAGCCATGGGCAACTCGATAACGCCTTTGAGGTCACCGTTCTCGGTCTTTTCCCATGTGGAAAGTATAGTGTATTTGCCGTTTAGTGCGGCGTAGGCGTGCGCTCCCGCTTCGATGGCGCGGTGGTCGTTCCCCGTGGCGAGGATGACGGCGATTATGCCGTTCATGGCGCCCTTGTTGTGCGTAGCAGCACGATAAGGGTCTGCCGCTGCGAACGCGGAAGCGTTCACGATGCCGTCCACGACTTCTTCGCCTCCCACGGCTTCTTTGGGCACGGTGCACCAGGCTCGGGCTAAGCGTTTGGTGGCTAGGTTGCTGATTATCCGCAGGTAAACGCGCCCGCCCGTAATGCGCTCTATGGTGGGGGCTACGGCTTCTGCCATGGTGTTAACCGCATTCGCGCCCATGGCGTCGCGGCAGTCCACATGCAACTCTACAATAAGCATAGGTCCGACCGTGGTGCTGATTATTTTGGTGTCTAGGTCTTTGGCGCCGCCGCCTACCGAGGCTAAGACGGGGTCTTGTGCGTTCGCTTCCTCCAAAATCTCCTGCTTCGCCGCTAAAACGTGCTGTTTAGCCGCTTTTGGGTCTGCGATGTCAACAACCTGTATCTGTCCTATCATGACTGGTGGGGTGCTGCTGGTGTGGAAGCCTCCGCCTTCGCGCACCATTTTTGCGGCGTAGCTGGCAGCCGCCACCACAGACGGCTCCTCAATAGCCATGGGAACGAGGTAGTCGCGGTTGTTGATTAGGAAGTTGACGCCTATGCCCAGCGGCAGAGGAAACGCGCCCACCACGTTCTCTATCATGCGATCAGCCGCTTCCAAGGACAAAGAGCCAGTGCTCTGCAGCAAAGTGCATTCTTCGTCTGATAAATCGGCAAACTCTTTGACGAGGTCCAACCGCTGTTTTGGTGTAAGCTTATAAAAACCTGAAATTGAAGACACTTTATCCATACTAAACGCCCATATACTACTAATGTTAAGGTAACAAAATATTCAAACGTCTTCCTTTTTAAACCTTAATGGCTTTTATGCCTTGAGAGTTTTGGTTTCAGATAATTGACGTTTGCCAACTTAAGTTTTAACTAAAATCAAAATTAGAAATTCACAATATTTTAGAAGATAGACATAAAAGACATATCTGGACGTCATTCAATTGAGTTCATTTACTGTGATTACGAGGAATTGGAAACTAATAAAGGAAATCATGAAGAAGCATCGAAGAAAGATAATATTTTTGGTATCTTTTCTTGTTATATCAGTTTTCATTGGTATCGTTGGCGCCATAATTTACAATTGGATGCAAATGACTGGTAATGCAACTATAGGACCTGCTTTTTCTACAAATTATAGATATATAATCATTCTGATTTAAGATATGCGTTTAATTACAAGCCGTAATGACAATTCTGTTTTGAGAAACATAGAAATGTGATAAAAATTATTAAGAAATTTTTCTTTTGAAATATTTAAGTGAAACAGATAAGGATTAATCTGTTGACCGCTACTATAATCTAAAAATTGAAGAAAAAGAAGGAAAGTGTGGGCAAGCTTACACGTAGACCAATGTCACTGTGAACGTTACTGCTGCATCGGGTGTGGGACTGGCAACTGGTATCAGTTCAAACAAGATTGGCCAAACCTCTGAAGTTCCAATAGTCAATAAAGTGGCACTTGAGTCCTGTGTCAGCAAGTCTAAGACCGCAACTTCGCTACTTGACGCATCGAAGAGCACCAAGTTGAACTCTGTGAACTCGGCAACGTCGCCTGTGCTTGAACTAACAGTGATGTTGAATGAGTGTGTAAGTGCAGCATCAAGATTAGTCACATTGAGGCATTGTGTATAATTTCTGGGGTTTCCTTCGTTGGTAGTCAATGCTACTGTAACCGTTGGTCCAGTAACTGTGGTTCCAGCTGGCGCATCTGGCCCTATTCCCCACCGTAGTCCAGTAGTTGTGATTGTTCCAGTTCCATTTATGTACATGTAGTTGTATATTTCAGCACTTACCGTTGCTATGAGTAGTGCAGTCATAAGTAACGTCACGAATTTTAGGCTTTTTTTGTATTTCGCATTCATTTTTTCTTTTTCACCTCCTTTTTCGTTTTTTTTCTTTAAGGGTTTCTTTCCATATTCTAACAAAGATGTAGAGGCTTACGCCTAGAACTATCACGCAGGCTATGGCGAGGGCTATGGCTGAAGCCATGAAGACTCCAGTGCCCGCCGTGGGGTTATAGAGCGTGTATACTGCTGCGCCTGTTATTGCTGCTCCTGAGCCGATGGCGATGTACCACCATTTTGGTTTGAAGAACATGTATGTGCCGAATCCCACTACGAAGGTGTCGAAGGCAACTATGCCGATGAAAGTGGTTTCCCACGAGACTTGCGGGAAAATCGCTATCGGATGCTCCATGCCTGCGGAGTAGCTCGTGAGGAAAAACGCGGCTATCGCGAAAGAGGGAAAAGACACTGTTAGCATGAAGGTTTTTGCGTAGTTGAGCATTTTCTTGATTATGCCGAGGTACACGTTGATTGCTATGATGTTTGCTAAGGCTATTGTTAGGTAGAGGATGCTGAACCAGAAGCGGGTGTAGTCGCCGAACATTGCCATGAACTCTTTGGCTACGATTAGTTGTCCGAAGCCAGCAAGTGACCCGACTTGGTAGAGGTATGGGAGTTGCCATGGAAGGTGCTTGTCGAGTAGGCAGGATAGTAGGCTTATCGCTAGGAATAGGTCTATGCCCAGCAGTAGGAAGAATTCGGGCTGTAGTGGGGCTGCCATTGCTGTGCGCTCTCGTCATTGAACTCGGATTCTTGTTCCGAACCCTTATGAGACAAGAGTTAGTTCCACAATAAAATAAATATTGTGTCGTAATATTCACTATTTAGTATCTGTTCAACACATATACACAAAAAACCATCCAAAAACTACCTCGGCATCGCAACCGCAGGAATACCCAAACGCTTGCTTATCTCCCTAGCCAACGTTACCCCATGGCTAACCCGATAATTATCCGTAACCACCTGCTTAGGCCTAGAACGCCTTACGTACTCAAGTAAACCACTAAAATCCGAATGGTCACTCAACGCAATCAAATGCTCCCGGTCACCAATCTGCTTACACGGAGAACGAAACTCCCAGCCACTCACACAAATACGAGAACTATCCAACCCCACTTTCTTCCGAGTATTCATATGATAAAACGCAACACAAGGTAAATCCTCATCCAGCAACTCTCTTCCCTCTTTCTCGGTTGAAAGCGTCAAACCACCAAGCTGCATCCCATGTGCTTCACAAATCTTAGAAACATTAAAAACCCGTTCAGGCATAACAAAAGGCACACAAACGTCAGCGCGACGAAGAATCTGCATAACCTCCTGCAGCTTACCATAATAGCCGAAAACGTAAACCGTGCCCTCCCTCAGCCTCTTCTCAACCATGGAAACCAGAAGCTCCCTAACATCAACCTTGAACGCGCGCTTAAACCAGGGGCTCCCATAAGTAGCCTCAACAACAAGAACGTCACAATCCACCAAAGGTTCCGTACCGTCAACCCTGAAGTCTCCAGTATAAGCAACCTTGTTGCCCTCCGCGTCCTCCACCACAACCTGAGCCGCACCCAAAATGTGATCTGCCTTAACAAGCGTCACCCGCTCACTGCCATACTCAATTGACTCCCCGTAATCCAAAAGCTCCACCGAACCATCATCAAGCGGCAGCGAACCATTCACAACCCCAATAAGGTCTCTGGTAGCCGCGGTCATCAAAACCTTATTGCAGCTCCTCAAACTCTGCCTCAAACCAACCAAGTGATCAGCATGAGCATGAGTGACAACTCTCAAAGGCCGGGTCTCGTCAAACGCGTCACAAGCCACCGAATTCCCCAACAAAACTGCACCCCGTTGCGTCACCATAGCTTTTGTTGACAAACAGTTCCCTCCCAACTTAAGTAGTCCTCGACGCAAGCCAATCAATAAGCTGCCTAGGATTATCAGATTCAATCGTAACTCTTATCGGACCCAGCGGAGATTCAGCCACTTCCTCCGAGAAGGAAACGTGACCAGCAAATGCAACCTGCTTGTTCAGGCAAAACCTAATAGTATTCCCCCTTAATCCTCCAAAAAACACTCTTCTAGCAGCATCGCGAATGCGGTCCAAACGAAGCAAATTACGAAATTTAACCAGAGCTTCTCGCCCTTTCGCCTCAGCATTCAATATGCTTCCCCGGTAAGACGGCTTAATCTCTGCCGATGCATTATCGAATATGTTTGCAACCGCTTTTTCCACTTTTTCTTCATCCTCAGTAAGGTTAATTTCGGTTTCAACGCGAACTGCTATCTCTTCCATTTTCGTTCAATTCTCCGAAAGATTTTTTTCGCTTTGGCTTTTGTAGCGTCTTTATTATTCTCGTTAATTATGAGGTGCTCAGCCATTACTATGGCGTTTCCCAAACCCACACTGAGCTCACGCATGTCCCTCTCGTGGAAAAGTTCCCATCCGTCTGGGTCATCGCTTCGACGGCGGCGGTAGAGACGTTTAAACCTCGCTTCTGATGAAGCATGCACAGCAATTAGGCTGAATTTTGGAAAACGCTTTTTGAAAGCGTCAACTTCACTTAGACTTCTTACGCC
>SMTZ1_10004811_pt1 | contig 15161 bp, 11 predicted proteins | sample DeeMarSWOR136_30_FD_25667 | JGI IMG/M metagenome (IMG submission 25667)
AGGTCCCAAGGGTTCGGCTGTTCGCCGATTAAAGCGGTACGTGAGCTGGGTTTAGAACGTCGTGAGACAGTTCGGTCCCTATCTTTCGTGGGCGGAGGATACTTGAGAGGATCTTTCCCTAGTACGAGAGGACCGGGATGGACGGACCTCTGGTGTTCCAGTTGTCGCGCCAGCGGCATGGCTGGGTAGCTATGTCCGGAATGGATAACCGCTGAAAGCATCTAAGCGGGAAGCCAACCTCAAGATAAGGTATCCCTTCCGCTGGGAAACCAGCGGAACTGAAGACCCCTCGGAGACTACGAGGTTGATAGGCCGGATGTGCAAGTGTGGTAACGCATTTAGCTAACCGGTACTAATAGGTCGTGCGGCTTGGCCATATTTTTTCTCTGAATTGCGCTTGGGCGTGTTTCCTGTATTTCGATTTATACGGTTTTCGGTGGCGATAGCGAAGGGGATACACCCGTTCCCATTCCGAACACGGAAGTTAAGCCCTTCAGCGCCGATGGTACTGCACGGGGGACTGTGTGGGAGAGTAGGACGCCGCCGAAATTCATTTTAAGAAGCCCCTCGAACATACGAGGGGCTTTTTTTAGCCCTCGAATCGCCACCAGAGCATGCCTGAAGAAAAAACGCCTTTGCGCAGCGTGGATTGACGAAGCAGGGTTCTGGCTTCGTCCAAGGTGAGGGCGTGCGTGATCTCTTTTTCGATGAGTCCGAGCCAGGATCGACGTAAATCCGCTACAAACACAAACCCATTTGGAGCGAGTATTCTTTCCATCTCGTTGAGCATTTGTACGGGGTCCTCTACGAGGTGAACCATGTTGATGCTCAGCACAACATCGAAAAAATTGTCCTCGTAAGGTATTTTATGGACATCCGCCAATTCGAATCTCACCCGCTCATGCAACTCTGAAAGGTGGGTTGATACTTTTGCGAGACCCAGCAAGGGTTCGGACAAATCGATACCGTAAACCTCAGCATGGGGGAAATGGTTGGCGAGAACGATGGCTGTTCCACCGGAGCCGCAACCCACATCAATGATTCTGCCTCTTTTGAATCCGCGGGAGATAAGTTTGGCGGCATACTCATGACCAAACTTCTCGACCATTTTCTTGTGTTTTCGGGCATAGGTACTTGCAAAATCCTCGTCGTCAAATACCCTTTTGTGGGTTAGCGGCGCTCTCTTCATGCTCAAATCCCTCCTTCATGAACAATGTCGGCTTCTTTGAGATAAGTGAAGAGAAGCCTTCCGAGCATGGCCAGGCACTCCGCATCCAAATAATGTTCCGCTCGATTTTCGAAAAGCAGAGAGCACTTGGCCGGGAATTCATCATCCGAATCGTTGAACAGCACCATCATGGGAACTCGGGGAAGGGCATCAAACTGCACGGACAGATCATAGCTCACTTCCATTGCAGGGGGCCATCCACCCAATGTTAGGCTCGCTTTTTCGAGTTGATCCCGTGCGCCGGTAAAATGTTGGGCAATAGCTCGCTCTACGTCGTTTGCAAAATAGTTCGTTAAAGGGCCCGAATCCTTGAGCCCTCTGTAAGACACCCATTCTTTTTCTTTTGGGGGAACCTCCGGGCACAGAAGAAGGTATTTGAACAGAACAACGCACAGATCAAGAGCGGGTTGTTTTCCTGACGGATCAACAATCCCTTTTTCAGAAACCCTGTGAAGCTTGCCAAACAGAGGAATGAGGACCTCATTTCCTTCCGCTTCACATCCCAGCTTTTCTCCCAGCAAAGCCAAATCAAGGCCTTCAATCTGAGCCAGGTAGTTTCTATAGGTCAAATCATAGATGTTTTTGGACATATCTGTTGTCCTCTTTTAAAAACACCATAGCGCGATATCGCTTTGAGGGCAAGGAATTGGTACAGTTCAGGAGTGTCGGCGCGAGGAATCAACGCTGCATCGGTGGTGGAGGCCATGACCTTTTTCGAAAGGGGATATCTCACAAAAAAATTCCACTGAGTTTTACTGTGGCTAAGAATTCGGGGTTTACGCCCCTGAACTTCTAGGAATCTCCATTGAATTCGTTAGACCTCGAATTCTTAGCCACCGGCTCTGAGCCCTATAGATATCCCCTTGAGAAAAATGGGCATGGCCGGAAAAAGGTTTTTTAGTGAACCAAAGTAGTTCAACGCCAGCACTTTCCAACTTTTCCAAGGGACTATCAGTAAGCGAAGGTCCTTCCCCTTTCCGCCTCTTGACTTTGCGCACCTGCTCAGGCTAGAAAGGCAAGGGGACGACAGACAACAAACCAGGGATGAGCCATGGAAGGGGACAATCAGCGGATGGGCGCGGGTCCGGCAGCTTACAGGCCCTATAAAGACGTCCATATCTACTTGCTCGAGGGAGTGGTGGCTAAAGAGGATGAACCCATGCTTGGTGAAGATTTTCTCGGAAACTGGGTAGAGGATAGCAGTTCCTTCCTCTTTTTTTCAGTGCCTTCCAGGGAGAAGGTTGATGCACTTCTAAGAACGCGAAGGGACCTCAGATTCATTGAAGAGCATTGTTTTACCTATGAAGAGTGGCAGGGAAGCAAGCTTCAAACGGTCAAGATTCACAATTTTCTGGTTGTCGCGCCGTGGGAGAGGGCTGAGCCGGAAGAGGGCGAACAGATCATCATGCTGGATCCGGGCGTGGTCTTTGGCACGGGCATTCATCCGACCACCCGAGACTGTGTAAGCGCCCTGGCTCATGTTTTCAACCAGACCCCTATATCGAAGGTTCTGGATTTTGGGACCGGGTCCGGCATCTTGGCTCTGGCTGCCGCCTTTCTCGGTGCAGACCGCGTTTTGGCTGTGGACCTGAATCCACTGGCTGTCAAAACAGCCCAAAAGAATGTCACGCTGAACCACCTTGAAAATGTGATCAAGGTGGCGGAAGGCAATGTCATGGCTTTTGCTGAGGAACCGGCGGACCTGGTCATGTCAAATATCCACCATGAAGTCATGGCAAAACTCATTGGCACGGCGGGATTTCGCAACAATGCGTGGCTCATCTTGTCCGGTCTCATGCGGAGCCAGGTGAGAGATATCAAGACGCGCTTGGAAAGGCATGGGCTGCGGATCATGAGGGAATGGGACCATGAAGGGACGTGGTACACCTTGCTGGTCCGGGGCGCGCCGCCGAATGAGGTGACTGGCAAGGGATACTCGATCCTAGATACGTGATAACGGGTGCTGGAAAAGCTGAACGGATAATGTCAAATGTCAAAATCCAAATGTCCCCAGTTGGATAGTTCCATTTCATGGAACTTGCTGCGTAATCCAACGGGGCAGGCAAATGAATGCCAAATGTCAAAGCCCAAATGCCAAAAGCAAGATCATCAACGGCAGATATTGCGAGCCCAAAGCACTTAATGTGGGGGGCCCCGGGGAGAAAGGGAATCTTTTTTTCCGTGTTTTCCATGTTTCGCTGTGCCCCGTGAAATTTTTACCCCGTTGAATTTGAAAATTATTCAACTGGGGGCGCAGGCACTATTACACTGGGGTGTTTTCGTGATAAATGATTTGACATAGAGCGAGGGAAAAGATGAATGAAGAACGCATTGACATTCCGAAAATGGAAGGTCACCACTGTTTTGCATGTGGAACAGAAAATCCAAAGGGACTGAATCTCTACTTTTACCGCTCAGGCGATGCAATCTGTACAGACATTACCCTGGAGAGGAACCATGAAGGCTGGGAAAACATCGCCCATGGAGGCATTATATCCACACTCATTGATGAAACCATGTCTTGGGCCATCCTATTCTTCAAGAGGGTTTTCTTTGTGACCCGTAAGATGGAGGTCAAGTACGTTCGCCCTGTATTGATCGGGGTGCCCTTAACGGTAACAGGCAAAATAAGGGACGATTCCGCTTACCCTAAAATCAGGGCGGCGGCAGAAATCCGTGATGATCAAGGAAATTTGCTGGTAAGAAGTACAGGAGAGTTTGTGGAACTTCCCCAGGAGAGGCTTCCTGGACTCCCTGAAGATTACAAAAGAGAGATGATTTCTCTATTTGAGAAATTCTCCGCTTCATAAATTAGACGTCAACTGATTTCACAGATGCGCTGTTTTCATGTCATGTGTGTGGCTAGCGCGGCAATTTACCTTAGGCACTTGAGTTCACTTTAGTTAGCTGTAGAAATCCACGCCCTACGGGCGTGGTCATGTGGACTGGCTATGCCGGTCCCGTATGGGCTTGGCCGCAAGGTCCGCTCAGAAAATCCCCCTCGATCCCCCTTTCCAAAGGGGGAGAGAAAAGACATCCGCAACGGCGAAGGGGGCACAGGGATTGCGTAGGGTTCTCCGCTTTGAAAAGAGCCTGTCCTGAGCTTGTCGAAGGAGGAGGCAGAGGGGATTTTGAAACGGGGCGCCAAGATGTGCCGTTCGACTTCGCTCCATTGCCCCGGGAGCCCACCTTGGGGGGATAGCCAAAGCCGCGTCCTTGGGACGCAGATTCTTTACTCACTTCAGGAGGGAATAACTGATGGATATAGCACAAATGAGCGTAGGATTCATGGCTGTCTTTTGCTACCTTGTCTCTTGTCCGAGGACAAAGCGGGCCTTGGTCATTGATCCTGCGGGGAGCGAAGAGAGAATTCTACAAAGGATTAAAGAGAAGGGATTGTCTTTGCAGTATATCGTCAATACCCACGGCCATGCAGATCACACGTGCGGCAATGCTGAAATGAAAGCCCTTACAGGTGCAAATATCGTCATGCATGCCTTGGACGATCAGCTTTTTAGCTCGCCGGAAGGACAGCAGATGGCCAGACAGTGGGGTTTTGCACCCTCGCCTCCCGCCGACATCAGGGTGAATGAGGGGGACCAGATCGTGGTCGGGGATGTATCCCTTGAGGTGATTCACACGCCGGGCCACAGCCCGGGTGGCATATGCCTTCTTAGTGACGGCAATCTTTTTACTGGAGATACCCTCTTTGTGGGCGGCATCGGACGTACCGATCTGCCGGGTGCATCCCTCCAACAGTTCATGAAGTCGATTAAGGAGAAATTGCTAACCCTGCCGCGGGATACTGTTGTTTGGCCCGGGCACGATTATGGCGACAGGCCTTCTTCAACGATAGGTGCAGAGATAGCCACAAATCCGTGGCTTCGCCAGTAGAGTGTTTCTTCAATAGTGTGGCCAAACTGTCATTTCGACCCCCGCGAAAGCGGGGGGAGAAATCTTACAATGCCAATGAGCGTAAAACAGTTTTGGCGGAAATGAGCACAGATCAAATGCGCAGAGAGGAGGGTTCGATTGGCTGAGGAAAGGATTTTTTTTGATTCAGGTGGCTTGAACATTGAAGGGCTTTTGGAAAACCTCCCAGGAGAAAGGGCAGTCGTCGTAGCCCATCCCCATTCTCTTTATGGTGGCACCATGCACAACAACGTGGTCAAGGCTGTTGCCCATGCCTATCAAGAAGAGGACTACAGCACCCTCAGATTCAACTTCCGTGGCGTGGAAAACAGTGAAGGGGAATTCGGCAACGGCCAGGGTGAGCAGGAAGATGTGAAAGGAGCCTTAAGGCATCTTGAAAGCCTGGGGAAGTCCAGGATCGACCTTGCCGGCTATTCCTTCGGAGCTTGGGTGAATGCGCTCGGGCTTGATAAGTTCGAAGAAGCTCAGAGGTTGATCATGGTCTCGCCGCCTGTGAGTTTCGTCGATTTCGGTTTTCTGCAATACAGTCCGAAGATCCAACTGGTCATTTGCGGTACCAGGGATGAGATCGCTGAATACAAGCAGGTGGAAAAGATGCTGCCCAAGTGGAATGATGAGGCCGTGTTCCGGGTCGTTCAGGGCGCGGATCATTTCTATTCAGGGTATGAGGAAGAGTTGATTGACATCATAGGAAGGTTTTTGAGGGAGGAGAAGTAACCGCAGCCCAGAAAAATGTCAAATGTCAAAATCCAAATGACAAATAAAGCCCAAAGCCCAAAATCCAAATATCGAGTGAAGAATTCGTGGTGTGGGAATTGCGCGAATGATTGCGAGAATGTCTAAATCCAAAAACTAACTGGTGAACGGGCTGGAGATCCTTTTTCTCATTTGACATTAGGATTTGATTTGGCATTTGAGCTTTGGGCTTTGGCATTCCGAAACAAGGAGTATTAATGAGACTCAGATTTTTTCTGATATTGATGACACTTTTGATTGCTGTCCGTGGTGCTGATGCTTCTCAGCGGCGCAGTCCCGTGGTCATTGCGGTGGAAAAGGTGGGCCCTGCCGTGGTGAACATCAGTACCATTGTGCAGGAGAGGGTCAGGCCTTTCTTTCCCTTTGCCGGGGATGATTTTTTCAGGGACTTCTTCCCTGATTTGTTTTCCAGGGAGTACACCCGCTCGAGCCTGGGCTCAGGCGTCATCATCGACGGCGAAAAAGGGTATATTATCACCAACCATCATGTGGTGGCCCGAGCGTCAGAGATCAAGGTCATTACCTCTGGACAGGATGAATACCAGGCCAAGATCTTGGGGTCAGATCCCAGATCGGACCTGGCTGTGCTCCAGGTGGAAGCGGGCAGGAAGATCCCTGAAATCAAAATGGGTGACTCGGATGATTTGATGATCGGGGAGACCGTCATTGCCATAGGAAATCCTTTTGGTCTCTCCCACACCGTGACCACCGGCGTGATCAGCGCCTTGGAGCGGTCTGTGCGTGCTGAAGAGCGCGTGTACCGGCATTTCATCCAAACAGATGCGTCCATTAATCCAGGAAATAGCGGGGGACCCCTCCTCAACATTGACGGAGAACTCATTGGGATCAACACGGCGATCTACCAAAAAGCACAGGGAATAGGATTTGCCATCCCCATCAACAAAGCGAAACGCATTGTGAATGAATTGATAAGGGCAGGCGAGGTGCGTCCCCTTTGGCTCGGTCTCGAAATACAAGACCTGTCCCCGGAACTGCGAGCAAACTTTGCTTTTCCAAAAGACAAAGAGGGTGTGTTGGTTAGCGATGTGGTCGAGGAAGGGCCCGCCGCTAAAGCCGGCCTGAAGCGGGGAGACATTATTTTGAACGTGGAAGGCAATTCCGTGGCGAGCATAAGTGATTACCGCGATGTGCTGGCCGAGTACACGCCCGGCGATCGACTGAGACTGGAGGTGTTTCGCAAAGGCCGAACCTTGCCTGTCGAGGTGGAACCCTCCCCCTTTCCTTTGGAGTTGGCTCTGGACTTGGTTTACCGTCGCATGGGGATTGAAGTGGGCGAAGCGGACCGGCGAACCCGGGAGCGGTACGGTATTCAAGGGGGCGTCATGATCACGGAAGTTCGTCGGGACTCAGAGGCTGGACGGATCGGGCTAGAGCCGGGAGATCTGATCCTTCAGGTCAATAAGATCACCGTGGCAAGCGTTGATGAATTCAAGAAAGCGATCAGCCAGTATCACCACCTCCCATCCCTTCGGCTGGTGGTCCAGCGTGGGCGGTATGCCTATTCACTGACCCTCCCTTTCTAGACAGGCTGTTGAAAGACGCCCATCTGCGTCGTTATCCTCATCCCTCGTCATTGCGACGTACTCATATGTACGCCTCATTCCTCGGGATTTCGGATGCCTTGCATCTGAGCATTTTTCCTCAGCCTGTTTACCAGGAGGCCTTCGAAAACCCTAAATCCCTGAATTGCCAGGTTGGCTTTGCGTGCGTTTTGCTTTTGATTGTCCGCAGTCTATTACCCGTGTCTTTGTGGTGAGTCTAAAATTCCCTGCGGATGTAATCGACCGCATTCTTGAAAATGCGCAGGCCGTCTCCCTCTTCACTTTCCAAGGTCTTCCCTTGACGAGAGAGCGCTTCTTTACGTCTGGTCCAGTCCGGGTGATTCGTGAAGTGGTGGAAGGCTTCGGGGTGGGGCATGATTCCGAAGATTCGGCCCGTTGGATCACAGATAGCGGCAATATCTCTCAAGGAGCCGTTGGGATTCAGCGGCCACTGTTGTTGGGCCTCATTTCCATTTTCATCCGCGTACTGCATCACAACCTGGTTACCTCTGAAAAGGCGTTCTATATTTTCCTTTGCGGCGTAGAATTTTCCCTCCCCATGTCGCACCGGCAGCTCTATGAAAGACAGTCCCCCAGTAAAAACACAGGGAGATTGGGGGTTTACCTTGAGGGTGACCCAGGCATCCCTGAAGTTGCCCGAATCATTGTAGGTGATTGCCACACAGCGCTCATGCCGGTTGCCGTTGAAACCAGGGAGAAGGCCCAGGTTCACAATGGCTTGAAAGCCGTTACAGATACCCAGGACGAGTTTGCCTTCATCAATGAATCTTTCAATGTCCTCACCCACACTGAATTTCATCTTTGAGGCCAGGAGCACCCCGGCACCATGTTCATCGGCCCAGCTGAATCCACCCCCGAACACCAGGATGTGGTAATCCTCAAGTCGAGCCGAGGCGTCGAACTTCTCCCCCATAACCAATTCGTTGATGTGGATTCGGTGAGATTCAGCACCGGCCAGTTTCATGGCGTAATCGGTCTCATAATCACAGTTCAGTCCATAGCCCGTCAAAACAAGTGCCTTCACAGACTTCATGCCAAACCTCCAAAGACTTACAGCGCAGAGCGTGAAAAAGTAGGCAGTATGGAGTAAGCAGTAAGCAGGGAAAAATAGGTGTGACACTCGGGTCCTCAGTTCCTGCTGCCTACGGCTTACTGCTTACTGGGCTTTGCGTTCTCAGGGGTTCCCTAAATTAAATGGCCAAAGCGCGCTTTCCACGCCTCCTTCAACTCAAAGACAGTTTCCTCCATGATCAGGGTCTTCTCGCGGTTCCACATACGGAAAAGAGGGGACTCGGTGGTGTGGCCCACAAGCCCAAGCTTCATGCCGGAAAAATGGTCTTCGAAAGCCTCTTTCTTGGATGGATCAACGGTTACCACAAAGCGGCCTGCGGATTCGGAATAGAGGATCTGGGTTTCGCTTACGCCAGCTGCACGTGGTATATCTTTCAAATAGATGTCCATCCCCAGTTCCCCGCCCATGGCGACAAGCGCCAGATGGCAGGCCAAGCCACCCCTTGTAACCGCGTGGGCAGAGGATAGGAGCCCTTTGCGGATGGCTTGATGCACCGCTTCATAAAGGGGCCGCACCTCTGCAACATCAACCTTTGGAACCTGCAAGCCTATTTCTCCCATGAGCTGGTAGTATTCGCCGCCTCCAAGCTCGTTCCTGGTCTCACCCAGCACGTAAACCAAGTCGCCCGGGACCTTCGCGTCCATGGTGACACAAGTGGTGATGTCCTCGACCACGCTTGAAACGGTGAATAACAAGGTGGGCAAACCGGACACTTTCCGCCTTTCACCAAAGGGACCTTCCAGGTTGCCGTCAATGTACATGCTGTCCTTACCCGAAAGGAGAGGGATGCCGAAGGCCAGACAATAATCTCTCAGAGCCCAGTTGGACCGAACCAGTTGCGCCGCCTTGTATTTTCCATCCGGGTTCTGTACCGGATCGTACTGAATGGTGGGCCAGCAAAAATTGTCCACCCCACCGAGATGATTTGGGTCCCCACCAACAGCCAGCACCCTTCTCACAGCCTCATCAATCGTGACGCCGGTCATGTGATAGGTGTCAATTTGGGAATAAAAGGGGTTCAGAGCCTGCGTGACAGCCAAGCCTTTATTCAGATTAAGAATAGGGCGGATTACCACAGCGTCACTCACCATATCCCGTCTTTTGCCGATAAGGGGCTTGATCACACTCCCTCCCTGAACCTCATGGTCGTATTGGCGAGCAATCCAGTTTTTCGAGCAGATATTCGGGCGGGCAAGCATGGTCTTGAGGAGCAACCCCTGTTTTCTGGGCTCGCTCAAGACAGGCTCCTTCAAGCCCCTTATCTCAGGAGGAAGCCATTCGGCATCGAACTCCCACTGCGGGAAATCGGATTCAAGAAAATCCATTCTGATGCAAGCGCAGGTCTTGCCATTGTAATCCAGTCTCAGGTAACCGGAGCCGTTGTATTCACCAATAACCGTGCTCTCCACAGCGTGCTTGGCTGAAAGCGCCATGAAACGCTCCAGGTGCTCCGGCTTGACGGCAATGGTCATTCTTTCCTGCGATTCCGAAACCCAGATCTCCCATTGATCAAGACCATCATACTTGAGGGGAACCTTGTCCAGGTCCACGCGGCAACCATTGCTGAAACGTGCAGATTCGCCAATGGAGGAGGAAAGCCCGCCTCCCCCATTGTCTGTAATGAATGAGATGAGACCCTCGTCTCTCACCTCCACCAAGAAGTCGTGCATCTTTTTCTGTGTGTAAGGGTCGCCGATCTGAACGTGGCCTGCAGGGGTGTGTTCTGTGTAAGTTTCCGAAGCGGCGGTGACGCCGTGAATGCCGTCTTTGCCCACTCTCCCTCCAGACATGACAATCTGGTCGCCGGGGCTTGTGATTTTCAGGTGGGAGGATTCATGGTGGATGGCAGCAGGCATAATCCCTACAGCGGTCACAAAGACGAGGCATTTGCCTAAGTAACTGTCGTCAAAGAGAACTTGGCCGAAAGGGGTTGGAACACCGCTCTTGTTACCCCCATCCTTTACGCCTTCGATGACACCGTCCAAAAGGCGCCGGGGGTGAAGGTGGGGCTTGAGCGCTTGGTCATAGTCGCGATGGCCCACGCAGTAACCGTACATGCCGAGGATCAGCTTTGAGCCCTTTCCGGTCCCCATGGGATCCCGATAGATGCCCACAATTCCCGTTATTGCGCCTCCATAAGCTTCCATGTTGGAGGGGCTGTTGTGGGTCTCGCCGGTGATCACATAGTAATGATCATGATCCAGTCTGGCCACGCCGGCATTGTCCCAAAGAACGGATACCACCCAGTCCTTCTGCTCTTGGATTTTGAGGGTAGGGGCCTCAATGCACGTTTTGAACAGGTTGTCCACAACTTCCTTTTGCCCGCTCGAAAGATCATGGTATCGGAAAAGGCCCTTGAACGTGTTGTGATTGCAGTGGTCGCTCCTCGCCTGAGAGATGTACTCCAGTTCTACATCCGTTGGTAAAGACAGGCCGTATTTTTTTCGCTCCCCTTGGATGTCTTCGCGCAAGAAGTATTCCCGGATGATTGGGATATCTCTTTCATGGAGGGCGAGGTTGCGCTCCATGGAAATTCTCTTTAGCTCTTCATCGGTGCCTATGGCGATGGTCCTCACCTGAGGTTCGTGGTCCAGGATGACCTTTGGCACAACGTGGCCGATGCCTGAAATCGCGTCCCAAGCGTCTTTGGAGTAAACTTTCCATTGCTGGATGATATCATTGGCCAAGATTTCTTTGGCCATGGTCTGGGCTTGATCTTGGGTGAGCTTTCCTTTAATGACGTAAAGCTTGGAAGTGTAGATCCCTTCATGGGGCTTGAAGGCGATCTTCAGCAGGTCTTCTATGGCCTCGACGGCCGTGCTTCCTCCGGTGTCCCGCACGCCGGGGCGGAACCCCACCCAGATAAGCCAGTCGAAATCCCCGGCAAGGGGCTTGAAGGAGGATTCCTCGATCACCGGATTGGTAAAGATTTGGGTCCTGGCCAGTTCCAGTTGTTCCGGGGTGAGGTCCGCATCGATGGTGAGGATGCGGATAACGCGGATATCTTCCACGTCAAAACCGAAATAGTCTCTGGCTTTTCTCTTAACGCCCGAGCCTTCTGCGTCGATCAGTGTCTCTTTGAGAGCAATCTCCAGCCGGCAAACCATCTATTACTCCTTGTTTTTTCAGATAATTTCGACCAGGTTGCCCCAACTCTAATGTAAATGACAGGGCGAGTCAATGACGAAGCGACCTGGGATTGGGGTTGAAATACCCAGGGGGAGTGAATATATTGGACTGGAATGTTTCAGGCTAATTTATTAAAATGATTTTGAAAATCTATTAAAAACCTTATTTTATGGCATTGGGGATTTGTAATGAGCATTGAAGATATCAAAGAAAGCGAAGGCGGGGAAAAGCTTCCCAACCAGAAGGAACTCGAGAAAGAGCTGAGCGAATACCTGTCCAAGAAATACGGGAATCGTATAAAGATTATTTCCCCCTTTTTGTTTCCCAAGGGGCAGGAGTTTGCAACAGAGGAAGGGAAAGCAGGCAAGGTTAAGGGCGGTGGGCCGATCTTCGATCTGCTGCCTGAGGAACTCGAGGCTTTCCTGGACAGTTACGTTGTGAAGCAGAATGAGGCGAAGGCTGTTTTGGCCACGAAAGTGTGTACCCACTTCAACCGGATCAAGCATCTCAAAGAGCATGCTGGAAATAGAAAGACCGTGGGTGTGGGAATGATCAAAAACAATGTGCTCATGATCGGTCCCACCGGCGTGGGTAAGACCTATATCATCAAACTCATCGCTCAGAAGCTGGGTGTGCCTTTTGTCAAAGGGGATGCGACCAAATTCAGCGAGACCGGTTACGTTGGCGGAGATGTGGAAGACCTGGTGCGAGACCTCGTCTACGAGGCAAACGACGATATCAGCTTGGCAGAAAACGGGATCATTTACATCGATGAAGTCGACAAAATCGCCTCGGCCAACAACATCATCGGCCATGATGTTTCGCGTACCGGGGTGCAGCGGGCCCTGTTGAAGCCCATGGAAGAGACAGAGGTGGACCTGAAGGTCCCCCACGATGCGGTTTCGCAAATTCAGGCGATCGAGCATTTCAGACGAACGGGAAAGAAAGAGAAAAGGATCGTCAATACGAAGAACATCCTTTTCATCATGAGTGGCGCCTTCGGCGATCTGGCAGAGATTATCAAGAAGCGACTTCAGCGACAGGGCATAGGATTTGAGGCTGACGTGAAATCCAGGGAGATACCGTGGGAGATTCTCAAAGAGGTGTCTGCTCAGGATTTGATCGAGTTTGGTTTCGAGTCTGAATTTGTGGGTCGACTTCCCGTGGTTGTTGTCTTCGATGAACTGACAAAGGAAGACCTCGTGGAAATCCTGGGAAACCCGAATAACCCCATCATCCTCAGTAAGCGCCAGGACTTCAGGGCTTATGACATTGATATCAAGTTTGAAGAAGAAGCTCTGGTCAAGATCGCAGAGATGGCTGCCAAGGAGAAAACGGGTGCTCGAGGGCTGGTCAGCGCTTTTGAAAAAGTCCTTATCCCCTTTGAGAAACATCTTCCGTCCACCAATATCAAGAGGCTCCTGGTCACCCCGGAACTGGTGGACAATCCGGAGGCTGAGCTTAAAGCACTCAAGGAGAGCCACAACGACCCGGAACGTCTGGAAAGGTTCGAAAGGGGGGCACAGAAGGAGCTTGAGAGTGTGAGGAAGTTCATTGGTGAAAGAGCCGAGAGCTTCCAACAGAGTGTTGGGCTGGAAATGTATGACACTCGAACGGCGCTGGTTGCAAAACTTTACTTCAAAAGAAATACGGATATCAACACGGCTTTCGAAGATTTTTTGGATATGTACAAGGAGATAAAGATGGAGGAGGCCTCCCTGTTCAGTGAGCTCGACCTGAGTGTTCGTTTTGAAGAAGATGCTATAGATGAGTTGATCGACAAGGCGATTGAGTCAGACCAGAGGGCCAGCATCCTGACATTTCAATTGGGCAAAAAACTCGAGTACGGACTCAAGTTGGGGCTGTCACGGACATGGAAAGATACATCAACGATCTTGTGAAACGCTACTATCGCAGGGAATACGACCCTTACGTCACGGACCAGAAAGAGCAGGAGTGATTGCCCATCCTCTTGAATCATCGACCGGCAGTATACGTGGTGGCCTTAGGAATATCCCATGATCGGCATATCAAAACTCTATTGCGGGACTGTAGAGCCCTCTGATGCATTGCGTTATGGACGACGATCCGGAGATCTGCCATCCCACCTTCTTCAGTTCTCTTCAGACAAGAAGCCGGTGGTGGTATGGAACATCACCCGCGCCTGCAATCTTAATTGTGTCCATTGTTATGCCCATGCTGTGAGAAAGAGCGAGGAGGATGAGCTTTCCACAAAGGAGGCCTTCGCCCTCTTGGACGATCTGGCTCAGTTCGGCGTACCGGTTATCCTCTTTTCAGGGGGCGAACCGCTGATGCGAGCGGATCTTTTAGAGCTCGCGACTTATGCGGTGGATAAAGGCATGAGGGCTGTGATCTCCACGAATGGAACCCTGATCAGCAAGGAAAAGGCGAAAGCATTGAGAGAGATTGGCCTCTCTTACGTGGGTGTCAGTCTGGACGGGATGGAAGCGGTGAATGATCGGTTTCGGGGAAAAGAGGGTGCCTTTCAGGAGGCGATGGCAGGCATTAGAAACTGTCAAGAGGAGGGCCTGAAGGTGGGCCTTCGCTTCACCGTGAACCGCATGAACATGGACGAAATCCCCCGTGTCTTTGATCTCCTCGAGGAGATGGACATTCCCAGGATCTGTTTTTATCATTTGGTCTACGCAGGGCGAGGATCCAATTTAATCGGACAGGATCTCGGTCATGAGGAGAGCCGCCGCATCGTGGACCTCATTATCGATCGAACAAAGGATCTTCACGACCGGGGGAAACCAACGGAAGTGTTGACCGTTGATAACCATGCCGACGGGCCTTACCTGTACCTGAGAATGGTGAGAGAGAAGAATGAACGGGCTGGAGAAGTCCTGGAACTTCTCGCAATGAATGAGGGAAACAACTCGGGCAGGGGCATTGGGTGCATCAGCTGGGACGGGTCCGTTCATGCAGACCAGTTCTGGAGGCACCTGAGCTTTGGAAATATCCGGGAAAGACCCTTCAGTGACATATGGAATGATCTCAGCAACCCCCTCATGGCACAACTGAAAGACAAGAAACTCCACGTCAAGGGGCGGTGTGCAAAGTGCCGGTGGCTGGACATCTGTGGAGGCAATTTCAGGGTCAGAGCTGAGGCGGTTACCGGTGATTTGTGGGCCCCCGACCCTGCGTGCTATCTCACCGACGAGGAGATTGGGCTGAAGAGTAGGCAGTAGGCAGTATGGAGTAAGCACTGGGCAACAAGAACTCGGCAACAAACAACAACACGCAACCGGCATTTCGCAGCCAGCAATACGCAACGGGCAACGCGCAACCGGCATTTGGAGCGTGCATATCCAAGGCAAAACAAATGCCAAATGACCAATGACCAATGACTAATGACAAATGGTGAATGACATGCTTATCAGACCCCGCCGACTCAGGCAAAGCGCATCCATACGGGATATGGTGAGGGAGACCTCCC
>SMTZ1_10003808_pt1 | contig 15160 bp, 14 predicted proteins | sample DeeMarSWOR136_30_FD_25667 | JGI IMG/M metagenome (IMG submission 25667)
TGCCCCAGTACTATGGTCGAAATGATGAGGAAAACAGACAAAGCAAACTGCAGAATCACCAGAAATCGGGTAAAAAAGATTTTTCCACTGATTTTCATTTTTCCCCTGAATATATCCACAGGATGAAACCGCGAAAGAACCACTGCCGGGTAGCTGCCCACGCTGAGTCCTAGGACCAAGGTGAGTAAGATAAGAACACCCACATTAAGGGGAGAAAAAACAGCACCTGTATGCAGAGATTTCATGGTCACACGGTTGAATGCGGGAAGAAACATGCCGGCTAATCCCACACCGATAATAAAAGACAATCCAGTCAAAACCACTGATTCACTCCAATACTGCTGCATAAGCTGCCGGCGTTCAGCACCCACGACCTTGCGAATCCCGAGTTCAATAAATCGTTTTGAGGCATTTCCGATGGATAGCGTGACAAAATTGATTCCGGCAATAAAAAGGATGATAAAGGCAATCCCTCCCAAAATATAGACCGGGGTCAGGCCCCCGGATCCTGTAGCACCCGGATCAAAATGAATATCTCTCATCCGCTGCAGACCGAAAGAGATAGGATCGATGTTTTCGGGGGTATCTTTAAATTGCCTGTAGATCTCGCGCTCAAAGTTCGCTGCATAATATTTCTTGGCAAATTCAGGATATCTCTCCTCAATAGTCTCTGCCGATTTGCCATCATAAAGCTGGATGTAGGTCTTACATGGCATCCTCAGAGTCGTCCAGTTTGTCAGGCTTTCCGCTCCTCCGAACAGTCTGATACTTTCAAAATTGATCAACAGATTGAAGGTCACTGTAGAATTAGGAGGGGGATCTTCCGCCACCCCGGATACCACGAAATCGTTCTTGTAATCGCCTGATATCAAAGTCATAGTCTTTCCAATCGGATCCGTATCCCCAAAATACTTCCTCGCACAGGACTCGGAGAGCACAATGGATGAATAATCAGATAAGACAAAAGCTGCGTGTCCTTGTACAAGGGGAAAAGAAAACATCTCAAAAAATTTCGCATCGGCCATTGTGATCTCCTGTTCTTCAATGAGATTACCAATTTTCACAATGAATTCCTGAGGATAAACTCTGACATATCGCTTGACTTCTGGAAAATATTCTTTTAGAGCCGGTCCGTGCGGCACCTGAACAGCCCCACCCTGCCATTTAACGCTCCCATCCGGATTGTGAAACCGGATCATGGGACTGTAGATGGAATTTAGATTCTCATGAAACCGGTCATAAGAAAGCTCATCTTTAACAAACAAAAAAATCAAAATAGTGCAGGCCAATCCCATTGACAATCCAAAAATATTGATCGCCGAATGGGATTTGTGTCTTTTAATGATTCTAACAGCTATTTTTAGATAATTTTTAAGCATGATAACCCCCCATCTAAGGTTAAAAAGTATATTTTTGATGACGGCATCAAGGCTCTGGCCCCAGTACCAGAGGCAGGCGAAAATAAAGCCCTTCTCCTTGCATATCCTCGTAAAAACCTCCTGCATGTCATCGATTATGGCATGGTTTATCCGATACCGGTCAAGGCGCTTGACGAGCCAAACCGCCATACGAGGAGGAGAATGGAATTTGGATGACTTCATTTCTTTTTTTCAGAATGAGTATTTGTAAATCCCTTTCCAGATGGCTTCTTGGAGTTCTCTGGCCTCACGCAAGGCTTCAAGACCCGCTTTGGTGATTGTGTAGTAAACTCTCTTATTTCCTCCAATTTGATTGAGGATTTGTGCGGCCCGGGATGTCACATAGCCTTTCTTTGCAAGGTTATCCAGAGTGTTGTACAGAGTGCCGAACGTGAATGTTCTTCCGCTCATTTCGGTGATTTTATCCCTGATCCTGACTCCATAAGCCTCGTCTCTGAGCCACCATATGGCTATCAGATAAATCTGCTCATTGACTGATAAAATTTTCAATTTAAATCTCTCCAAATCTTTGTCTATAACAAAACGATATTATCGTACTGTTCAATAATATATACGCAATTTAAGCTCAAAAGGTTGTCTAATATGAATTTTAAATCCAGCAATTCACAAAAAAGATTCTGCTGCAGCGGATTCTCACCGAATTTGAACAGATGAACGATACGCACTGGTCTCAAAATCCACCGGGACATTCTATACCAGGTGGATTCGAACTCCTCCTCTGGTACCATATTTCTCTTGATTCTAGGCATTTTTCCTTGTTTTGATTTCTCGCCAGCAATGCCCATAAGAAAAAACACTCCTTCTAGAGACTATAAACAGATCTTTGATTTATTCTTTCCCTAAGACTTAAGAAACAAATATTCTAGTTATTTTAAGAATAAGCTTCGCCTTAGATAATAAGGAATTTATTTCTAAACATTTTTTACAAAAGTATAGAATTCGCACAAGCCTTAATCATTCTGGAAAAGCAATTATTTTGTTTATTTTGAGTTAAAAAGTAGAGTTTTAAAAAATTGAACAAAAGGAATACTTGTGTTCAATGTTTGAGGACATTGCGGAAAATATTGCAGTAAGGACCATGGATTTCGTCCAGTCGAGATCCTGAAAAGGTCAAACTAACGCCTTTCGATGAAGCAAGCGATTTTGCCCTTATTCTTTTGCTCATCTGTCAACGGTTGTCTCCTTTTTCTCCCTCCATTGTCAACACCCGTTGTCGGAATTGACCTGGGTAGGTTGAATTCTCGCCCCTCGCTCCAGGCGAAAACCGACCTCTCTCCGAGGTTGGCCCGTTTCTTGATCAATAACTCATTGCTGTGCCAGGAGTTTACCGCCCTCGCCATCCCGAAAGCACCGTCCTCTATCGCGTGCTCTTTCACTATTTCGACCGTTTCCTTGCCGAGCATGAGAGCCGCTTTGAGAAAGAATACGGCTTCCTTCGGCCCATCATCAAGGAGGTGGTGGAGCGCTACCTCGATTGCGGCAATCCCCGCTGCGGGTTTGCCCGCATCCGCTGTCCCGACTGTGGCGAGGAGAGGCTGCTTATGTTCTCCTGCCGCACCCGCGGCTTCTGTCCCTCCTGCCACGCCAAGGGCTGGGCCGAGATGATCTGTAAAGTGTATGAGGTCGACCCGCTCCTCTGCCCTCAATGCGGCGGCACGATGAAGGTCATCGCCTTTATTACGGACTTTCCTGTGGTGGACAGAATCATCGACCACCTCAAGCTGACATTTGTCGCCGACAAGCCTCCTCCGCCTCAGCTTGCCTCGCAGGAACTCTTGATAGCCGCTGAGTCATCGACTGAATATTTTTTGTGATTCTCTCCTTGTCCGAGCCCAGAGGTCCGGCTGATTTCCGGGGCTTTTCTGTCTGTCGACGCCTTTCCGCCGCTTTCAACCCAAATTTGACAAAATGTGGTCCCTTGATTTACCATCCCTACCGATGGGATGAGGCAAAATCGGTGCCATGGACGCTCACTCACCCCGCTCAGCAGAAAAGGAAATTATTATCAATATGTCTTATTCGGAATCAGTGACCTTGAAATATAGAATTATCTGATCAACAAAAGCGTCTTCGGAGAGAGAAACTAGGCCCATATGCCGTGTAGACGCAAAAACTATTCAAATAAAAGGAGGCGATGAATGAAGAGAAATCATCTTATTTTTGCATTCATTATGGTGATAATTTTTATGACAAACTGTGGACAACGAGATGATTATCCAGTTCTCGAAGGGGAATATTTAGGCCAAACCCCGCCTGGATTCAAGGGGGAGCTCTTCGCTCCTGGCATCATGTCAACCGAGATGCCCGAGCTCAACGCCGTCTTTTTCCCAGGCGCTCGGGAAGTCATATACTCTGTGTCTGTGGGTCCTATGAAGTGGGCGATGCTGATGATCAGGGAGGAGAACGGCCGCTGGACAAAGCCGGAGGTCGCCCCATTCTCTGGCCTGTACGGGGGCGTGGATCCTTTTGTCACAGCAGACGGGAAGAGGGTCTACTTCTGCTCCAACCGGCCACGGTCCAGCAGTGGCGCGCCAGAGCCCGATTACGACATCTGGTATGTGGAAAGGACAGGAACAGGATGGTCCGAGCCAGTCAATATGGGACCTCCTATCAACAGCGAGGCAAACGAGTTCTATCCTTCTCTCACCCAGGACGGGATTTTCTATTTCCAGTCATGGCAGGAAGGGGGTGTTGGTGCAGCCGACATCTGGAAGACTGAGCTAGTGGATGGGAAGTATGTAGAAGTAGAGCCCCTGCCCGAACCTGTCAACAGCCCTGAATTTGAGGGGGACGCTTTTATCGCACCAGACGAGAGCTATATCATCGTGTCCACCATCCGCGCCGAGAATACCTTAGGCGGGCCTGATCTTTATATCTCCTTCCACACCCCGGACGGTTCCTGGGGTCCTCTGGTCAATATGGGTGAATCCGTCAATTCTAATTCGGGGGAAAACTGTCAGATCCTGTCGCCCTGTGGTCGCTATCTGTTCTACACCAGCCGGCGTTACAGAGAAGCGGGGATCGATCTACTCATGAGCTATGAGGCTATCCGTAAGATGTGGGCGACGCCCCTGAACGGTAGGGGCAACATCTACTGGGTGGATGCCCGGATTATCGATCAATTAAGAGAGGATTATCAGAAATAGAATGTAGAGCCTGACTTCACTGCAATATTCCATGAAATATATACATTATGCGACATTAGTTGAAGCTCGGGAAGAGCTGGAAGGCATCGCCAAGTCCACCGAAGGCATTTATCTTGATGCGAAAGACTCCCAGGAATTGCTTTCCTCCCTGGAAAAGACACTGCAAATTGAGTACGAAATCCTAGATGAGAAAGGGAAAGTCATTGCTAAAGGCTCTGTGGGAGGAGAGGGCGTCCGGGTGATGGAGGGGACATATACCTTGCGCCTCCTGCTTGAACCCGAGACCCTAGAAATGACGATTACTGTTAAGCCAGGCCAAAAATCTTCCTTCATTCTAAAAAAAGAAAAAGGGAAGTGGATCATTAAAGAACAGGAGTAGCGATTTCAGAGCATGTATTTATTTTAGCAAAAATCAGCGTGGGCAGATTATCTGACAGTCCCACTTGTGATTATCTCTTGGCTTTTAATTTCTTTGCAGGCTATTAAAGGCGCAGTTTTTGTTTCATCGATGATTTGGTTAGCATTACTCAAGATTTGTAGGGCAGCCATGAGCAATTGCACCCGACAACGAAATTTTTCAGCATAGTCTCTCTTCTCAATGTTATCAGCACTTAGAAAGCATTCGTCCGGACATATCCCAGCACAGTGGAAATGATTGAAACAATATTTGCAGGACTCTGGATGTCTGCTCAAAGCGATTTTTAATTTTCTGACTTTTTCCATATTTAACCAAAGCCCCTTTCCTTTTATCTCGCCTATAACAAAGCGATAGTCCGGAGAAGCACTTGCCTCAGCAAAACAGGCTGTTGCCTTTTGCCCTGGTAGGAGATTGAGGACATTACGGAAGATATTACAGTAGGGACCATGAATTTCGTTCAGTCGAGATCCTGAAAATGTCAAACTAACGCCTTTCGATGACGCAAGCGATTTTGCCCTCTGAAAATTATCAACAAATTCTTGAGCGTCTTTAATTTTGAAATCCTTTACACCAGCTCGGTAGACTGGCTCGAAGTGAATCTCATCAGGCTTAAACTGATTGAGGATATAGTCTGCTATCTCCTCTTGATGCTGGTAGGTTTTTTTTGTGATTGTGGTCCGGACAGATATACTTCTGCCATTGGCTTTAAGGATGGAGGCAGTCCGCTTGACAAACTCAGAACTCTTACCTGATTTTATCAGGGGCCGTTGGTTGTTCTGAATGTCTTCTGGTCCATCACAGGACAGTCCAACAAGATCGAAGTTATGGCTGAGATATTCAGCTGCTTCTGGAGATATGACTCCATTGGTGGCAATATAACGATACTGCTGAAGACCTTTCTCTATCGCTATCTCATCTGCGGCCTTCACCATCGTTTGAAGTAGAGGCAGATCATAGGTCGGCTCACCCCAGCCATGGAAGACCTCCGTCATTATCAAACCTTTGCGCTTACAGTTGGCTGCGACAATCTTCGCTCCTGCCGCTACATCTTTTGGATGAAGATGAACTTTCTGAATAGGTCTTCTTTCTATTAAGCAATATGCGCAGTCCAGCTGACATTGGTTATGGAGATAGAGAGTAAGGCATTCTGGCTCAAAAGCATCGTCTCGAAAGCCCAGAAATGTTCTTAATGACTTTTGTGCCTGGTGGAGGATCCGCGTTTTACATTCCACAAGCTTTCCGGGCACTTCCGGGGAAGGTTTTCCGAGTATCAGATCTTGGAGGCTATCGCCCATTTCGGCGTCTACAACGGAAACCAAATTGGGTGTGTAGAATATGGAGTGTGCAGACTGATTTAACCTGTAGATCGGTAGACCTGGAGGAGAACCAGCAGGATCAATCGGCCTGAAGATTTTAGCCAGCTTTAATAGGTCTTTCACTCAATCCTATAATCAGTCGTCGACTGGGTTAGCGAAAAGGCAGAGTTTGAGATTGACCAGATTGAGAAGGATTTTTTTTACATGTGGGAAACACTGTTCGACTTCCCAACCCATTTTCTCTGAAAAAATCTGGACAATTTCTCCTATAGAGTTCTGCCCGTTGATAAGGTTAAAGGCAGTCGTCTTATCAGGGGTCAATTCAAAAAGGCGTATTTTCTCGCCGCTATTATGATCTTTCCCGATGATCCAGTTCTCCTCTAAAGAAAGCTCGAATGCCTTGTTTATGAAAGGAATGAGCCCCTCAAATTTTTCGCGTTCAATCGTTTCTAGCTCAGAAAGCGCACAATGCTTATGACCTCGAATCTCGTCAAAACTCACTAATATTTCCCCACACATCTGTCTGAAAGCATCTCTTCTTGAGAGGATAGGTTTGTTGTGCTTTCCTCTGTTGAAGTTTATGTTCTTAGGGTCATTGATCTTTCTTCCTTTTCTGATTTTCCTCAAGATCAAATTTCTCCTTTATTACTCTCTCGAACTGTCTTCACCTCTCTTCCAAGTAGGTTTATGTCTTAGACGATGAGGGTCCTCATCCAGAACTTTGACTTTTGCCCGCCACACTCCTCCACTGCTTTCTATGTATCTGGCAAGGATGTCTTTGCTTATTTCACGATTTATACGACAGCGTTGGTCAAAGCGCAAGTGAGCCCTCCCATCAGGCGAAAAGCAGCGTGAAGAACAATCACCGCCGCAGTGCCAGAGGCAGAAGCAGTCCTTACACAGGGCCAGTCTTTGCTGACGCATATCTGTCAGCCGCTGACGTGCCCCCTCATCTACCAGAGGCCTATTGGACTCAAGCCTGCCGACCGTGAAGAAATCAGCCAGCTTATGCTTAAAATCTGTGACTTCATAGCAGGCGACCAGCTTCCCATCTGGCCTGACGACGAGCGCTCGTTCTGCTGCACTGCAGAATGAACAGACTGTCATCCATGGCCGCGCCCCAGCATACATGAGTTCCTTTTTGTGCTGCGCTGCCACATCCAGTGACTCGATGAAGGCCGCAATGAAGCGGTCAGCATCCTCTTGGCTTGGATTTTGCCATCCCTCTCTAGAGGCGCTGAAGGCAGGCTCGACCTGTATTTGTCGGGATCCGGTCTCTTCGCAAATAAACCGGACGCATTCCGGGAGTTTTTCCAGCCATGGACTGCTTATGGTGAGACGAATGTTGTACGGATAATTCTTCTTGTCCATGGCCTTGATACTTTTCATGACTGCAGCAAAAGAGCTGCCACCACCAGGAGTGGGGCGCTGGGCATCCTGAACCTCCTTTGTGCCGTCGAAAGAAAGCGAGAGTCCATTGAAATTGTCCAGCACATAGCTCCTCTGTCTATCACTCCAGACACCGTTTGAGGACATGGATATATTGCACTTTACCTTCTTACTGCGGGCATATCCAACGGCCTTGGTTAGCAGTTCCCAATGTTGAGTCGGTTCACCACCTCCATGAAACACGAGCTCAAAAAAAGGTATTCCTGCTTCTTTGGCATTCGCTGCTGCTGTGTCAATGGCCTGCTCTGCGAGCTCTAGGGGCATATCTTCTGACTCTTTCTCTCCAGCATCAGCATAGCAATAAGTGCATCGCAGATTACAGCGGTTGGTTGCCAGAAGGACAGCCGTTATTGGTTGATAGCGTGGTTCGGGTGGAGCTGGAGGAGGAGGGTCGGGCTCTAAAAATCCAATTTCTTTCAGGAAAGAGTAGGCCTGATGATCTTTCTTTGAAACTGTCTCCCCTGGTTTATTCAGACAGCGTTCAACCATCTCGACCATAGCCTGATTGCCAATGAATGCCGCATGGAGAAGGGGGCGGTATATTATAAATTTCTCTTCAAAAGATATGTTATATAAATACATCTACCAGGTTTGCATCTTCCTCAAATTTTACGAAATAAGCTAGATGGATTTATCAGTTAGGATACCAGTAATGCCCATATCCTTGACAAGTGCAGGTATGTCCTACGCATGGACAGACATATCCTACGCATGAACAATATCCTACGCATGAACAAATGTCTCCTGGAACAGTATTACAGATGCAAACAGCCCCCTCTGGTATAGGAGGTGCACAGCTGCAAGCTGGGACTGTCACTTCGATCCAGCGGCCCCTATCATCTTGATATTTGTATTTGATTCCATACTTGTCTTCAATGTTGGACTTCAGGTCTATGAGGCATCGCAATTCCTTTCCTTGTGGAAAACTCCAAAACTTCACATATCCTTCCCGATGCCCCGATATCAACATTTTCCCGTCAAGGCTGAAAGCCAAACTGGGCACCTGTTCAAAAGCTGTTGTTATTTCTTTCATCATTCTTCCTTTTGGGAGCTTGATGATCTCGAAACCTCCCCATCCTCCAGCTGCGATGTATTTCCCATCGGGAGAAAAAGCCAGGGCTGATATGCTGTATTGAGTATAGATGGTTTTATGAAGTTTTTTCTGAGGGATATTCCAGATTCTTAATTCATTATCCGACCCACGGGCCGAGGCTAACCATTTGCCGTCTGGACTGAAGGCCAGGTTATAAACCGTTCCGTAGTTTACATCAAATTTCTCCACAAGAGTTCCCTCCTTCCCACTCTCCATCGACCAGAGTTCTATATATCTGCTATTCCCTCCAGTGGCCAAAAGTTTACCATCAGGGCTGAGCGCCAGAGCATATATATATAAATATCCAGATCCCCCTTCCCAACTCTTTATCAATTTGCCGTTAGGGAGAGTCCAGAGCATGATCGTCCCCTCCTTACTTACCGAAACGGCTTTAGTGCTGTCAGGCGTGATGGCAACTCCATGAATCATATCTTCATGCTTAGTAAAGGAATTCTTGAGCCTCGCACCTTTTTCGGTAAGGCGCCATATCTTTATTTCTCTATCTTTGCTTCCTGAAACGAGCCATTTACCATCGGCACTAATGGCGAGTTTAAAAACATCACTTTTATGTCTTATCAGCGTATCTATAAGGGAAAACGATTCAAGCGACCAAATCTTCACTTTGTCGTCATGTGAGCCTGTAACCAGCATTTTCCCTTCGGGCGTGAGGGCCAAACTCGAGACATCCTCCTTATGAGCTCGGACTTTTTTACAATCAATGGCTGAGATGAGACCTGTTTGAAAATCGTCATCTTGAGACGGGGCTTCCTGGGCGATTCCAGTGTTTGTTAAAGCGGCACCGACTGCTGCAGCACTGGCCAGAAAAGACCGGCGGCTTAACTTCCAACCCTTCTTTCCCTTGTTTAAGGCATAGACCTCAGGTTTTTCATCCACCGAAGTAGACCTTGAATTTTTTTTATTGTCAACACCTTTTTTCTTCACCTTTTCCTCCTCTTAATAGGGCAAGAGATGGAGAGATTATTGCTTTAAATGTATTTAAGACAATAAGCATTGTCAATTCCTCTCTTCTTTTATTGGAAGCGGCGTATGGTAGCTGAGAGACATCCACCAGGACAGACTCCAGAGTGTTTCAAGTCACAAAGGGAGCAATCCCTGTATATCCCTGCCCGACGCCAATGCTGGCTTTGCTCAATAAATCTTTTCCGCAGTACAGCTGCGTCTGATTCATCGGAGAGCGGTTCTGAGTATTTCCCGGCTAAAGGCAAACAATGGAGCACTCGTCCTGAGGTGTTGATGTCCAGGATAGGATTGCAACGCCATCCGATGTCCGCTTTAGCCTCCTTAAGAGCCTCCAGTCCATCCTCATCAAACATGCAGGATACGAAGCCGCAGTCAAAGCTTAGAGTGATACCAAGATCTGCTCCTCGGGAGGCAAAACGTACTATTCTTGAACCTACTGAAGGATACTGGCGAGGGGGTAAGGACTCATTTTTTCCATCCAGGCAAGGCAGGGCAAGTCCCAAGCGAATCATCCTTTGAGTATCACAATTCTCGATCAGGTCAATCAGAATCTCAAAGGATATATCAGGTTTGTAAATATTGAAACTGAGTGCAGCCCGCGGTCCTAACCGCTTTACAACCTGGCGCTGCTTGCTTAAGGCATCTTCTCTATTCACATCTAAAGGGGTCACATTCACAATCGCAGTCAGATTCTCAGGGGCAAACCCCATGAGAAGTTCGATTGCTTCATCGGAGATGAGCCCGTTAGTAAAGAGCAGTATCTTTTTGCTGGTATTTCTTGCCAATTTGATTATCTCCTTGAAATCAGGGTGGAGCGTGGGTTCACCTCCGAGTATCCGTACCTGGTCGACGAAAGACCTATCGAGAAAGGCTATCGAACGTTTGAAGTCATCGAGTTTCATGAAGGCCGGAGGAGTGTTTGGTTCATGAGCAAAGCAATAGGAACACTGCCTATTACAAACAGAGGTTATGCATATATTGGCCATGATTTTTTTATCTGTCTGTTAAAAATCTCTGCTTTCTCCACAGCTCGAATAATTCCTCGATAAATCTATCTGCCTCAATTATGGGTATTCCTTTAACCAATGATAGGAAGAGGGAAAGCTGACTATAAGGAGTTCTTACCATGTTTAGCTGCCAGAGGGCAGATTCCGTCTGGTTCAACTTCAGGCTCTTTTTTTCTCTTTGGTCCACTATCAAAATCCCATCTTCCTCCACAGCCCATCTTACACCTCTTGCGGGATTGTAATTCATCCTTTTTATCCTTCGAATCTTCTTAGTCATTCCTCAATTCCAAATCATGGAATTCATCTGAATCCTGTAGAATAACCTCCCGAAGAGCAGCTCTGTCCCTGATAAGGCCCTCAAAAATATCCTCTCGTCCCAATGATTTAAGAATATTATACAGGGCAATAACTCTCGTCTGGATGCAGAGATCGTCATATGTCTCTCGACACCCAGGATAGCTGTGATTAACATGACAGCCGCCCGCGCAATGCCACTTACAGAAACACTTCTGACAGCGCGAGATATTTAAGACATTCATAGCCCGCAACCTCTCGATAGCCTCTTCATCCAAGAGAGGTCTACCTGCAGCTGACAGCCTGCCTAAATTAAGATCCAAACCTCTTGCTTCCCAATCCTTCTCAAAAAGATAGCATCCAGCCAGATCGCTATTTGGTGATACGATGATCACATCTCCAGCAACAGGGCAAAAGCTTATCCTTCGCGCTTTAGTGTCAGCGGTAGCATAAACAACCTCAACTCCAAATCTTTCCAATAGTGAGGCAGCCTTGACAAAGTTCAAAGAAAATTCCCAGGGATCTGGAGGATTCAGCCCGGCTTCATGAGATTCGTGACTAGTTTGTAATGTCTCAAAACAGACTGAACTTGGACGAAACTCTCGATAGAACCAATCAGAAATTTCTTCCATCCGACTCACTGTTTCAGAGGTAATGCAGGCCCGGAGACATAAATTGCCTGAACCTTCCGAGAAGATCTTGGCACTGCGATAAACATCCTCGAAGCTTTGAGCTCCATCGGGCATTGGACGGTGCAGATTATGAATATCAGGCGGGCCATCCATAGAGAGCACGATAAAGTCCATGAACTCGCTGACAAACCTGGCTGTTGCCTTGCTCATAACACCGTTAGTCGCCACTTCGAATTTAGCCTGCAAATGATGCTCTGAAGCTTTGATACGGGCAGCATGAACAGCCATCATGACTAATCTTGAAGCAACCAATGGTTCTCCCCCAAAGAAATGAAGGTTTAAAATCTCCTTCTTCTCTTTCTTGAGCAATCGGGCATACCAGTCTAGGCAGCCTATAGCCATTTCAGGTTCCATAATTTTTTGAGTCTTGGCTTGACTACGAAATCCACAGTATCTGCAGGCCAGGTTGCAGTCCCGTGTCGGAATCAAACCCATGAAATCGGGTACAAATTTGCCTTTTCTCTGGGTGGGATAGAAATCAGGTTGGCACGAAATGATTTGCCGTATTTCCTCAACATCCGGGAATTGTTTAATGGGCTCTTTATCACCAAGAGCATGGAGAGCAGGTTTGTTGACAAGGGCAGCCAGATCATGGAGGGGGGCATAAAGAAGATAAGCGTCAGGAAGCTGCAGGAGGAAAATTAAGGTGTCATTCATGCTTTTCTCTCCAAGTGGAAAATTTCTATTTGATTATTTTGACATCAAGAATCTCTCGCTTGCTGTCAACGCTTAAAGGCGGAAGCAATAAAAATTTTGCTATGGTTCCTTTAGAGTTTTCAAAAGTCTTCTTTCCATAGAGACCTGGATGGATAAAATATTTTTCCAACTGCTCAAAGTCATCTCCAAAATCCAAGAAATTTTTTATTTGAGATTCTTCTAAGTTTTTTGGATAAATCAAATAGGTTTCTAGCAAACCGTCTGCTGTTAGATGTTCATATTCTTTCTTGAATATTTTTCCCATAGTCAAGCGGCGGTGTAACATCTGGTTTTCTTTCTTCTGAAGTGAACAATTGTTGACCTGTATTCTGAGTTTTTTGCTATCGCAAAATTTCTTAATCCTCTCAGTATTTCTCAGACTGAAGACATCATATTTCAATTCTGTTCTTTTGTTGAGTAAGAAGGGCTCTGTCTTTGTCGTCCTCGTTCGAGGATCTCCAGGCTCCAGTAAGTATTCATGAAGATTGAGATAATTAACATTTATCCTATCCAGAAAAGGTAAGATCTCCGCAACTTTTTGATAATCAGCAGGGATGGAGGGGATTTCGACAGCCACTTTATCGAATACTCTTGTAGAGACAGCGATTTTTTCCAGAATTAGGGGCGAATTATAATTTGTGGCGGCAATATTGAAGCGAATTTCATCAAGACCAGCCTCTGCCAGCTTCACCATTTTGGACTCATCTGCGGCTAATCCACTCGTATAAGCCCAATAATAAACATCAGGCCGATTTTTCTTGAAATAGGACAGCCAAGCCATTAAACGGTCAAACACCAAAAGGCAATCCCCCCCAGAAAAACTGATCGCGTCAAATGGCTTGCCCTCTATAGATTCAAGGATTTTTACAGGGTTATCACCAAAAGCGCTGACAATCTTATCTTCGTTTTTAAAGGGTGAAGGGCAGAAGGCACAATTGGCGTTACAGAGATAGGTTAGGAAAACACATAACCACTTACCTCGCTGGCATGATTGACAACCTTTTGAGAAATTGTCAAAAAACTTTATTTGGTTAAGAGATTTCACGTTTTTTACGCCTTAGAAATTCCCTCTTCTTCAGCGAGTTGTCTGAGCTGCAGAATCATATTGCCAATATACCAACTCCCATCTCTGGAAGGCTTAAAAGATTTTCCATGTTCGTGATTTAATAATAATTCGTTTTCTAACCAAAAATTCCAAATGTTTTCAAAGCCTCCATGATAAATTATTCTCACTTCATTAACTGCTTCCTGATGGACTTCATGGGCCAATAACTGACTTTCAAGCGCACGAATTTTCTGAATTTCATCGCTGTAGACTACGCCAAAATCTATGGGCGAACGATTTGCTTTCAGTGCTGCATAATAGTCAGGAAGTAACTTATTGCCGTACACCATTCTGCCGGCAGAACCATGAGCATACGGACCAATAGATATGCAATCCTCTCCCCGCGCCGGATGAGTATAATAAAGATTATCTTTAGAGTTTCGGCCGAACTGACCAAGATGGATGGGAATGAGATTGTGTCTTTCCATGAAGTTCCAGATGAGACACCAAAGCTTATAATTTTTATCTATTTTTTCTTGGTCTTTTTGGGTGTTCTTCTCTCTAGGCTGCAAACACCGTAACTCGCAAATAGAAAACATCCTTACTCCAGCCTCATAGAGCCTTTGAAGATCCGCATCCAGGCCCGCCTCTGTCTGGTCATCAAAGCCAATGATGAGGTCGACAGAAGGCTGGAATTCGTTCGAATTTAAAAAATTGATCTTCTCTACAGCTTTCTCTGCTGTTTCGCGACGTTTTATTTTTTTGCGGATTTCGCTGTCCAGAGTCTGTATACCCAGATGTATTCGCAGAATGCGAAGTTCTGTCAATACAGATAAGATTTCAGAGCTAACAGAAGAAGTTGTCGTCTCGACTGCCCATTCACACTTTTCTGAATCACCAAAAGTCTTCCTTAGAACTTTGGTTAATTCAGCAAAGCGTTTGATTCCCAGAAAAAGAGGTGTGCCTCCACCGAAGTGGACTGTGGTTGGAGGATAGGAAGGCGAAGCATTCGGATGATTTAGGATAGATTTTTTAACGATATCAAGGTATTCATCAAGGGTTTTGTCGATATCTTTCTTAACTTCAAAGGTGTAAAGAGCACAATATTCGCACCTGGAAGGACAAAAGGGAACATGAACATAAATGCAATACGGACGCCTCTCGCTGTCAACATATCTTTTGTATTTTATCAGATGCGATTGGGCATCATGTGAACCTACTCTTTGGCCGACATTAAACCACGGCCCTATTTCGATTCTCTGTTCAAAGGGATGCATCTGAGCTAAAATCATATAGCAAGGAAATTTCTGGTGTCAAGAATGACCTGAAACATAATTCGGACAACTCATGATAATCCTTAAACTATGATTTGCGCCCAGTCAAACTCCTGAAGAAAAGCTGTCCCTGGAATTCCCTAGGTAGAGAATGCTACGAGGAAGCAGGCAGGATTTATCTTGTCAGTGGAAGGCAGATGACCCATAAGGGAGAAACATCGTTTTATAAAATAAAGGGATCAGCTTTCATCTGAGTCAAACAGGAAATAGATCCATGTTACTAGGTAAAACAAGAAAAAAACACTCGGCA
>SMTZ1_10003809_pt1 | contig 15159 bp, 14 predicted proteins | sample DeeMarSWOR136_30_FD_25667 | JGI IMG/M metagenome (IMG submission 25667)
TCACGCCCATAAGGGTCTGGAACTTGCTGCCTTTGCGCAGTCCCTCTACGAGCCGGTCTATAGCATCCGGCTGGTCACCCGCCGGCTTATACTCATTATTCAGCTTGAATTGAGCCATCTATTGACCTGTACGACACTGCCTTGAATCCGAACAGTATCCAAAAACAAGCTATTTTACACCGGGAGTAAAGTAAACTCAAGAGCAAGAAGCAAATGTTCCACATTAGAAAAATCAGCAATCTTGTGGGAAATCGGATTTGATACAGGGGATACAAAAAAACACAAACTCTGAAACTGTATATGCTGTACACACACCTGGCGATTTGTGTAAACAGCCGATTCTATTGCTCTTTTGAAGGCGATGCATCCTCTTCTGATTCCGGCTCAGATTCCGTCTCCGGCTCAGATTCCGGTTCATATTCCGGTTCATATTCCGGTTCTTCTTTTTCCTGCTCGGATTCAATCATAGTCGGCTCGATATTAATTTCCTCGGAAATTGTATAAACATCCCCCAGATCAGTATTATCGACTTTCTTACGCATAAGTGAATAGATGATAGTATTGGCGGAAAAGTAAAAACTTATTATGTAAGAGACTATCAATACAACAACGGCTAATAAGAGCAGATATACGATGACAGCCGCAACTGTCACTGACCAATTAGCGGCAGCAAAATTTGGTGGATCGACCAGGTCCATAAAGGCGGGCGGCGGCCAGATTGTTGTAAGCTTAGTGTTGCCGCCCAGGAAGCCGAGTTGCAGAGAGCGATAGGTTATCCAGAGCATCAAAAAGGCAAAGAATCGAACAAATATGTAACAAACAGCTCCATAAACAGCAGCTAACACTGTATAAAAACCCATCCTCCATGGTTTTGCGTATACATAACTAAGAGAACGGCTTATCGCATCTAAACAGTCCGAACCATCATACGCCACGGCAGGGAACATCAAATTAAATCCTGCAATTGTTCCTATGAAAAGAACTGCTATAAAGGCGCCGGCAATCAAAGCCAACAGCATAAAGATAGCCATTATCAGCTCACCGGCCCATCGAAGATTACCAACAAGTCCCAAAAGGGAAATCAACAGACCTATGACGACAATTATGACCATCGGTATCAGAGGCGCAGTGAATAAGCTTGTGAATTTACTGAGGCTGAAGCGGAGAGCCTCAATCAGACCGGGTTTTTCACCCTGTGCAAATTGCAGTGCCGCAATTCGGCATATAGCTCCACCGGCAATAGAAAAGGCCGCAAGTATTATCACAAAAAACACCATACAGTACAACCAATGGTATCTGACAGCCCACATGATAGCTTGAAAAAATTGCGCTATATTTTTTACCACGCCGGTGATGTCGAATCTAAACAGACAATCGAGCGCACCATGAAACTTTTCTGCACCAAATCGCCAAAGCGTTGAAAACACTCCTGTGTGGTCGGCATTTTCTCCTACACGTGTAATGTACGCTTCCAAATGTCTGGGATTGACTAAATAGACTTTCAATTCCGTCTCAATGATATGTCCCTGCCGATCTTTCACTGCAACGACTGAGTTGCTGAAATCCATAATCCAGCCCGCTAAGCATATAGCTGCCATTGCCATAAAAGCGATTATTAATTTGCTTGGCTGAATAGACATACGGAAACATTGGAATATTTTCAGAAACAGCGCATTTGCCAAAATATGTGATGATTCCTTTTCATTGCCCATTTTGTATCCTTTCACTAAGGCCTAAAATCATCTGGTCCTAAGTCCCCTAAAGTCACTATAAATATATTACCAGCATTAACCGGTTTCAATAGATATTTTTGACTTTTTATTTTAGAATATGGCATTTACAGTTTGTCAGACCGTCTATCTTGAGAAGAATCGGACAACTCAGCGGATTCCCCTGACACCGAACCGGAAATAATCATATACCTTGCATCCAGCCAGGCACCCAAGTCTATCAGCTTACATTGTCGGGAGCAAAATGGGAAGAATTCTATCCCTTCAGCCTGGTCTTGACTTGGCGCTTTAACGGCTTTGTGGCAAACTGGACATTTGTGCTTCATACTAAGGATATATTTTACCCTGTTCGGTCGCATAAGAAAATATAATCTTTCCAACCGTTTCTAAATACTGTGAGAATTGATGAGAGGAATGTGAAAAGAAAGTCCTCTGAATTTTCGTCGGCATAACGACTATTTGATTGAACTAACCACAGACAACTTTAGCCGTTATGAGAATTAGCCCTCAAACTCATCCTCGCTATCATCTTCTTGTGACTCTGAAATTGTCTCCTCCGGTTCTCTTACAAGACCTTGCTCCAGCATCCTGGCATATTCAACACAATATCTTGCCCAGGGCTGGGCTTCAAGCCGGGCCTTACGTATCGGTTTGCCCGTACCTTCGCAAATCCCATAAACTTTCTGCTCGATACGCCCTAAGGCATCGTCAATTTCTCTCAATAGTTTCCTCTCACTATCCATCAATCCCAAAGCGAATTCCTGCTCGTAGTTATCGGTTCCGATATCCGCCATATGAATCGGCATACTTGACAAATCACCACTGGCATCCATACGGGATTTTTTAAGCGTCTCGTCTTCCATCTCGTTTACATTGGAGATAATTTCTCGGCGTTTTTGCAATAACATTTGCTTGAAATGCTCCATATTAGCGGCAGACAAGCGACTTTTCCTTGCCCGGGCAGAACTTGTTTTCTTTCTCGTCGTCTTTTTGCGTTTCTTTGCCACTTCTTAATTTACCTTTCACACTACTGCTATGCCTTATCTGCATGTCTACGGAAACGATGATTATAGCATATTAATACCTAAATTGTATAGTATATATTTTATCCAAAATCACAGCGCAGACTTTATGAATTTAAAGTATCGTCAGTAATGCCCAATGACACAAATGAATTTTTTCGCGATTCAAGCCTAAGAGCTTGTTATGCAAGGGTTTACGAGATATTCCGCCCGGTCATTTCTGCCGGTTACTGTCCGTTTTGCCGCCTGTTTGTCCGCTGTCTTTTGCAAATTCGCCTAAAGGAACGAAAAATTTTTCCCGCCCAACTATTCCCGTAAAAACACTGACTCCAAATACCCTTTCGATTTGCTCGGTCGTAAAAACATTCTGGGTATTACCATACTGGTAACCGCTGTTGGCCCCAAGAAGCAGAGTAACATCTGCATATTGAACTGCCAGATTAATATCATGCGTTACAGTAACGATTGTCTTACCTTTTTCAAGCTGCATGGTTTTGAGCAAATCATATATACCAACCTGATGCTTCAAATCCAGGAAACTCGTCGGTTCATCCAAAAGCAAAATGGGTGTATTTTGCGCAAGGGCCCGCGCAATAAAAACCCGCTGCCGTTCACCCCCGCTCAACTCCGCAAGTACTCGCGAGCTGAACTGGGCAGTATCAGTCATCTCCAGCGCTTCGCTTATGAATTTCTTGTCGACTTGGCTCTCAAATCCAAACGTACCCAAATACGGTGTTCTTGCCATCGACACTACCTGGGCAACTGTAAAGTCAAATACCGGCACAAATTCCTGGCGAACGACAGCAATCTTTCGAGCAAGTTCTTTCACCGAATATGATTCTATAGGCATATTGTCGATTTTTATAAAACCGGCCCTTGGCAACAACAATCCACAAAGCAGATTCAGAAGCGTCGTCTTACCTGCTCCATTTGGTCCAGCTATAGTTAGAAACGTACCCGCCATCACCTCAAAACTGACATCTTTCAGGATCGTTTCCTGTGACCTATAGCCAAAACTTAGATTTTTAATCTCAATGATACCACTCATTTTAACCAGCTTACTTTTCTGCTATATTTTGCCAGCAAAAACAGGAAAAAAGGACCACCTGCAATCGCTGTTACAACACCTACCGGCAGCTGGGCCGGGGCAACAACCGTCCGGGCGAGTGTATCGGCGGCTACCAAAAATGCGGCCCCGATTATCCCACTGAGGGGCAGCAATTGGCGATGGTCAGGGCCGAATACCAGCCGAACTCCGTGAGGGATAATAAGACCCACAAATCCGACAAGACCGCTTAGACTAACCGCAATTGCGGTTATAAAAGCTGCAAAACCGAAAGCAGCTACTTTTATCTTTGCCGTATCAACACCAAGCCCCTTTGCCTCTTCTTCCCCGAAGGTGAGAACATTTAACCTATAAGAAATACAAAATAAAGCGAATATTCCCGTGAGGATACAACAGGTACTAATTCCAAGTACCGACATACTTTCTTCTGTTATGTTGCCCATCAGCCAAAATAATGTAGAATGGACCTTATCGCTTCTCGCTATTGACGTTAAAAACATAATCACGGCTGAGAAAAAGGCATTAATTACCACACCGGCCAACAACAGGTTTATTACCTGCGATTTTCCAGTGAAATGGCCAATGAACCAAACCAGCCAAACGGTTCCCATCGCCCCAACAAATGCAAAAACCGCAATCGGTGAACCGCCCCAGAATCCCCAGGTTACACCGGATATAATCGCAGTAATAACACCCAGCCCAGCACCACTGGATATCCCAAGGATATAAGGATCAGCGAGCGGATTTCGTAAAATCGCCTGCAATACGACACCGGAACAGGCCAGGGCCGCTCCTACTAAAGCAGCCAAAATCACCCGCGGCAATCTTACACCCACGAAAATTTCATAATCAATGTTCTCGCCCGGCACCTCGCCGGGGCCGGCAAAGACTTTCTTCATGGAAATATCTTGTGTGCCTACTACAGCACACAGGCACATCACCACAGCCAGCACTGCTAAACAGATTACAACTCTCAGCGCCAATTTGCCTGATGTCAGCATTTCCACCATTGATTTATCTTGTCTGTTGCGCAGCATTTTTCCCCTGCTCGAAGATATCCGGATGCAAGCAACGAGCAATCAATTCGACGCCCTGATATAATCTGGGCCCCAATCTTGTTACGGTATCAGGCTCCACTACGTGAATTCTATTTTTCTTGACTGCCGGCAAATTTTCCCACCTGCTCCAAAAAACTTCCGCGGCTTTTTGCTGTTCAGCCATATTACCTGTGCCCATCGCAGACTGGATTATTACCTCTGCACCACAGGCCAAAATCTCTTCGGTCCCTATCGGTGGATACTGCTGAAGAGTATCACCTATAGCATTTTCTCCACCGGCCAGTTCAATCAACTCATTTATAAAAGTATTTCTGCCGGCCACACGCAAAGGTTCGGCCTGCACAATCCATAAAACCTTGACTTTTTTAGCGGAACCAAGCCTCAACTGCATATCATTTAGCTCACCAGTGAGTTCGTTCAGCAGTTGGACAGCCTGTGACTGACACTTTGTAAAAATGCCTATTTCCTGAATTGCCGTTAATAGCTCGCCAATTGTCTCTATCTTGAGAGTCAAAATCTGGTAACCAAGCCTTTCCAGACTATTTGCGACGGCTTTTTGCTGCTCAAACCACAATGTAACAACTAAGTCGGGCTTACATGCTATTATTGCTTCTGTGCTTGGCTGCCAGAACGTCCCTATCTTTTTCTTTTCAGCAGCCTCAAGAGGATAATCACTGTCGTTTGATACCGCCACGATTTGCTCTTCCAATCCCAAGGCAAAGAGAATTTCAGTAAGATTAGGTGCAAGCGATACAATCCTTATAGGTTTATGCGGCAGGGGAGTGGTATTTCGGTTTTGAACTTTAGGAACGCCAAACATCACAAAGACAGCACCGGCCAGACACAATATTATCGCAAGTGGCCACCACTTATTCATCACGTCCTCTTAAATTGCTTTTCCAGTTCTTTTACCGAAAATTTTATTACCGTGGGCCTGCCATGAGGGCAACGACTTGCCTTTTCCACCATTTCCCTATCAACAAGCAGTTTCTCTATCTCGTGGTCGCTGAGCCTTTGTCCGGCTTTGACGGCGGCTTTACACGCAGCCATATTCATGATTTCATCAAGCAATCTTTCTGCATCAAGGCTCAAGTCCTTACGGCTGAGCAAATCCATCAAATCCTGAACGAAATCAAGCGGTGACGCCTTCGCCAGCAGGGTGGGAAAGGCCTGTATAGCCATCGTTCTGGGGCCGAATGGTACAATCTCAATCCCCAGTTTCTCAATCAATTCGGCATTGGTTTCAAGTACATCTGTCTGAGATTCTGTAACCTCAAAACTTTCAGGTATCAGCAATTTCTGTGATTCGAGTTTGCTCTCCCGCATGCGCCTGCACAAATTCTCATATATTATGCGTTCATGAAGTGCGTGCTGGTCGATAATTATAAAACCTTCCTCATCCTGAGCGACTATAAAGCTGTCGTGTATCTGGATGAACTTTTTGTCAAACTGTGGCCTCTCGTATCCGGTCTCCCGTGTCCGATGTTCTGCTTCATAACCCGCGCCTTGTTTTCCATGTGCAAATTGCCGCTGTGCCGGTACAGGCTTGTGCCTTTTGAAAAATTCGGCCATAGCCTCGGCAATTTTTTGGTTTCTAAAGCCTGCTTCAGGAGCACCTTGTCTTTCCGTGAGAGGAGACGTTGAAGCCGGTAACTTCGCGTTAATATCAAGGTTCATACTCAAGAGCTTTTCCCGCAGGCAACCGAGTATCTGAGAGTGGACCAGATTTGCATTATAAAAGCGTACCTCAATTTTTGTGGGATGCACATTTACATCTACTTCTTCGTGGGGTATTTGAATGAATAGAAAAACGACGGGGAATCTGTCCGGGCCCAGACACCCCCGATACGCCTCTTTTATGGCATGTGAGATAAATTTATCACGGATGTATCGGCCGTTCAGAAATACATACTGAAATTTATTATTTGTTCTCGAAATGCCGGGTTTGCCCAGCAGAGCGACAATATTCAGTCCTCTTTCGTTGCTTTTGGTTTCCACCGAATTGTCGGCAATCTCAGATGAAAACAATTCGGTTATTCGTTCGCGAAGGTCTTGCCTGCCGGATAACCGATAAAGTTCCTTGCCATTGTGTATAAGGTTCATATCCAGATTACAATTCGCCAAAGCTGACCGAATAAAGTGCTCGGAGATATGGCCCATTTCAGTATTGGGTGTTTTAAGGAATTTACGCCTTGCGGGTAGTTTATAAAAAAGGTCACGCACCTGAATTGTTGTGCCATAATCAGCACTGGCCGGACTGACATCGCTTTTGCTTCCACAATCAATCTCGACGCAGTTAGCCCCGGCTTCGGTCTTTACTCTGCTAACAGCCCTGACCTGTGCTACGGCGGCAATGCTTGCCAATGCTTCGCCCCTGAATCCGAGTGTCGATATGCCGCGAAGGTCTTTGCTGGTCTTGATTTTGCTCGTTGTATGCGGTTCAAACGCCTTAGCCAGGTCTTCGGCATCCATCCCGCAGCCGTCATCGGCAACCGATATTAATTTTCGCCCTCCATCTTCGATGGAAACCGTTATTTTTGCCGCCCCGGCATCGATGCTGTTTTCCATCAGTTCCTTGACCACGCTGGCAGGGCGTTCAATCACCTCGCCGGCGGCAATCATATTAACCATATTCTGGTCAAGTATTTTTATCTGTCCCATAGCTGCCTTATTGTATTCATTTATTTACGGAATTCCAGCGATTTCGTTATTGAGAGACAGATTGCCCCGGTTTTTGACATAAAGAGACAGAAAAGGTCACAGGTTAGAAGAAAGAAGGTGAAAATAGATGCGTGCCGGAGTATTATTTGGAATCACCAGACATATTATTTAGAAATTGATATCCACCATGATCCCAAAAATATCGAAGCAAGTTCTTCATTTCTAATCCTTTGGGAAGTTCCGGTGTCTAATTCCACTCCCTGATGAAAGACCATAGTGCCATAGAAGCATTAGGATTCTCGCGCAAGAACCATTTTTGGCACAGATTGAAACCATCCTCAAGAACTTTGGATGAGAAATTATGATCGCAAAAGTTGTTATAGTTGATGATAAGAGCAACTCCACTCAGTTCCGAGAAGGGATTCATTGTACGGAAAACTTCATCAACAGTAACACCAAACCATCTATCGTCTAAATTGTGACATTAGCATAGATAGTCAATACCGCCTTAAAAAAATATATCTACAGCAAGTTTGGCCCTAGGGGACAGTGCCAATTCATGATCTGCATGAACCAATAACAGACAAGCTTTTACCCAACACAACATTTTAAGACATACCGACTTTGAACGGATATCAGGGGGAACTTCATTGAGAGGTTTACCCTTGAAATCATCAAAAGGATTTTTAGGTTCTTTACGAAAGATAGACATTATTATTCTTTTGCTATCCTGCCTTTATTGATATAATTCTTACCTCACCGACTTTCTGAAACATCTTAGAGCTTCCCTTGCCATTTTACTCATTTGCTTTTGGCGATTTTTAGTGCATGTTTTGCGGAAACGCGGCAGGTCTTACCATTACGATTTATAATAACATACTGGCCAAGCAGTGCTTTTCGCTGCAACTCTTCCCGCACGGCTTTTCGGAGACATCTGCCGGCTTCTAACGCCATTTTATCGGTTTGCTTTGTAGTCATCTGATTACCTTAAAATTTTTGCGTATATATCCTTATTCAAAACATGTTTGCCTTTGCTGTCCTGTCGAAAAACAGGAACCGGATCAGGCCTTGAATTATCATAACAAATCACTTTATCACAAAGAGGAATATAAATTTTTATGAAATTTTGCATTATACGAGGAAATCGGCGGTAGATTGCATTATCAGGAATATTATGTCCGCCGTGTTTGACTCGCTCCCGAATTCGGCTTTTCGAGAAGGCTGCATCAGGTATCCACAAGAAAAAAATGACAATCTGCCAGCCGTCTTTTCTGAGTTTTTTCAGTAGATTAATATGGCTTCGGCCCGCCAATGTCGTTTCAAAAGCAAAATCCACACGCTTGTCGATATTTGCATATATTTGGCTAAGAAAAATACGACCGGCCTTATATTGAGCCGATAACGAGTCGAAAGGCGAAATACCATAAGCAATAAGGTCAGCATTGACAAAGTTATGGCAACCTGCTATTTGAGGTAAATAGCGCAATGCAAATATGGTTTTTCCTGCACCGTTTGGACCTGCAATAATAAAACAAGTTGGTTTTCGACTTTTTCCCACCGGATATTATTTCTCAAACAGCGATTGGCCGGTCATTTCCTCGGGCTGCGGCAGTCCCATAACTTCAAGAAAAGTAGGCCCTACGTCTGCTAACCTGCCGCCTTCCCGCAATTTCGCACCTTTATAGCGGTCGTCATAAATAATTAATGGCACATCACCAACGGTATGTGCTGTATGGGGTTGATTTTTTTTCTTGTCCCACATCCTCTCAAAGTTGCCGTGGTCGGCCGTAATAACAGCTCTACCGCCCAAATCCTTGACTTTATTCAGTACCCTGCCTACGCACTCATCAACCGCCTCAGCCGCCTTAATCGCTGCTTCCAATATACCAGTGTGGCCAACCATATCCGGATTGGCAAAATTGACCACTATTACATCATATTGCTCAGAGTCCAGTCTTTGTAGCACAACATCGGTAACTTCGTAAGCGCTCATCTCAGGCTTTAAATCGTACGTCCGAACACGCGGTGAAGGCACAATTTGCCTGTCCTCGCCTTTAAAAGGCTTTTCGGTGTAATCGTTGAAGAAAAAGGTAACGTGTGCATACTTTTCAGTCTCGGCACAGCGAAATTGTTTCAGGCCCAGAGAGCTCCAGTATGCCCCAAGAATATTTTTCATCTTCGGCAGCTTTGGAAATGCAACCGGCGCCGGTAAAGTTGCATCATATTCGGTCAAACAGACATAATATATTTCCGGCTTGGTCGGCCGGGCAAATTCTTTGAAGTCCGGGTCAATAAATGCACGCGTGATTTCACGAGGTCTGTCGCCGCGGAAATTGAAGAATATCACACCATCACCGTCTTCGATAACAGCTAATGGCTCACTTTCACTGTTGACAATACAGGTCGGCTCGATAAATTCATCCGTCACATCTTTTGCATAACTTTGAGCAACGGCCTCTGCCGCGCTGGCCGCCTTTATGCCTTTACCGGTCCTCAGACATTCATAAGCCTTTTGCACACGCTCCCACCGGCTGTCACGGTCCATCGCATAAAATCTGCCCATTACACTCGCTACTGTGCCCACTCCTATTTCCCGGGCTTTCTTCTCGATATCGGCTATGTATCCGGCGCCGCTATTCGGAGGAGAATCCCGGCCGTCAGTAAAAGCGTGGATAAAAACATCCTTGATATCATTTCTTTTTGCCAGCTCAAGCAGACCGTACAAGTGGTCCAATCGCGAATGAACGCCAATATCGCTGCATAGGCCCATAACATGCATTTTGCTGTTATTACTTTTGACAAATTTGACAAGATTCCCAAATTCCTCATTCTCGAAGAACGAGCCGTCACGAATAGCAGTACTGATTCTTACAGATTCCTGGGGAACAATCCTGCCGGCCCCCATATTTTGATGACCGACCTCGCTGTTACCCATGGTCCCGTCCGGCAGACCGACATATCCTCCATAGGTATGGATAAGACAGTTTGGATATTCAACCATCAGCATACCATCCGTAGGCGTATTGGCACACTTGACGGCATTATACGAATCTTCATCGGGATTCGGATTGTAACCCCAGCCGTCGCGGATAATCAGTACGAATGGCTTGTTCTTAAGAACCGGTTTCGATTTTGCCATTACGGACCTTTCAAACATGAGATACAAAAGTTAGCAATCGGCACTTTATTCGTTTAATTATTAAGCCGATATAATATAGAGGTTCGTTAAAAATGTCAAACATTGAAAAAACGACCGAAAACGCAGCCTTTAGCTCGCTAAAAGGCTTTGACAGCGACAGTTACTATGGTATAATGACCGGCAAGTAAGTACTTCACTGCCAAGTATTTGCAAATAGTGCCGGCAGGGGAGTTCTGGCACAGTGAAAGGGAAAATATATGTCTTATATCATGAAAATCTATTTCAGCATCTGCATATGCCTAACATGCTTAATCCTATCTTTTTCGACAGGCTGCCAAGAACAGCGGCAGCAACAATCAATTGATCTATATCTCGATGGCGTAATGCTCAAAGAACTCGGTGAAAACGATCTGGCGGTCGAAAAGCTCAACTCTGCCATAGAATCGAACAAACGTCTGCCCTCAGCCTATTCTACGCTTGGTGATATATATCTGGAACAAAAGGATTATGAAAAAAGCGCTGCTTCCTATCAAAAGGCAACAGAGCTAAATCCCCGTTCTTTCAAAGATTATTTCAAACTTGGCCGGGTTTACCAGATCACGAACAAACCACCCCTTGCCGTCAAGGCATTCAGCAAAGCCTGTGGACTCAAACCGGACCATCTGGATGCGCACGTCCAGGCTGCCAAATGCTACTATGAAATCGGGGACTTCAACAATGCAGTCGTGATGGCATCCCGGGCGGAGTTGATCAATCCTAATGTAAGTGAAATTCAGATAATGCTCGGCAAAATATACGAATCGCAGAAAAAATATGACCAGGCTATCAAATCCTATAAGCAAGCGCTGGAAATAGACAGCAACAACGTGGACGTTATGACTTCTATGGCAATTGCATATCTAAACACGAATCGCAATGATCCGGCAAAAGAGCTGTTAATATCGGCGACACAAATACAACCTGACAATGGAACCGCCCACCAATATCTTGGATATTGTTACCTAAGATTGGAGGAGCTGGACAACGCAATCAATAGTTACAGCAGGGCGATTGAAGTGAATAATAGCGATTGGGAAGCACATCGGGGTCTCGGAGTCGCCTACATGATGAAGGTAATTGATAAGAACAATAATGATGAGCAGCTCAAAACAGAACTAAAGGCTAAGGCAGTACAGCACTGGCGCTTGTCATTAAAACTCAAGCCTGATCAGCCCCATCGCGCTCGGTTACTTAAATTTATAAAAACGTATTCGAATGAAGATAAATAACAAATCAACAAAACACTGACTATGACGAAGCCGAAGAACGAAGAAAGTAGTGCCCGGTCGAATTCAGGTCGGGCTTTTTTCTCCTGCACTGAAAAATTATCCTGCTGCATCCCTTTTATGCAAAAAATAAAAGTACCGCCATTGAAATCCCAGCTTATCTTCTGGTCGCTAATGGTATTTGGCCTGGCACTGGATTTGTGGAGTAAAAAAGCCGTCTTCGACTGGCTGTCACAGCAGCAAGGGAATAGTATTTCAATCATAAATGGCTTTCTACAATTAGTTCAGGAACAGAATCCCGGTGCCGCTTTTTCAATAGCCGCCGGCCGGCGCGTCCTTTTAATATCGGTTTCAGTCATTGCACTGGTAGTCATCTTTGGCATATTTCTTCACAGTGGAAATGAAAGAAGATTGATTCACGTAGCCCTTGGACTTTTTGCTGCAGGCGTTTGTGGCAACCTCTACGACCGTTTATTTAATAATGGTATGGTTCGGGACTTCATCGACGTTGTGTACTGGCCGGGTAAGCACTGGCCGGCTTTTAACGTCGCGGATAGTTTGCTTTGTATCGGGGTTGGCTTGATAATTCTTTCTGCTCTTCTTACTGGCAAGTCTGCTCCAGAACATGCTCAGCAACATAAATAGGGGTATTTGACGCTGTTCCCAGCGCAATTGCATCGGAAGGGCGGGAGTCAATTTCAATAGTCCGTCCGTTCATACTCAGGTATATCTTTGCATAAAATGTATGGTTGCGGAGGTCATTTATCACTATCTTTTCTATTTTGGCACCGAGGCCCTCTATTACACCATCCAGCAAATCGTGTGTCATCGGACGGGGCGGCTCGATACCCTTTAACCGGCGGTCGATTGCAAAAATCTCAACTATACCTATAACGATGGGGAAACTGCGGTGCCCGTGACGTTCCTTTAAGACAATAATCTGCTGGTCGGAAGTCTCGTTAATAATAATACGCGACAATTCCATCTCGATATCCATACTGACACCGCCTTTACAAAATCAGTTCTCCAGCTCCGCGAGGTGCTTTTCAACAACCTCCAGCTGCTCCGAGAGTTCTTCCAGCTTCTCTTTGGCCCGTGCCACAACCTGGGGCTTGGCCTTATTTACAAAATCCTTATTAGCCAGCTTGGCCTCTGTTGCCTTCTTGGCCTTCTCAACTTGTTGTTTCTGTTTTTCCAGACGCTTGCGTTCGGCCTCAACATCAATAACATCATGAACATAAACCTGCATATCCTCATGGATAGCGGCTGCCGCGTTCTTCGGCTTCTCAATATTATCTCCAACCTCAAAATCACCAAGGGATTCCAGTTGGCAAATCAGGCCACTATCCTTTTCATATAGACTTACTATAGGTTCGCTGTCTTTTGCCGTTATATTAACTGATACGTTTAATTTTTGGGAAGGTGCAATATTATATTCATTTCTTATATTGCGTATATCGCGTATTACACTCTGAGCGTTCCAGACCGACACCCTCTCTTGCTTGTACTTCTCATCCACAAAATCTAATTCTTCCGGCCATTGAGCGATAGCTAACAGATCAGATTCCTGCCCGTCTGTAAGCCCCTTCAGCTTCCGTATGGGTGCTATTTCGTTGAGCTTTTGGAATATCCCTTCTGTGATAAAGGGTACAAACGGATGCAGCAAGCGCAAAACCTGGTCCAGCACAAAAGCAAGCACATTTTGAGCAATAGGCTTTTGCTCCTCGTCCTGCATTCTCGGCTTTACCCACTCCAGATACCAGTCGCAAAACTCGTTCCAGAAAAACCTTGCAGTTGTATTCAAAGGCTCGTTAAATTTATAATTCTCCAACGATTTGGTCACTTCCTCAATTGTGTACTTCAGCCGGGACAAAATCCATCTGTCGGTGATTGTCATTTTGTCTTTGTTAAATTTGTCCGGGTCGACGTCCTCAAGATTCATCAAAGCGAAACGTGAGGCGTTCCAGAGTTTGTTACAAAAATTTCGGCCGATATCGAATTTCGGTGATGTATTCTCCTCTCGCCCATCGGGCAGTTTCATTTTCTGCACCGGCATCCGAACGTCCTGCGTGTCTGTAGTCATACTGGCTAAAGTAAACCGCATAGCATCGGCTCCATGACTGTTAATGGCTACGAGCGGGTCGATTCCGTTGCCCAGACTCTTGGACATCTTGCGTCCTTCGCCGTCCTGTATCATCGCGTGGATGTATACATCGCTAAACGGTATATCGCCGACACAATACTGGCCCATCATTACCATACGCGAGACCCAAAGTGTAATAATCTCACGGGCCGTACAAAGCACATTGCCAGGATAGAACGTCTTTAGCTCTGGCGTATCATCCGGCCAGCCCATCGTACTAAACGGCCATAACGCCGAGCTAAACCAAGTGTCTAATACATCCGGGTCTTGGATCCAAGCGTCTTTTTCCCATTTTGTTTCTGGCTCAAAAGCATTAGCCTTCAAGCAGCGGTAAACACGAATCCATCCTTTTTTCTCCGGATGTGGCTCTTGATGCTGAATGTAGTCAGTAAATTCCCAAACACCAGCTTTATGATACTTCTCAAATGAGTTCAAAAACTTTGAAAACTCTTCAGACGATAGCTCATCATCAGTAAGTGGCTGAAGTTCATCTGGTTCGGGAAACTTGATGTCTTTATGCCAGATGGGAATGCGGTGTCCCCACCAGAGTTGTCTACTTATTGGCCAGTCACGAAGGTTCTCCAGCCAGTTCTGATAGGTCCTGGCATAACGTTCGGGGATAAAACGCAGTCGGCCATCAAGTAATGGCTTCAAGGCCAGACCCGCAAGAGAATTAACCGGCACATCCGTTCCCTCTATCAGACCCTGTCCGAATTTATTTGCCAGATATTCAATCGGCTTTTTGACAGCAATATACCATTGGTCGGAAAGATACGGCTCGATAGGAACGTGACTGCGGTAGCTGTGCCCGACCTCATGGACATATTCGCGAACGTCCTCAAGAAGGTTTTCCTGACGGAACCATTCAACAATGGCTTCGCGTGCCTCAAAGCGATCCATACCGAGCAGAGCTTGTGCTTCCGGGGCGGTTGCATCTTCCCAGCCGCACTTATCGCTGATTGAGCCGTCCGGCGCCATTACGTTTACTATTTCCAGGCCGTGCCGCTGACCAATCTCCCAATCATCCGGGTCGTGGGCGGGCGTGACTTTTAAAAAGCCCGTGGAAAACTTCGCC
>SMTZ1_10003810_pt1 | contig 15158 bp, 15 predicted proteins | sample DeeMarSWOR136_30_FD_25667 | JGI IMG/M metagenome (IMG submission 25667)
GGGATGATAGCTTTTCCGTGCAGCCCAATTCTGTGCAAGAACGTGTCCATGAGAAAGGCAATCCGGGGTAGATACCCGATGTCTTCCAGAATGGCTAACCCAATCAGAAAGGGCACCAAATAGGGTAAAACAATACCCACACCCCCAGCAAACCCTTCTATCAACCCTTCTACCAACTTTAGGGAGATCCCTCCCAAATAAAGAGAGAGATGAGGAATAACAGATTCAAAAAGGTCAAGAATATACGACTCCACAATCTGGCCAGCCCCAAATACAACATTGAAAAACACATACAAAATGACTCCTAAAGAGATATACCCCAAATACTTGTGCATGAGTACGTCATCCAGGCGATCCCTCATAGATATTTCAGGTTCAGTAACCGTAGCTGCCTGTTCAAAGATGTTCATGGCCTGTGCGTGCCGTTCTGACGATATGACCACATCCGAGGGTTTTCCATGTCTATCTTCTAATTTTCCCTGGTATTCTTTTATCATCTCCAAAACCTGCGGCGTTGTAACATACCTGAGAAAGTAGTGATCATTTTCCAAAAGCTTCAGCGAGAGCAGCCTGGACGGTATCTTCAGCTTGTGAGACTCTTCTTCAAGTTTTCTTTCCAAGGTTTGTACCACTTCCTCTATATCTCTGCTGTATTCAATTTTCTTGGGTTTTTCACGGGTTTGTGCTGTCTCAATGGCTGCCTGGAACACTTCTCTGATTCCCTTCCCCTTGACTGCCACAGCAGGTACCACCGGCATACCCAGTATATCTTCTAGAAGGCCTGTGTCGATGTGGATTCCCTTCCTTTCTGCTTCATCCATCATGTTCAAACATAAAACCATGGGGACATCTAATTCAGTTATCTGTATGGTTAATTCCAAGCTCCTGGACAACAACGAGGCGTCCACCACATTGACTACCACGTCTGCCTCCTTTTTCAGCAAGTACTTCCGGGCTTCAACTTCTGCTAAATCAAAAGAGGTCAGCGAATACGTCCCAGGTAAATCCACAATTTCCATCACTTCACCAGAAAATCGCACCGTGGTCTTGGTATACTTGACCGTTTTCCCGGGAAAGTTGGAAGTAACTGTCTTGTATCCTGCAACTTGATTAAAAAGAGTGCTTTTCCCAGAATTGGGTTGTCCAGCCATGGCTATAATCATGATACAACCTCAACCACCACTTTCCTGGCCACTCCCCTTCCTAAAGCTACCTCATTAGAATTGACTTCTACCAGGACGGGCCCTCTCCACAAACTGGTGGTGGCAATGGTCACAATCTGCTCAGGAAATATCCCTAATTCAGAAAGCTTCTGCCTGAGGCCCCAACCTCCCTGTACTTCTAAGACTCTGGCTTTCTGTCCAGGTTTTATTGTGTCCAAGGTCTGGGTTAGGCTCACCTAATATCATTGGGTGACTCATTTATAAAGGTTTGGGTGAACCGAATTTTCCTTGTTAGGTTGTCTCACTTGTTACACGTGTAACAACTTCTCATTATTTTCATTTAAAACTATTTAAAGAGAATTAATTCTGACCCATTTCCAACAATACAATGCACTTGTTAACGTGTCGACTTGATCAATATGAATAGAGGTGTATTTGAGGAATTGTGAAATTTCTTATCTGAAGTCATGATTCAAGTTCTCTGCATCGTTAAGGAAGAAGGTAACCAAAAATCATGTACATTCCAGAGGTGTATTCAACTGTCAAAGGTTATCAGAACTGAACCCAAAAGTTCTTTTTGAGAACATCACAAGGAAACTGGTGATACCATGGATGATCACACATTAATGGAAAAAGCACGGGAAGCCGCTAAGCAGTCATACTCTCCCCATTCAAAATTTCAGGTGGGAGCAGCATTACTCACAACAGATGGCGAAGTCATTACTGGATGCAATGTAGAGAACTCGTCTTACGGACTCTCCATGTGTGCAGAGAGAACAGCCATTTTCAAAGCTGTATTCCAGGGGAGAAAGAAAGGAGATTTCACAAAAATAGCTGTAGCTGGAAAATCCCACAATGGTGATTGGCAATTCTGTTCTCCATGCGGAGCGTGTAGACAGGTCATCTACGAGTTTGCCAAGGAAGGACAATTTCAAGTAGTTTACTTAGACAAAACCAGGAGGTTGAAATCTATATTAATTGATGAGCTGCTGCCAGATGGGTTCAGGTTCTAATACCAGATTCTACTACAACTTTTCCTTTTTTGATTACAGTGTCCACTAGATTCACTCCAAAGTGATAACCCAGATGCTTGTAGTTGGGTATATCCAAGATGATAATGTCAGCCTGCTTTCCCACTTCAATTGATCCAATATCTGGTCTCCCTAAAGAGTGTGCTGCATTGACCGTGGATGCAGAGAGAGCCTCAGCCTGGGTCATTCTCAATTTTATACATGCTAACGATATGATAAACTGCATGGATTCAGTCAAACAGTTCGGGTTGTAATCAGTAGCTAACGCTATGGGTACTCCTGCTTCAATCATTTTCCGCGCTTGAGGGTACTCTGTGTTAAGCACAAAGGGAGTCCCTGGGAGCAACCCTGCTACTGTTTGAGATTCAGCTAATTCTTTAATTCCATTTTCTGTCGTATTCTCTAAGTGATCTGCTGACACACACTCCAGCTCTACTGCCAGTTCTGCACCTCCTGAAGAGAATTCATCTACGTGCAGCCGGGGTTTCAACCCGTATGTACGAGCTTCTTCAACAATTTTTTTAGTTTCCTCAAATGAAAAAACACCTTTCTCACAGAAAACGTCCACAAATTCAGCCAGCGGAGCTGCCTTAGGAAGCATGTTCTCTACTACGTGTCTAGTATAATCTGTAACCCCTTTCGGAACAGCGTGCACCAGATAGGTGGGAACTCGTTCCACTGGATGTTCAATTTCAGCTATACACTCTAACGATTTCACTTCCGTTTCCAAATCTAACCCATACCCGGACTTGGCTTCTATGGTGGTGGTCCCAAATTGCAGCATTCGATCCAGCGTTTTTACCGCATTCTCCTTTAATTTTCCCTTGGAAGCTCGTCTCGTTTTCTCTACTGTGTAGTATATTCCGCCCCCTTTCTCCATAATCTCCATGTAAGACTTCCCTTCAATTTTCATTTGAAATTCTTCTTCTCTGGTACCATCAAAGATCAAATGTGTATGACAATCCACAAATCCGGGTATCACTACCTTTCCTTCCGCATCCATGACATCTCCAGAGTGTGTAATGTCAGCTGATTTGCCCACTTCCACGATCTTCTCACCTTCGACAGCCACTGCTCCATCTTCAATGATGTGGAGATCTCTCATTCTCTCTCCCGTTCTTAATCCACCTTTTAAAGTCAGCAGTTGAGAAGCATTTGTAATAATCATGGTAGAACATGGAAGACTCCCATTTAATACTTTGGCATTATACAGGATTGTCAGTCTTTCGAGGTCAATGTGTTACACGTGTAACATTTTAGTTAGTATATCATTTCACCTGCAATTCATTTATAAAGGAACAATTTTTAAACCAAATGAGGTCTTATCCTCCGAAAATTCGACAATTCCCCCTATTCAAAGTCTTCGCTCACATTCACCTTTCACACTAAAAAGGCTATTCTCTCTCAACATTTCAGTCATTTAGGTTGCAGAGATTTATTACACCCATTAAGTGGCTGGCAACCTCCGCAATGGTGATGCAGACAAACATCTCTTGAAATCTGTACATCTGTAACAATGTGAATCAATCTCTTTTTTTTTGTAATTTTAAGTATTATCACAACAGTATACACTCACTGTAAAATACTTTTATCAATGTAACAGTTGATGTACAACGATTTTTGTGAGGAGAACCGTTCCAAAAAGACTAGGATAACCCTAATGAGTGTAAAGCTTATATACGTTTTTACATCATATTAAGTATGGAGATACAAACACCGGAGCTTCTCAAGATCCTTTCCAACAAGACCAACCTCGAGATCATAAACTTGCTGAAGAACGAACCTTCCTATCCCCGAAAGATCAGTGAAATTTTGGGAATGCAGGAGGCTTACATCTCAAGAATTTTGTCCCAGCTGGAGAAGCTCGGTATTCTCCGCAGCCAGTGGGCGTACCGGGGAGAACGCAACGTCAAGTTGTACTACGTGGATACCAAGGAGATCAATATCACGTTTGAACCTGAAGGGTTAAAAATCTATATCACCACCAAAGGTGAAAGAGAATTTTCCGTCTCTTACGATGCTTTCACCTTTGACATACCGGAGGCACACGGATTTGTGGGCAGGGAAGATGAAATGAGGCTTCTGGAACACTCCCCTATTGTAGTAATTGAGGGTATTGCTGGTATTGGCAAAACCTACTTAGCTGCCAAATACGTGCAGAAAAAACGAGAAGAAGGAAAAAAAATCTTCTGGCATACCTTTACTGAGATCGATTCCTTCCATTACTTGATCAACAAACTCTCTGTATTTTTGAATAATGTGGGATATTCCAATTTGCTCGAGTACATTAAGCAGGAGGGGAGTGACGATAGAGTGCTCTCATCATTAGTTCAGCAGGGGATATCAGAGGACATGGTGCTCTGTTTTGATGGGTTCCAACAAGTACGGGATGAGGATATTGTCACCTTGTTTAGACTGCTCAAGAATTTGAAAGGGAAAATCATCGCCACCTCCAGGGAGCGTCCTCCATTTCTCACTTTAACGAGGAAAGACATTACAGAGATCCGGTTATCCGCCTTGAATGATAAGGAAACCCAGGATTTTTTACATTCCAGGGGAGTTCCTCTGGATAATGGAGTGTTGAAGAAGGCTCACTGCAGACTGGGCGGACATCCCTTGATTCTGGACATGTTCTGTGAAGCAGTGCGAGAAAAAAAGGCTGCAGATTTGCTGGAAAATCTTCCCGTAGATCGAGTAGAAGACTTTTTGTGGAGTGAGATATTCGAGAAACTGTCAGAAAAAGATCGAGAGCTTGTGGAGTGTGTGTCTATGTTTCGAGTCCCTGCTTCCACTGATATTTTGAAAAAAATATACAGACAGGGACGATTCTGGATGATTTTAAAGGGGCTGGAAAGAAGAATGCTCATTAGAAGACAGAATGGGAGCTATGTATTACCTTCCATGATCAAGGAATTCACCTACCGGAGGGTGCCCAACAAGATTGAATTGCATAGAGAAATTGCTGTATGCTATTTAGGAGAGGGGAGACCTGACGGGCTCCTGGAAGCGATGTACCACTTCTTGCAGGCAGGAGAGCAGGAAAAAGCTGCTGAAATAGTAGCCAAATCCGATGATGTGGACTTGATAGAACAAGGGTTTTTACTACCTTACATGGAGATTTTGACCCAATTCTCCAAGTCAAGAGTATCTCCTGAACTCTGGTGTTCCATCACCTATACCAAAGGGAGAATACGTGTTTTGTGCGGGAATTTAAAGAGTGCTCTCGAGGAATTTGAGGAAACGCTCAAAACAGCTGAAGCAATTCAGTCAGACAAGGATTATGCAAGAGCACTGCACCAACTGGGGAATATCTATGTTTTTCGTGGAGAGTGGAAAAAAGCTCACGACTGTTTTGATCAGAGCCTCCACCTCATGGAGAGGTTCGAAGATCACCAGGAGATGGTACGCATTCATCATGACATAGGATCACTGTTGATAAAACAGCACCAGTTCAAGGAAGCACTTTCCCATTTTGAAAAAGGGAAGGATATTGCTGAGAAAAGTGGATATAAATTCGGCGTTTCCGAAATGCTGCGAGGTATTGGCAATATCTACTATGTCCATGACCAGTTTGATACTGCAGCACAGTACTTGAAAAAGGGCCTCACATTAGCTGAAGAATCCATGGATGTGCGGTGTATTGTAGCAAATTCCAACACATTGGGATTAATCTATTATTACAAGGGAGAGTACGAGGAGGCAATTTCTTGTTTTGAAAAAAATCTGGAGATGTCAGAAAGAATTTCGGATATTGGAGACAAGATGATGTCTTACGGTAATTTGGGGATGGTCTACACAGATATGGAGGAGAACGAGAAAGCAGAGGACTATTACAAGCAAGCACTGGAATTGGCAGAAGATCTGGAAGATCCTTTTGAAACTGCCTATTTAAAGATGAAAACAGCACACCTTTTACTACAGAAGGGAGAAGTGGAAAGGGCAAGAGCCCTCTGTGGGATGTGTTTAAAAATCTTTGAGCAGTTAGGGGAGATTCGTCACTACGGAGAGTTCTGCAAGGTCTACGCTATGGTATTACAGGAAGTGGGAGAATGGGAGAAAGCTGAACCATTTTACACAAAGAGTATGGAAGAGTTAAGTGATTCACCTTTAGAGCTGGGATTGACGTATCTGGAGTATGCTTTAGGATTAAAAAAGAGAAAAGATGGGAAAGCGAAAGAATACTACGAGAAGGCTTTTGAGTTATTTGAGAACGTTTCTGCAAAAAAAGAAATAGAAACAGCAGAAAAGAGATGGAAATCACTGGATTCATAAGAGTTATTTGATGATTTCAAGGCTTCTGGAAGCTCCTATGCGGTCCGCTCCCGCTTCGATCATGGTCACTGCTTGTTCAAAGGTTTTAATGCCTCCTGCTGCTTTCACTTTTAAATCAGGAACAGTCTTTTTCATCAGTTGAACATCTTCAATGGTGGCCCCCCTGACAGAGTATCCAGTGGAGGTCTTAACGAAGTGGGCTCCTGCTTTTTGAGCAATTTTGCAGGCTGTGACAATCTCTTCTTCTGTGAGTAAGCATGTTTCTAAAATGACCTTGGTGGGCACTCCCTGGTTGACTACAGCTTCAATGTCTTTCTGGAGATCGTGGTATCGATTTTCTTTTAAAGCACCTATATTCTGGACCATATCAATTTCTTGTGCCCCGTTCTTGACAGCGAATTCAGCCTCATACGCTTTGGCTTCTCTTGCCATAGCCCCTAAAGGGAATCCTACCACTGTACAGGTTAAAACAGAGGTGTCTTTGAGAAAAGTGGAAGCTAACCGGGTGTAGCAGGAGTTGACACAGACTGCTTTAAACTTGTTCTGTACTGCTTCTTGACAGAGTCTTTTAATATCCTCAGATGTGGCAGAGGGGGACAAATTGGTATGATCGATAGAAGATGCGACTTCTTTTTTTGAGAGCATATGCTGGAGAATAAATGGTGGTAAAAAAGGTTTTCTCTCTGATGTCTTTGGAGGTCGATGTGTTACACGTGTAACATTCCAGATAAATTATTATTTCACCTTACATTCAATTACAAAAGACAATTCATGAATTCAGAGAGGTTTCATCCACCGAAAATGTGACAATCCCTTCTGAAAGTGGACTAGGATTTCACCAGCGATTTTACTGCTTTTACGTTCTCTTTGTGTCCTCTCAAACTATCTGCAGGTGTTTCCAGAATTAAGGGGAGATTTCTTATTTTGGGGTGATTCAAAAAGACTTTGAATCCTTCTTCTCCAATTTCACCTAATCCAATGTGAGCGTGCTCATCTTTTCGAGAGTTGAAAGGATGCTTCGAGTCATTGAGCTGTACTGCCTTCACGTGGGCTAACTTGATGGTACTGTTCAGTTCTTCCAGCGTTTTATCTAACCCTTCAGGTGTTCCAATGTTGTACCCTGCAGCATACACGTGGCAGGTATCCAAGCAGATTCCCGTTTCAATGGTGGTGATCTCTCTCAGGTACTGGAGTTGTTCAAAAGTGTAACCTAAATCTGTCCCTTTTCCTGCAGTGGTTTCTAAGAGGATGACAACATCATTGATTATAGGTTCAAACTCTGATAATGATTCAGCGATTTGGTTCAATCCCTTTTCTTCTCCCTGTCCCAAATGGGAACCGGGATGTATCTTAATGTACTCAATTCCCAGCATAGTGGCTGCATTAATTTCTTTTTTCATCGTTTCCATGGATTTCTCGTATATATCTTTTTTGGGTGTGGCTAAATTAGTCAAATAAGATTCGTGAATCAAGATGGGCCATATCTCTTTTGTTTTATAAATTTCTTTGAATTTTACTGCCTCCTCTTCATCAATGTCAGGAAATCGCCACGTGCGAGGGGAATGGGTAAAGATCTGACCGCATGTACCATTGATTTCTCTGATCTCATCAAAGGCTTTGGTAAATCCTCCTCTAATTGAAACATGAGCTCCAATATTCATGCGTATGAAAGATGTTGTTCTCATAAATAGGTTACTCATTCCATCTTCATCAGGTAGGTAGGTGTTGCATCTCAGATGTTACGTGTAACATGGGGATTTTCCCGTGTGGATATGCAGGTGGTGGCAGTTTTGATAGAGACATTGGGTATAAACAGGGAGAATCAACTGATTTAAAAGCGGGTGAATTAATTTCTAATTTTCACAAAAACGATAGCAAGTCCCTGAGTTGACTTATTTGCAGATCTGTCCTTGCTTCCTTAGCTTTTCTTCTAACAAAAACAGTTTTAATCCCTAATCTCTTGGCACCCTCGATGTCCGCTTCTGGGTCATCTCCCACGTGGAGGCAGTGATCTGAATTCACTCGTAGTCTCTCAAGTGTTACCAAGAAGATTGAAGAATGAGGTTTCATGTATCCATGTTCGTAAGACAAGGTAATAACGTCAAAATATGCTTCAAATTTCCTTCTCAAATCATCCAGAAAGCGCCAGTGAGTATTAGAAATCAAGCCCAGATTATATCCTTTCTCTCTTAACGTTTGAAGAACTTGAATCGAATCGGGATACCATCTAGTTTTTCTTGTCTTAAGACCTGAGTTCACTGCTCTTTTGATTATTTCGTCATTCTTGGGCATGCTTCCCACAAATTCTAGGGTTTCAGCAATTATATCATCCAGTAGGTGCTCCTGCAGTGTCCTGCTTTTCATTTTATGGTAAGATGTATCAATCCTAAAATACGCTTGTAGGAAATCTCTCTTTCTAAGATTTACTCCTTCCTTTTTAAGTGCTCTCATGATTGGAAAGATTATATCCTCTTTTTCTCCAGCACTGTAACGGAGAGTTCCAAAATCGTCGAAGGTTACCGCCTCTACTTCAATCGACAATCTGTGGCCTCCTGATTCCACTACATTTGCGTTGTTCTTATTCATCGCCTTAGTCTTAAAGCGTGATGAATCAGAGTGTATAAAGTTTATTCTGATCATCTGCGGGACAAAGGTTGAAGGGATGTTCATGTCAACTGATTTCATGTTTTGCAGAAAGCTTTTTCAGTTGATTTGTATTGAGTTGATTTGTAATAGGATTTGTGACTATTCCTAGTGTGACCCAAAGGCCATCAACAGGTATAAAGAGGTTAAGAATCCAAAGAAAAGTGCCCATAATAATTCCTATGGCAATACCATATTTCAAATATTTTCTCATATACACACCTCTCACGGCAGGAAAACTCTTATGTCTTTTCTTTGTCATTTCTGGAATTTTTAATATCTTCCTTACAGGAAAGTGTTACAGTAACAGGGTGAAATGGAAAGCTTTTTAAGTTTTGAGATATTTGATATACAAAGCTGAGGAGGTGAAAAGTGTGGATCTTCTGATAGGGACAAGGGGTGAGAGAGATGAGAATCACCCTTAGAGACCGAGAGAAGCAGTACCGTGCCATTTATGACGTTCTTTCTAGGATTCCAAGGATTCCGGTTTATGATGTTTCTGTACTACTTCATGGAAAAGGAGGTGAAAGCTTTGTCTCTTAGCCTTGAACACCGTAAGAAACAATACAGGACCATTTATGAAACACTGGATAGAAAACCTCGTATCTATGTGAAAGATGTTGCAAGAAGATTAGGAGTTGACCCTCGTACTGCTAGCAGAAGAATGATAGAAGCCTATGATCTCGGTATAGTCTCAAAGTCTCAAGTGAGAAAACGTTCTCACGCAAACACGAAAGAGTATGTTTACTTTGTTCGGTGTGAATACCCTCACGGCATGTATCAAGAGTATAGTGAGAGAATGGATGTGATCTATCATGCAGTAACGGGGGGATTTGCCGATTTGTGGATAATATCAAAAGAAAGAATTGATATTGAGGGCGATGTTCTCATAGAAGGACCCCGTTCCGACTATTATACAGCCTTTGCTCCCAACCATTCCTGGGATGCAGCTATTCAAATCATGAACAGAAAGGCAGAAGAATTCAATCCTGATGATTATTCGCCAAAGGGAATTATCAAAACCCATTGGAACGAGATAACAGAATGGGACATAGAAGATGAGTTATTGTATAGATATTTCAAGTACAATTTGAGAAAGCCATTTACCCCAGTAATGAAAGAGTATCTCATTTCCAATGGAAAAATTTACAAATGGCTTAATAGATTATCTGAATGCTGTACAGTTTCAGTAAGGTACTTCCCTGAAGGTGCTTCGGCCTATGATCCTTACCTTCTTATGTTTGAAACCGATTATGAAGACTTCATTATTGATCTCTTTTCTGAACTACCAACATCTTCCTTTTTCTTCAAGGTTGCTGATAAGCTATTTATGTATGCTAACGTTGATAGATACTCTTTAAGAAGGATGGGGCTTAATATGTCTGATGTGAGTCAACTGCACATTCCTCTTTTGGTGGATAATCTCCTGAAAAAGGGAATTCTTAGAAGGGGAGTTGACTCTTTAGTTAAATACTCTTGTTCGAAAGATTTTTAACCTGGGACGTCTCCTCCACCTCCCTGGTGACCACCGCAAGGCTGCGGATCTCCATTTTCTGATCCTTCAAAGTCTTCATCGTCTGAAAAAACCACATGTCCCTGAGAGAAAGTATTCTCAGATAATTCCTCAGTAACAGCAAAGGTTTGAAGCATCAGAAGACCAACTATCAACACAAACATAGTTAACTTTTTCATTCTTTCACCTCTGTATATCCTTACGCATGTACATAAAAACGTTTTGTGTCAGAAACTAATATCCTGTAAAATTCTCAAATATGTAATTATTATTAAGATGTATTTTTATGGAATTAAATCAGTAAATATTTCAATTTTTAAGATTTTTTAGAGTATAATTCGTTCTTTTTCCTTCTTAACAAAAATTGCATGTGAGCATAGGTAAACTCATATAAGTATTCTCGTGCAAACTCATTATATCGCAAACATAGAAAGGTTGAAGGTTTTCTTATCTTCAAATCTTTCACCCCCTTCAGAGGAGTCGGATAAAGGCATCTGTGGCTATGTCTTATGTTCCGGCTCCTCATTTTCACATTCGGGATCTATAAGTGGAGGGTCTGCAGGTTGCACCTTTCTACTAAACAGGTGAAACCGTGTCATAAAAATCTGCATCAAATCTCCGAAAAAGGATAAAATCCCTGAGAGTATTGGTTCAATCCTCTCATTGCCATCCAAGCTGCAGAAAGGACATGATTCACCTTTATTTAGCTGCCCTGTGCAAATCAGAAGCCCCTTGGAGATGAGGTTCTGCTTTTCATCCTTTGGAAGGATACAACACCTTGACGCACAGGGCAGCTACCAGGGAGATGAAAGAATCGCAGAGTTAGGGATGGATGGAAGATGGTGAAAAGATGAAAGGAGGGATATAGATGCCAAAAGGGACCAAAAGCTTAGAAAATACCACAGAAAAGGACACAAATGATTTGAAAGAGGAAGACTATTCAGAATCAATTCTAAGACAGATGCCCGTAGAGAGTGGAAAAGAATGTGTGACATTTGTATGTCCAGTGTGCGGAAAATCAGTGAGTAACCCGCATCTACCGGATGTGCAGAGTGTTATAACAGAAGAGTGGTACTTTGTCCAGAGGACACGTATTGTTAGCTCGAAGGTAGTTTTTGAGCATGAATTTGATCATTGCCATGACGAGGAGGAAGATAGTGGCATGGAAGAACTGCATAAAGTGGTAGCTGTGATTTCTGCAGAATTTGATGGTACTGGTAAGTGTACTGTCTTTGACATTCTGGAAATACGTCCTTGTGATACTGAAGATTCTATGAAAAAAATCGATGGAAGTGGAAGATGAGTAACTAAAGACAATCAGGAGGTGGAATCATGACAACAGATAAAACAGATTTGGAAAAAATACCAGATCCTGGAATAGGCCAAAAAGGGTATTTATCAGAACTGTTCAACTTTGCATGTGTTTTAAGAGGGGAAGTAAAGCACTTGGAGAAGATCAAGGAGTACATCGTACAGGAATACGTGGACACAGGACTGGTGAAGCTGATTAGACTGGGATCAATCTATCAAAAGAATGTATACTGTGGTATCTTCCCCCAACCAAAAATCCACTCTATACGAAGAAATACCACACATCCCCTGGAATAATAAAGAATGGATTCTCTACCACAAATTTAGACACAATACAAGAGCACAAGTCATGTCCGTTCTAAAAGCGTCTAAAATCCGATTCGAACAATACCAGAAGTGGCTTTCTGAACTACCTCAATTCGTCAACATACAGCCCGCTTTCTACCCTTATGGTCTTGACAGCTATTTTGTCATAGATTTCTTATTTCAATCCTGCTACCACAAAGAATTAACACAAATTTTGGGCATGCTCCCCTCAACATCTGTATTCTTTTCAGTGGATGAATACCTTCTAGCCAGGTTAACATTTTTGAGCAAAACCCAAGAAAACGAATTATTATCACTCATCTTCCATTTAGGAGAAAAAGGATATTACAGAACTTTCCATTCCGCAGCAGTTGTATCCACAGGTTCTGGTGATTAAATACAATATCTTCTCCCATCAAAGGTGACACCATGGACAAAAAGAGAACAAGTTTTCTTTAAGCTCTTGGGCTCACAATCTACAAAAGACATCCTCGAATATGTATGAGCACAAAAATGTTCTGTATACTGAATTTGCCAATTGTGAAAAAGTACTAACCCTCACGAATACCCAATTAGAGGCAGTGAAGGAGAATCTGGAAAAAAGAAGGTGATATCCATGAGCTAGATAGCTAACAGGTGCATTGATATGCTGAAACCTTGGTATTTTGTTAATCTCATTTTATCTGTTCATTGCATTCAGATATGTGTATAACCTCTTCTAAGATTCTGTAGGTTAACCCCCAGATAATATACTCACCAACAGTATAAGCAGGGAACTCTCCAAACCAAAAGGTGACCGTCCCCTTATTGCGAACAAGTTCTTCTAAAGAAATCCACACAAATGCTTCCAGCTCTTTTTCATTCAGTACAACTAACGGTTCGTAGTCACAAAGGACAACAAAGGGGAGGATCTTCATTTCAGGCCTTGGCGATGATCTTATTACTTCTAATACTCCAAGAAACTGAAAACGATCAAGGTTAACACCTGTCTCTTCTGCAGTTTCCCTCATCACCGTCTCTTTCAAAGATTTATCTTCTGCCTCACGTTTTCCTCCAGGTAAAGCCATCTGACCTGACCAGGGATCTCGAGGATTTTCAACTCTCTTCACAAAAAGGATTCTAATATCGTCATCTACCAGGGTCAACAGTATAACAACTGCTGCTGTTGCGTTCTGCTCTTCTGTCACCGGTTTCAGCACGCGTGACAATTTCTTAATGGTACCACAATCCACCAGACCACCTAACACTTGTACTGGAATACATGGTATTAAACCTTATGGGATGGCTGCTACAGCATGTGGGTATACAATTTCATCTTTCTTTGCCCATTTTTGCTACATCCAGGCAGTATACCCTTGAGGGTTATCTCCACATCTGTATGGAGATATCCAGTTAAAGCTTACAATCCAGATCCACACAGGTAAAAGAGAGGAGGATATACTCCCTTCTGCAGATTCTTTCCCTGTTCCACATACCTCTGCTGTAATCAGACATACCCTACTCTGGAAACAGATAAGCTGCAACAAAGCTTCCTGCGGCAGAAAAGGGAATCACGAAAATGGCCATGAGAACAGAATCCAAAGACCTGAGAGCACCCATCTGTTCAGGCAAGAGACCCTGGAAGCTCGGCAGGTAAAAGAACAGCGCAGTGATCACGCACCCAACTGCACACATTACTATACACGCATAGAATGCTCTGCGCACCTCCCCTATGAACAAGTACACGAGTGCTCCGCATACAGCTGCTACAAGGACCACAAAGGGAAATCCAAACGAAACAGGAGAGAGAACTTCCATGCGGAAACTCACCCAGCAGTAAGACAGAATCACTGCCAATAAGATCAAATAACCTGCTTCCCACAGGTGCTCTTTAAGATTATCTCCCTTCATGTACTCACCCACTGCTCAATAATGTCGATATTTCTCGTCTCTTCCTCGAAGGGGAGCTCAATAACTGCACCACCATATAAAACCCACGTAATTCCTCCTGACCGGTCGTGTACAAAGGACTGAAGAGTGGTATCCTCCTGACCTGTCAGCTCCTTCACGTAACGAGGATGCACCTCAGCAGAGACAACCACTTCTGTCTCTCCTGTTTCTAAGAGTACTCTCTTTCTCGTGTCGAAGTTTCCCATAAATTCTCTATTAGCATACAGGTTGAACTGCACATTTACCAGATAGAGCTCCCACGTGGACTCGTTTTTAAACCGAAACGTGAGAACAACTGTATTCCCTTCTATTTCCAAGTCAATGAGGTATCCTTCCATTCCATGGATAGCTCTGAGAAACTCCGTATAGTTGTCAAAAGTGGTCTTCATGAAAATAATGGTCACGCTTGCAAAAAGGAGCACCACCACAGTTAATATGAGTTTTCTATTTTTCTGTTCCATACACTCACCTCATACTAGGTTGTTATATAACTTTCCAACAGTAAGACTGAGCCTTTCGGCATCATGGACAGCGAGGAAGCTGCAATAGTTAACTGCTGCTATCTTCGGTTTCTTGCCACACATGTAAGCAGTAACGTGTACACATCTCTTGAAAGCACAGGAAAGGAAAGTGGCAGTCTTACCCAGTTTCCCCACATCAATGAACATGTTATCACCTTAAAATACCTTACAGGGAGTACATAAATAGCTTTTGTACAGGTGCATATTCAGTTTACATCGTATTTATAGTATATAATAAATTATTCTTATGCGTTTGATACTCTATGATTGACTGTTGACTCCTGGTTCATTCTGGTACACAGTCAGAATTGAAATGGTTGTATCCCCTAGTGGTGAAGTTTTATGTTACTTTCTCATAGGGTTCAGCAGTTCTGTGATGAGTGCATCCATGACCTCACCCACCTGAGACTTCTCAAAAAAGAACACTGCAGGCGTACTAACCCCTGAGATGGTGCCTCCACGCTCTTCA
>SMTZ1_10008706_pt1 | contig 15158 bp, 14 predicted proteins | sample DeeMarSWOR136_30_FD_25667 | JGI IMG/M metagenome (IMG submission 25667)
GACGAATCTTGCTTTCACAAGGTATAATAGCAAATTATTATCTGGATTCCTCTCTCAAGCATCAATAGCTTGGAAGTCAAGCAGGAGACACTTCCAAGTGTTACTGCGTGAAGGCGGATTCGTCAAACTCAACAAACTCCAGAACCACCTATCTGATGGAGACTTGGGGTGCTACTGTTGGAAGCTCTAACTGTCACATGTTTATTTCTCGGTTTTGAACCGCCTCGCCTAAACACATAGCCAAGATTGGTTGGTGAACATGCTTTGAAAGTGGAAGATGTTTTCTGTTCAAAGACTAGGATGAAAATCTTGAAAATCTTGATGATTGCAGGTCAGCTTCCTGTTTCTCGAATCGCAAGAAAACTTCATGTGAACTATGCAACTGTGAGGAATCATCTGAAGGTTTTGGAAGAAGAAGGCGTCCTGCACCATAGAAGATATGGAAGAACTCGCCTTTACCGTTTCAGCATGACACCGAGAGCCAAAGCAGTTCAGAATCTCATGGAAATATGGCATAATAGCGCATGCGCTAATTACTAATTTAGCTTCAAATGAAAAACTATGAATAAGTTGGCAAGTGAAATATGCTACAGAGTTGATGGTCTATGATGGATGAAAAAATGAAATGCCCTAAGTGTGATAATTACTTGGATAGAGAAGATATAGAAGACATTAAGTTTCGTGGGAGAATCGGAGAACATTATGTCTATGTTTGCAAGAAATGTAGATACATAATAGGGTTAAGCTCCATGCACAGAGGCTGAGAAAGAAACCAATAACTTAATGCTCATTCACTACAAGCAGCTATAGTCTACAGGAGAAGGTGGTAGGTGTGGTAGCGCGCTACTTGTCAGCAAGTATCACAACCTTCATTACTCATTCCTCTTTGAAAATGAATAGTTCATCTATTGTTGTTTTCAGAACTTTGGCTACTTCATGGGCTAGCATTAATGAGGGATTGTATTTGCCTTTCTCGAGGTAGAGTATGGTCTCTCTTCTCACACCGACTTTTTTTGCCAAGTCTTCTTGTGTTAGGTCATATCTTGCCCTGAGTTCTTTCATTCTTGTTCTGAATGGCATTAGAATTCGCCTTTTCGGTTGAAGTACCAACGTAATCCAAGGAATGCCAGACTTTGTACTAAGAGTGATACTACTAACGCATATCCCGCATCAAGAAGAGGTGATCCTAGAAATTCTAGATTGATAAGATTCGCCACCATCAGGGCTATCATGAAATATGACCCGATGAAAAAAGCGTACGTTGCCGCCTTTCCGGTAATTTTCTTTGTCCGCTCGTCTTGGGCTGGAAATCCTGATCTCCTGTCCTCTAATTTTCTCCAAATTGCTAAGATACCAATTAGAACACCGGTTACCAGTATCACGATACTTATCACAGGCCAGGGCACATCACTCATGGCATCATCCCGCTCCACTTTGTTGTCTCTTTATTCTCTTATTTGCGTTAGCTATCATTCCTAGTCCTGTGATCCCTGTCACGGTTGCTATGCCTGTAGTATTCTCACCTAAAATACTTCCATGGAACATTAGAAAGGCGCCCATCAAACACAATGATACTCCTAATATAAGTATCGCATGTTGCCAACTGTTCCGTCCCATATTCTTCTTCAGCAATTCACCCCAGCTCCATGGAAGATCTTTGTTCTTCTCTCCTCGACTTGATCGCACCGATAACTGATAGCGACACTCCAGCCCCGATGAACGGATAGCCGACAAACCTGTCTGTGCTCGCGCCGATCGCAATTCCAAGGATTACAAGTGTACCGCCAAGAGCCACAAGGCCTTGGCTGGAATTCCTCTTCTCCTGCAGCTTATATTCTAGTTTTTTGCCTCGGAGCATTCGCAACATCGGAATGATCCCGAGGAGGAGACCTGTTCCGACAAAAGCAATTATCCATCCGATATTATCCATTTCACATCTCCCCATTCTTATCTATTTCTAACATTTTATTATGTATTTCTAACACAATGTTAGATATAACACACATCAGTTATTTAAACCTTCCGTCTTTTTAAACTTTCAGAAATAGAAAAACAGAATTTCTTTGATAGCGCACGCCAGGCGTCACGCCTTCCATTAGCCTTCCCACGCGAGCTGTACACCATCGATTGACTCCGGTTCACTCACCCTGACTGCATGCGTGTTAAAATAGAAATACGAGTCTGTGTATGTATTAGCAAGAGTGTTCTGGAAGAAAAAAACTTGGCAGAGTCAACCCGGGAGGAACTATCTCGAACAGAGATACTATTGAAAAAGGGCGAGTATGAGCTAGCACTCAAACTAATAGAAAAGCTTGCCAAACGGGATGCATTGTCTACGGATGAAAAAATTGCTTGCAAACTAATTGAGAGCAAGCTCAGAATTAAACTCGGGGAGTTGGAAAGTGCGTTTCCTTTGATCAAAGAGATTTTTCAAACGGTCCAAAGCCTAGAGAATCCTCAGTTGAAAATCGATGCTCTAATCGTTAAGGCTGAAATGCTGTGGCACTTGGGCAAGTTAGATGAAGGACTAAGGGTGGTGAAGAAAGGTGAAGAGCACCTCGAGGAAAACAGACTTGAACATATGCCAGAGTTAGAATGGGTAAAGGAGAGAAGAGGGGAGTTACTTAACCAGAAAGGGATCCTATACTGGTATAAAGGCGACCTTGATAGAGCGCTAGAATGTTACAAAGAGAGTTTAGCAATTAAAGAGGAATTAGATGACAAAAATGGCGTTGCTGACTCATTCAACAACATAGGTCTCGTTTACTGGTCAAAAGGCGACTTAGATCGGGCGATGAAATATTACCAGCAGAGTTTGGCAATCAGAGAGAAGTTAGACAACAAACAAAAAATCGCCACATCTCTCAACAACCTAGGCAACGTTTATTCCATGAAAGGCGACTTAGATCGGGCGATGAAATATTACCAGCAGAGTTTGGCAATCAGAGAGAAGTTAGACAACAAACAAGAAATCGCCACATCTCTCAACAACCTGGGCGTTGTCCACCAACTGAAAGGTGACTTAGATCGGGCGATGAAATATTATCAAAGAAGCTTAGTGATATCTCAAGAACTGAATATGAAAAGAGACATCGCATTAGCATTAAACAACCTAGGTGACATCCTTCAATTGAAAGGTGAACTCGATCAAGCACTCCAATACTTTCAGCGGAGCTTACCGCTTTACCAAGAGCTAGGAATTAAACAAGACACTGCTATGTCTTTTCTCAGCGTCGGTGAGGTTTATAGAAAGAGAGGAAATCGAGCAGAAGCAGTGAATCACTACAAAAGGAGCTTGTCGATCTACAATGAAATGGGGAACCAACCCCTAATAGCCACAACTCTCTTTGAACTAGTTGGAGTAGCCTTGGAGAATGGGGACTCAGCCCAAGCGAAGCAATACCTTCAAGAGCTCCAGCAAATCAGTGAAAGAACGAACAATCGGATCATCAAACAGCGCTATCGCATTGGAAAGGCATTGTATCTGAAGGATAGTAAACGTGCCAGAAATAAAATAAAAGCTGGGGAGATCCTCGAAAAAGTGGTTCAAGAAGAAGTCGGTGACCACTCACTGACAGTTACTGCAATGATTCATTTGTGTGATTTGTGGTTATCCGAGTTCAAGGTAACTGGAGATGATGAATTATTAGAGGAAATCATGGACCTGACCAACCGTCTACTTGAGATAGCAAAGCTACAATCTTCTCACTCGATTCTCGCAGAGACTTATCTACTCCAATCCAAGCTTTCTCTAGTAGAATTGGATATGGGTCGAGCAAGAAAGCTACTAGCAAAAGCTCACCTCATAGCAACGGAGAAAGGCTTACACAAACTAGCTCGCACTGTGGCTTATGAGTTTGACCTGCTTCAGTCTCAGTTGAATAAGTGGAATTTGCTAATGAAGGAGAATCCTTCAAGGCAAGAAATAATGGATTATGCGAGACTGGATGATCTTCTTGAACGCATGATCCATAAGACTGTTGCAAGTCTCTTGGAAGAAAGAAAGCTTACGGGAGTTGAACCACAAAGAAGGAAATACGAGTTGGCATTTCTGGACTTCCTTAAGATGCCTACAAAAGTCGAGGAGGACAGATTTAGAGTAGGCATAGCTCAGATAGGCAAATCCCAAGCTGGTGACCTATTGCATGAATTTTATGAAGAAATGGCTCCAGGCTTATTTAGACTTCAAGAGAAGAAAGTGGATTCCGTCAGATCAAAAATCAAGAGAATGGTGGAGACCGCATTTTCCAAGCAGGTTAAAATTTTGGTTTTCCCAGAACTGACGATTGATTTGAATCAGGATCAACTCTTAGAAGATATATCTGCTCTAGCCGAGAAGTACAAAATGTATATAATTCCAGGTTCATACCATGACCAAAAAACAAAGCAAAACTTGAGTGTTGTAATCTCTCCAGAAGGTCTCCTTTGGAAACAGGAGAAGCACAATCCAGCCATTGTTCACATCAAAGGCAAAGAGGTAATTGAGGGAATAGATGTTGGAGCTCATTCTAGAAAAACTAGGATTGGCAACACAGAATTTGGAAGGATTGTCATCGTTATCTGTCGGGACTTTCTTGACATGGATCTAAGAGTCGAATTGAAGAACTCTGAACCTCCAGTAGACATCATTATCAATCCTGCTTTTACCCCAGTTACTGCTGACTTTAAAGCAGCTCACTTTGATGCTCGTCGATCGATATATGCCTACTGTTTTTTTGCCAATGTTGCAGAGTTTGGAGAATCTTTCATCTATACTCCAGAAAAGGAACGCGTCGAGAGAATCATACCGTCAAAAGAAGAAAGCTTGATCTATAAAGAAATCAGTCTTTTTAAATTGCGATCGGAACGAAGAAAATGGGAAATTCGACAGAAGAATGAAAGACGCTTCATTCAAAGCACTCGGTAAAATTCGTATTCACTCGGTTCAGTGATCGCTAGCGCACGAGTAAGAAGATTTTTATCTTTTGTGAATATAGCAACATAGGAATAATTGTGGAGTCTGGACAGTTATGTCTCCAAGCAAAGTGAAGATAACAGTTGTGAAAGTATTTGAACCAAAGGATGTTATTGGTAAAGACTTCATAAAGTCAGATGGAAAACCAATTTCCAAGTGCTTTCTAGAAGAAGGACAAGAATTTTATGTTACAGATAAAGGTGAAATGCCTGATATATGGTGGCAGTGTTCCAAATTGGACCGGTGAAGACACAATCTATTCAGCATGCCCTGATGGCATACGCCCAGTCTGTTTCAAGATTGAAAGAGTCGAAGAATAGATCGCACGCGCTCTCAAATTTGGATTCTTCCTCTATGAGTTGTTACCCACATGTCCTCTTCAATTGTGATGGGCTTCTTGTCGAATCTTCAACTTTTCAAATAGTCTCTTTGCGAGTTCTGGCTTCCTTCTTAGTAGCAGAATGGTTAGAATAATGATTGATGCAGAAACAATTCCTGCCGAGACCAATCTTACCATATCGTTGTATACCTGTCGTCCTTCAACAGTCACCGTGAACAGCTTGAGATTACTTAAACCGTCGTTATCCGTAATGTTTATTGCGACTTGGTATACTCCCTCTCTAGAATATGAATGAGTAACTACTGCTCCACTTCCAAATTCGTTATCTCCGAAATCCCATCTATAGGAAACTATCTTTCCATCGTCGATAGATTTTGTAGCATTGAAGTTTACGGTTTCATGAACTTGGCTCGTATGGTTAAATTCCACTATGATTTCCGGTGAACCATAGAATCTCTCACCAACTACTCTTATAATATGAGAAGCCTCAGAGGAATTCATGTAGATAAATGTGAGATTAGCCACGTTCGCTGTTCTAAACTCAACAGTCTCTTCATCTAGGAATACCGTGTATGGTCCTTCCAGTAAATGATTAGGCATAATCAATTCAGCAAAACCTGTTTTTCCTGCCGGGATAGTTATGTTGAAACGCAGTTGTTTCTGTCCATAGTCAATGTTGATTCCTTCGATTGATGCATTTGTGAAAACTCTGGTTTGAATTTCCCTCTTGCCGAGTGTCAGATTGAAAGATAAGAGTGGAGGATCTATCGAAGGCAGTACACAGTTAGGTCTATCATTATCAAGAGCACGCTCGAAGGTTTTGTCGGTGACTTCAATCTCTGTGATGTTGGTCACCCAGTTGAAACCATCTTTGCATGGAAAGACTATTCTAGAACCTCCTTCTCTACCAGTTATTTCTGACAAGTCAGTGCCGTTACCCTTCAATGCTAAAATCGTGGTTGGCTTCAAAACCTCCCTCATTCTTATGTTTGTGGTATAACCATCTTGCCCATGGAAAAAGACGCTTGCCCCTTCCTGTTTCACTTCAGCCAACGTTAAAAGATGAAAAACTGGAACACCAGTCCAGTTAAAAGTTACTTCCCAACCATCAAAAGGGCAATAACAAGTTGCCACTTCAGAAACCATAGGGAGAGAGAGCAAATCAGAGTGGGTGAAGCTAAGAGGTTGCTCAATCAATCCGGTTATTCTGATAGCACTCAATTTCTCTGCTGAAACAAGCATATTCGAGTATCGCCTGGCATATGTCAGGCCAAAAATCAATGTTAACATTAAAACTGCTAGATCTATTCTCCTCTTCACAATATCACCTTCAACATGCAGACAACCATCAGATTGATTACCGACGAGAAGTGGCGATTTGATTTCTCCATTATCCCTCTTCCCATTTCTGATATGACATACGTCATATTTAAACGTTCCATCCAGAGGTAGTTCTCATATATCTACAGGTTGAAGCGACATGACTAATTTGATTAGCGCGCGCACTTGCAGAGAACGACTATTCAACACTGTTCCACAACAAGACGGGTCAACATAAGAAAACTGAAAAATCAACATAAACAGACAATTATTTCAACATGAAAACACGTGTATTTGGACGAATAATAAGCTTGAAAAACGATTTGTTACAGAAAACAGGCTTGGAACAAGCTTTTCGTGAAATCGATGGGGGAGGGGGGTAGGCCATCAGAGAGCTGAACCGCGACTTAAATGGACTGAACTTGCCTTCACACATGACTCAAGACTAAGCGCGCGCTAGTAAACAAGACTTTCATTGAATATCCAGTTCAGGGCTTAAAAGCAAGGTTTTGACTATTGTTTATGAACCAGCGTGCACTGTAGTCTTCAAAGAGGAAGAATCATGCCTAGAGCCATTCCACGACTAGAATATCTGTTTAATCCAAGCACCATTGCGGTTATCGGTGCTTCAAGGGAACCAGTGAAATGGGGTTCCATCGTCCTAAGTAACATCATCAAAGGAGGTTATGAGGGGAAGGTTTACCCCATTAACCCGAAAGCAGAGAAAATCCAAGGCCTCAAGTCTTACCCTAATATTGGAAAGGTTCCGTTGGAGATTGATCTTTCAATAATCGCAATACCCGCGATAAGCGCGCGCATCCCAGAGGTTTTCGAGGATTGTAGTGAGAAGAATGTCAAGATGGCTATAATTCTGTCATCAGGTTTTGGCGAGACAGGTGAAGAAGGTAGAAGAGCTGAAGAAGAACTAGTTTCAGCAGCAAGAAAGGCCAGCATTAGGTTTGTAGGTCCTAATTCTATGGGAATTTTCTCTGCCTTATCAAATTTGCACGCTCTGATGCCAACAATAAGGCCACAAAAAGGAAGCATCTCCTTTGTTTCACAATCAGGAAATCTGGGCGTACAAATGCTGAGTAGAGGAGAACAGTTGGGAGTAGGATTCAGCATGTTTGTTAGTAGCGGAAACGAGGCCGATCTTCATTGCGAGGATTACATCGATTACTTTCGGCGAGATCAGAATACCAAAGTTATTTTGTTGTACATGGAAGGACTCAGGGACGGGAAGAGATTCATCGAAATTACAAGAAAAACGACAAAACAGAAACCCATCATTGCCCTCAAAGCAGGAGAAACTAGGGCTGGAGCCAAAGCTGCTCTCTCTCATACAGGAGCGTTAGCTGGCTCCAGTAGAATCTACAATTCCGTTTTCAAACAATTCGGCGTCATAAAGGCCGAAAACACCGAGGAGATGCTTGATTTCGCCTTAGCTTTCAACCAGCCTCTTCCAAAGGGAAGAAAAGTCGCAATCCTAACTCGTGGAGGGGGTTGGGGTGTTGTCACGGCGGATGCCTGCAACAAATCCGGAATCGAGGTTCCGAAACCTCCAGAAGAACTCCTTGAAGAACTAGACAAGCTGTTGCCATCTTATTGGAGCAGAAACAATCCGATAGACACAGTCGCAGTGAGAGATCCAACCGTTTCTATAGACATCCTCAACATAATTAGCAAATGGAAAGACATCGACGGCTTGATAATCTTAGGGGGATTTGGCGAATTCTATTCTGACTTTTTGAAGAGAATTGGATTTGATGATTTCTATATAGAAATGCACAGGGAAATTCTTGAAAGAGATGTAAAAAAATTGATAGAGATAGCAAACAATTCGGGCAAGCCTATCTTTGCAGTGGCATTCAAACTTCTAGACAGATCAAAGATGATTCGACTACTAAATGAAAACAACATCCCAGTTTACTACTCACCCGAGAGAGCTATCAAAGCATTTGCCAAACTGATCGAACGGGAGGAATATTTGAAAGCGCGCGCTAAAGGGTTTTAATATCTGAAGGTACAACCATTCCATAGATGGCATTATGAACTTTATTGAAGCCGGGTTAATTCTTCCATCGTTTGCTTTTTTGTTGTCTTTCTTCGGTAGGTTGAACGTAGCTATAGATTTGGGTAGCGCGCGTGCTAGACTAAACGGCCACATCGTTCAATCTGTACAGCGCGCGTGCCACACACACTTTTGAGGGGTCATTTGCGTTTCCTGAAGATATCCTAAAACCAGCAATCACTATACCTTTCCGGATTGATAATTATCTAAAAATAAAAAATAAGAGTTTAAATGATATATTAACAGTAAATTAGAGTTTAAATGATAAAAAGCACATTTTTTACGTTTCATTTTTCAAATAAAACTTATATTGACCAACTACTCCCATTAAGACATGTTATTCATGACATGTCAGGCGAACTATGAATGATTCACGATCACAATGTTATTGACGGAGAATTTCAACACGTAATCCTCGAAGGCACATCCTACGAAATTGGCAAGATGCAAGGACAAGCCATCAAAGACAATCAGAAGATGCATGCACGCATTGAAAAATCGATTTCCTCATTCTTGAACTCAATAGGATACTCTTCATCGAAGCCCAATCACAAGCATATGGGATTCAAAGATTTTCAAGAAATGCAGAATTTCTTTGAGGAACACTGCCCCGGATTGAACGAAGAGATTCAAGGATTCGCGGATGGTCTCGATATAGATGTTACTGAGGTACCTTTCTATGGTGCCACCTACCTGATTCCAAAGAATTGCAGCCAATTAACAGTTCTTTCATCAGTGACGAGTGACAAACATGTCTATGTAGCAAGGAGCTATGAATGGATTCACACAGCAGATGATCTTCGCCTTTGTACTACAAGGGTGAAAGGCAAGGCAAATCACATTGGCTTCTCAACATTTCTATTCGGGCGTGCTGATGGCTTAAACGAATATGGCATCAGTGCGACATTTACTGGTGGAGGTATCTTCGATGTTCCATACAAGCGGAAGGGTTTCGAGAGCTGTTTGGTTATCCGCTCAATTCTAGACAGTTGTAAATCCGTGGATGATGCAGTGCAGTTGATTCAGAATATACCGCTTTCTGGTTTCTTCAATCTTTTAGTCGTGGATAATAGAAGTAATGCTGCACTGGTCGAATTTGCTGATGGCATCACAGACATGAAAAGAATAAACAACAACTCAGAGAACAGGCATCTATTCTCAACCAATCATTATGTTTTGCCGGCAACAATGAAATCTAACGAGTTCAACTGCGGCATAATCAATAACTCCAGAAGACGGTATCAACTTCTAGAATCAACCTTAGAAAAAGCAGCACCAAGAATAAGCAAGAAAACTCTGAGAACGATCTTATCTAAAAGATTCCCAAAAGGTGTCTGCGATCATTATTATTCTGAAGCTTTCGGTACACTATGGTCAGCGATATTCGACCTGACTACCATCAAAGCAGATGTATGTTTTGGTGCTCCAACACACAACGAATGGCGACCATTCACTCTCGATGAAACAGTTGGTGTTAAAGAATATCCAGCGATCTTCCCAGATGCAAGAAACGAATGGCCATACTGAATAATAGTGGTGCCTATTCTGAAAAAAGGGGTTGTGCGGGAATGATTTTCGGGTGAAGACCTTACTAATAGTTGGTTTTTTGAAGCAAATGACTATGTGGATCAAGCGACATCAGATTTGTTCCTTCTTCATCTTGGTGCGCGCGCTAAGACCCTTAGAAACAAGTGCTCAGACTATAGGTAGAACGAGTAACTTCTTCATTGAGAATGCTGCAGAGTATCTCATTTTTTTCTAGTGTGCGTACTGCATTGTTTTGCCTTCGAATTCATGACTTTTTGTCTTTCCTCGATAAAAAGTAAAATAGGAACAGCCAGTATGCTTTAGAAACGGAGGATAAACGTTCATTGAAGGTCGAACCATTTCTTGTTGAACAGTTCATGAATGCTTACGAACATAACGTAGAACTGAATCTGGCTGAGACTTGTGTTGATCCCTTCATATTAAATGAGTTTCTAGCTTTAATGGAAGAAGAAAGATTCTTTGAGCATCTCAAAAAAATGCAGTTGACGTACGGCTTCATCAAGGGATCCCCTGGTCTCCTTGAAGGACTTGCAAGTCTATATGATCACATGAAGCCAGAGAATATTCTCGTAACAGGAGGGGCGATCGGCGCCAACTTCCTTGTCTTCTACAGTCTTGTTGAACCGGGCGATACGGTGATATCAGTATTTCCAGCCTATCAACAATTATACAGTGTGGCTAAATCATTCGGTGCAGATGTCAAGCTGCTGTGTTTACGTGAGGATAGCCAATGGTTGCTTGATGTCAATGAGTTACATAAACTTGTCGATGACAAAACCAAACTCATCGTGATCAACAACCCACACAACCCGACAGGAAGTCTCATCGATGCTGATCGCTTGCGAGAAGTATGCACCGTTGCGGAGGAGGCAGATGCTTACTTGCTCTGCGATGAGTCATACAGAGGCCTGTACATCGAACGAGACGGTTCCGTCCCTTCTGTGGCAGATATCAGTGAGAAAGCTGTAGCGACGGGATCCTTCTCTAAGTCCTTTTCACTCACAGGACTACGTCTGGGATGGATTGCCGCCGATAAGAAGATAATCGAAGAATGCATGCTTCACAGAGACTATACGACAATAAGCAACGACATGATTGCTGACGCACTTGCATCTCTCGCCGTGAAACACGCAGATAGAATCTATGAACGCAATCTAGAAAACATCCGTACTAATCACAGGATTCTTTCACAATGGATAGAAGATGAGCCCCTGATCGATTGGGTTCCTTCCAAGGCGGGAAGCATTGCATTTCTGCGGTATAATCTGGCGATTCCCTCCAAGGATTTTTGTCTGCGCCTTATTCGGGACAAGAAAATGCTGCTTGTTCCCGGTTACTGCTTCGGAATGGAAGGATATCTGAGAATGGGCTATGGATGCAAAACTGAAACCTTAGAAGAAGGTTTATCACGATTCAAAGCCTTCTTGAATTCATGCCCCGTTTGAAATGACCCTCAGGTCCCCTCCAATTCTCGCAGGGCACTGTTGATTCTTCCCATCGCAATTTTCAGTGCATTCAGCGGGGCCGTATACGATAATCTGACGTGAAATTTGCCCTTGGAACCAAAGAAAGGATATCCCGGAGACAGTAGAACTTTTGCTTCTCTAACCAAGTACTTCACAAGCTCTAATGAATTCATTTCTAACTCTTCGACGTTTGGAAATACGTAGAAAGCGCCATTCGGCTCCACAAACCTTACGCGAGGGATCTTGTTCAGCTCTTTCACCACAAATCTTCGTCTCTCATCATACTCCGTCAACATCGCGTCAACACATTTCTGAGGCCCTTGAAGTGCAGCTAAAGCCCCATATTGAGCTATCGAATTGACGCACAAGCTTGAGGCACACGAAAATTCTGCCATACGGTTCGTAACCTCTTTAGGTGCAATTGCATATCCTATTCGCCATCCGGTCATCGCGTAAGTTTTGGAAAAGCTGTTTACAAGCACGGTCCGGTGCCTCATTCCTGGAAATTCACTCACACTCACAAATTCCGCATCATCATAAACGAAGTTCTCATAAACTTCGTCCGAAACAATAAACAGTTCGTTATCGGCAGCGATCTCCACAATAGCCTTCAGCACGTCACGTTCAAACACAGTACCAGTGGGATTGGTCGGCGACGAAACGATTATGACTTTAGTCCTCGACGTAACTTTCTCATTAAGTTCATCCAAGCTCATCATGAAATCGTGATCTTCTTCTAGCGAGACCGGAACAGGTTTTCCACCTGCAACGGTAACTGCCCTTATATGTCCCGGATATGAAGGGGCTTGAATGATAACCTCGTCACCGGAGTCGATTAAGCTCATGCAAGCTGCAAAAAGGGCACCAGTCGCTCCAGGTGTGACTAAGACTTGCTCTTCGCATATGTCTGCTTTTGCTTTCATATTTTCTTTCTCTGCTATCGCTCTTCTGAGTGCAGGGATTCCTTTGTCTTCGGTATAGTGAGTATGCCCCTCTTTGAGAGCCCTCTCAGCTGCTATTGCTATGTGTCTTGGCGTATCAAAATCTGGTTCTCCAACATTGAGGTAAATGACGTCTTCCAATCCTTCAGCGAGTTTAGAGATGCCCAACAACGAAAGACTCCCAAAATCCACCTTTTTCTCAGCGACCATTCTATTCTCCTCCTGAGAATGGATATATCTTCCTCATTCAAAAAGACTCCCAAAGGCAAGGAATCACTCTTTTACGCGCACGCTAGACTTCAGACAACTCATGTTGTTCAGGGGCATCCAAATTGACTGTGAATATACACTTCAAGATTTATCTTTAGATATCTACAAGTGAATGGATAATCGAAATCTAGTTGTGGTTTCAGCATGATAACTCTTGAAGATATAGAAGAGGCAAGAGAGAGAATAGGAAATCTGATCAAGAGAACCCCTCTTACACGTTCACGATTCTTAAGCGATCTCTGTGGTGGGGAGGTCTACCTGAAACTTGAGAACCTCCAGATAGCGAACTCCTTCAAGATACGGGGGGCTCTCAACAAGATGTTTCATATGAGCATTGAAGAGAAGAAGAGGGGAGTTGTTACTGCCTCTTCTGGAAATCACGCTCAAGCAGTTGCCATAGGGGCAGAGACGTTGGATCTCTCAGCAAAGATAGTGGTTCCCAAGGATACGCCAAAAGTGAAGATCGACAAGATCAGAGAACATAATGTGGAGCTCACTTTGTACGGAACCTTTTACGATGAAGCCGAGGAGAAGGCAATCAATCTAGCTAAAAAAGACGGATTGACTTACATCTCTCCTTACAATGACAAAATGGTTATTGCAGGGCAAGGAACGATTGGACTGGAGATTCTTGAAGATCTTTCCAGTGTCGATACTGTTATAGTGCCTGTGGGTGGGGGAGGTTTGATTTCAGGAATCAGCGTTGCCGTAAAAAGCATCAAATCAAACGTGCGTGTTACAGGAGTGCAATCTGAAGCTTCACCGGTGATGTATGAATCTTTGAAGGCTGGCAGAATAGTTGATGCAAAAATGAGGGAGTCTATTGCAGACGGCTTATCTGGAGGCATTGAAAACGGATCTGTAACGTTCAAGATTGTGAAGAAATACGTTGATGATCTCTTGTTAGTTAAAGAGAAAACCATAAGGAGAGCAGTATTTCTGCTATGGAAGAAGGAAGAACAGGTTGTTGAGGGAGCAGGAGCCGTTTCGGTCGCCGCGATCATGGAGAATGCAGGCTTTTTCATGGGAGAAGAAATCGTTGCTGTAATAAGTGGGGGAAACATCGAGAATGAACTGTTCCGTAACATATTGGCTTCAGAATTTGATAGGGCATAACTCAGCATAGCGCGCGCTCCCTAACATTCCTTTAGTTCACTCCGTGCTTAGATAAGAAACATAAGTTGCCTATGGTGCTGACTGTTAACTACTTCTGATGAAGTCTTTTTTTCTGTAGACTATAGTTGCTAGTAGTGAGTGTGTATTCAGTTATTGGTTTCTTTCTCAACCTCTGTGCATGGAACTTAATCCTATTATGTATCTACATTTTTTGCAAACATAGACGTAATGTTCTCCAATTCTACCACGAAACTTGATGTCTTCTATATCTTCTCTATCTAAGTAATTATCGCACTTAGGGCATTTCATTTTTTCATCCATCATAAACCATCAACTCTGTAGCGGATTCATCTTCGAACTTTATAATTTTTCATTTCAAGTTCCATTAGCAATTAGTGCGCAGTTTCTGACTAAACGTATCTTATTTTGTAGCCTAGAGGCGTGTATGGAGATATGGTATATCCTACAAAACATTAACGCGCGCGCTTGCTACGCGTAAGAATATTTTTATCTCTTGTGAATACTACAACATAAGAGTGATTGTGGGATCTGGACTAGTATGTCTCCAAGCAAAGTGAAGATAACGGTTGTGAAAGTGTTTGAACCAAAGGATGTTATTGGCAAAGACTTCATAAAACCAGATGGAAAACCGATTTCCAAGTGCTTTCTAGAAGAAGGACAAGAATTTTTAGTTACTGATAAAGGTGAAATGCCTGACGGCTTTTGCCATCATGCTTGGTATGGAATCTATAAAAACGTGAATATTTTGAGATATGGTGGAAGTGTTCCCAATTGGACTGGTGAAGGCACGATTTATTCAGCATGCCCTGATGGCATACGCCCTGTTTGTTTCAAGGTCGAAAGACTCGAAGAATAGATCCAGCGCTTGTTGCATCTCGCACGTACTCCAGAGTCTTCTGGTCACTATGCAGAGAATAACTAGTCAACACTGTTCCGGAACAAAACGGTTCAACATAAGAAAATTGAAAAGTTAACATAACCAGGTGATTATTTCAACATAAAAACACGTGTATTTGCACTTGTAATAAGCTTGAAAAAACGCTTTGTTATAGAAAACGAGCTTGAAGCAAGCTTTTCAGAAAATCCGGGGGGGTAGGGGGGAGGGGGGGTA
>SMTZ1_10013609_pt1 | contig 15154 bp, 12 predicted proteins | sample DeeMarSWOR136_30_FD_25667 | JGI IMG/M metagenome (IMG submission 25667)
ATTCCCCAGATCAAGAGTGCCGAATCCTGTCCTGATCAAATGGACTGTCAGATAACCGACGGCCTCTATCATCCTCCTGACAAGGCGGTTTCTTCCCTGCGTCACGGTGATCCTGATGACGCTTTTCCCACCCGACTTACTTACCAGGGAGGCATTCGAACGTCCGCTGAAGCCGTCTTCAAGCATAACCCCCTTTCTTAATAACCGCAGGGCCTCCTCGGTTATCATGCCTTCAACGGTAGCCTTGTATGTCTTTGGGACATGGTATCTGGGGTGTGTCAGCCTGTGCGAGAGATCTCCGTCATTTGTCAAAAGAAGCAATCCAAGGGTATTGAAATCAAGACGACCGACAGGATAGACCCTCTGGGGAACGTCCTTGAGAAGGTCGGTCACAATCGCCCTCCGCTCCGGGTCTTTGAGAGAGCATATATAGCCGAAGGGTTTATTCAATATAAGGTAGGTTCTGTCGGACGGTTTGGGTATCTCCTTTCCATCCACCCTGATGATGTCTTTTCCCCAGGTCGCCTTACTGCCAGGTTCCCGCACAACATGGTCATTGACCGTGATCCGGCCCTCGCTTACCATTTCATCGGCCATGCGCCTGGAGGCTATCCCGGCAAGGGACAGTATCCTGTTAATTCGTTGAGCCCCCTTCGGAGTCTGTTTCATGATTTTCTTTATCCAATCCGTTGTCAGGCGACACGTTTGACGGCTCGTATTCCTCTGAACCGAAGTCCTTGAACTCCTTTAACTTGGGAAGGGAGGAGATATCCTTGAGATCGAAGACCTCCAGGAACCGTTTTGTTGTCCCATAGATAAGCGGCCTGCCGGGCAACTCCTTGCGGCCCATGACGGTAATGAGGCCCTTCTCCAGCAGGGTCCTCAGTATACCGCCTACGTCCACTCCCCTAAGCCTTTCTATCTCGTGCCGGAGGATTGGTTGTTTGTAGGCTATTATCGCAAGCGTCTCCATAGCCGCCCGGGAAAGCCTGTTGGGAGTAGTCTGAAACAGCTTGAGGATATAGGACCCATACTCGGAACGACTCCTGAACTGATAGCCTTCCGCCACCTCCTTGAGCATAAAGCTGCGGTCCAGAACCTCATAATCGTGTTCCAGTATCTTGAGGGCGCTCTTGATATCAGATATTTCAGCGTCAGGGATGCATAAATGAAAATCCTTCACGGTAAGGGGTTTGTCGGATGAGAAGAGTAAGGCCTCAAGTATCAGCTTTAGTGATGTTGCCATTATCCTTTTCCTCATTATCTGTAAAATGGGCGGTAAGCTGTATGTCCTTGTCAGCACCGGGTTGAAATACCCTGACCATGCCGATATGAACCAGTTCAAGCAGAGCCAGGAATGTCACGATGAATTCTGAGATGGTCCTGCTTTCGTTGAAAAGTTCCGTAAAAAAGATAGTGTTCTCCCGTCTTAGTTGTTCGAGGATAAATGCAATCCTGTCCTTGATAGTTACAGGATCTGCTACATAGGTTAGAACGGAATCAGGCAGCCTTTGTTCCACAATCCTTTTAAAGGCATCCATGAGCTGAAACAGATTGACATCAAGCTGGATCTCCTGACCCTCGAATTGGGAGGCATAGTCGGGGTAGAGGTGGCGTTTAAAGACATCCCTGTCCAGCAAATCCCTCTCGGACAGCTCTCCTGCCAGCTCTTTGAGGCGCAGATATTCCATCAGAGGCCGAGTGATCTCTATCCTTGGATCTTCCTCTTCCTCACCCTCCTTGTCCCGTTCCGGAAGCAACATCTTAGATTTTATATGCACAAGGGTTGAGGCCATTAAAAGAAAATCCCCGGCCACGTTGATATTGAGGGCCTTCATCATGTCCAGATATTGCAGGTACTGGTCAGTGATCAGGGCAATAGGTATATCAAATATATCCAGTTCGTTCTTGCGGATAAGGTGCAGGAGCAGGTCCATCGGACCTTCAAATATCTCCAGCCTGACTTTGTACTCTTTTTCCTCGATCATAAACAGATTCATTTCCAGATGATTAAATTATGACTAATATTAATGATAGATACTGGATACTAGATACTTGATACTGGATACTGGATAAAAAGACTTAATTTTCAATCCAGAATCAAGCATCCAGAATCCAGAATCAAGCATCCAGAATCCAGTATCCAGAATCCAGCATCTAGTATCAAGAGAGCCCGACCGCCTCTCTAACTTCGGACATGGTTTTCCTGGCGATAGACCGTGCCCTGTTATTCCCATTCTTAATAACATCCCTGACCCTCTTCATGTCCGACTCCAACTCCCTCCTCTTGTCCCTGATGGGGGCCATTGCCCGGCACAGATTTTTTGCCATGATATTTTTACATTCAACACAGCCTATCTTTGCTATGCGACAGTCCCTGTTAATATCTTCGACCGTCGGGGCAGGGCTGTATATCTCGTGAAAGGAAAAGAGGTTGCATATATCGGGATTGCCGGGATCTGTCCTTCTTGCCCTCTGGGGATCAGTGATCATCTGTTCTGTTTTGGAGTAGATCTCATCGTCGGAGTCGGTCAGGAATATCGCGTTGTCATAACTCTTGCTCATCTTGCGCCTGTCGATACCCAGTATCTTGGATGTGGGAGCCAGGAGCGTGGCGGGTTCCGGAAAGACCTCCCTGTAAAGGCCGTTAAAACGTCTTGCTATCTCTCTTGTCAGTTCCACATGGGGGGCCTGGTCTTCACCCACCGGCACACCGTTCGCCTTGTACATAAGGATGTCCGCGGCCTGAAGGACCGGATATCCCAGAAAACCGTAGGTATAGAGATCCTTCTGTGTCAACTCCTTCAACTGTTCCTTGTAGGTGGGATTCCTTTCAAGCCAGGGCAGGGGGATTATCATGGATAATATCAGGTGGAGTTCGGCATGTTCCTTTATATCCGACTGTATAAAAAAGGTGGATTGCTCAGGATCAAGCCCGATACACATCCAGTCGAGGATTATATCAAAGATCGATTCTTTTATGATCCCGGTCTCCGAATACTCGCTGGTCAGGGCGTGCCAATCAGCGATAAAAAAGAAACACTCGTAATCCTGTTGCAGACTTTTCCAGTTGAGAAGGGCGCCGTGAAGATGTCCCAGATGCATATTGCCTGTCGGCCTCATTCCGCTCACAATTCGTTTTTTCATTTTTTAATTCGTTCTCCCGGTTTTCTCTCTATTTAAGAATGGTGCATAGCTTAAATTAGCTCATAGCTCAAAGCTGATAGGTCATAGCGGAAAAGAGAATTTTGAATATCCAATATTGAATTAAGAATTTCGAAGGAAATATAAAAAACTTCAAAATTCAACATTCCCTGTTCTATATTCAATATTCTCTTTTAATCCTTTTACACCTTCAGGTGCTCCGCGAACCTTTCCTTGACAAACTCTATCTCCTCCTCCCTCGTGCCGACCTTACCGTTGAGAGAGGCCTCCAGAAGACGGGTGAAAATCTCCTTGTACAAAGGCCCTGGCTTGAACCCCATATCCTTCAGGTCCTTTCCCTTGAGATAGAGTTTTTTGCCTTTTAACCTTGTAAAATAATTGGATATAATCTTTTTTATCTTTTCATTATTGGCCTTTGCCATCATAAAAAGCAAGATCTCTGTATCATATTGTGAAAGCAATGTATAGATCCCAAAGTTATCATCCCTTTTTATCCTGATGAGGCTGTCCACGATATGGTAAAGGTTCAATATCTGGGTTATCATCCTCCGGCTCTCCAGGTCATTCATCTGCATCCTTGAGGCAAGGTCCTGAACGGCCTTGGCGTCTAATGATGATGTCAGCCCGTACCAGAAGATCTTCCATGTCTCATAAGGCTCTTCCAGATAAAGAAGATCAAACCAGGAGATAACGGCCTTGATGTCTTCAAGGATCTTCTTAAGTCCTTCCGTATATTCGATATCCGGTGAAATAAACTGAAGCAGGTCAAGTTCATGCATCCTATCTATTGCACGTTCAGGCCTGCTCTCCATCAGTATGAGCTTTAACTCCGTGAACAGACGCCTGCCTGACAGGTCTTTGAAACAGTTGATATCAACTGCGTTCTTGATAAGGGACAGGGTGAGTTTCCCTATAGTGAAACCGAACCGCTGTTCAAAACGGATGGCCCTGAATACCCTGGTTGGATCCTCAACGAAGCTGAGATTATGGAGGACCCTTATAAGCCTGTCCCTGAGATCCTTTTGACCCCCGAAATAGTCTATAAGACTACCATAATCCTTTTTATTCAGTTTGATCGCCAGGGTGTTTACGGTAAAATCGCGTCTAAGGAGATCCATCTTCAGGGAGCTGGTCTCGACCATCGGAGGGGCAGCCGGTGTCTCATAATATTCCATGCGCGCTGTAGCGATATCCGCCTTAAAACCGTCCGGGAATATAAGGACCGCGGTCCCGAATTTCTTATGACTCCTTACCCTTACTTCATGGTTCTCCGCGAACTCCTGGGCGAACCTTATACCGTCACCCTCTATTACTATATCGACGTCAAGGTTTTCCCGTTTCAGGAACATATCTCTTACCAGGCCTCCAACCAGATATGCGTTATATCCAAGGCTATCAGCGGTTGTTCCAAAGTCCCTGATAAGAGATATTATCTTTCGAGGCAGACGTTCCTTGAGCATGGAGGAGATATTTTTCTTTTTAGTAAAATTGGAGGCATTGCTGGAATGATAGAAAAAATCCTCGATCACAGGGCCACCAACAAGTATATGAAGAAGATCGGTCCTTGTTATCACTCCCAGAAGATTTTCGTTCTGCATGACGGGGAGGATCCTCAATTTATTCTTTATAATCAACTCCTGGACCTCGCTCAGCGGGGCATCCGGCTTGACAATGGAGAAATCGATATTCATATAATCTTTGACTGGAACATGGCCCAGACCGAAATAGACCGCCTTTTCCATTATCTGCCTTGTAATGTAACCCTTCAGTACGCCCTTCTTATTAACGACCATAAGGACATTTATGTTATACTTGGTCATTATCGTGGAGGCCTCTTTAACACTCATTCCGGGAAGTACATGGATAACGGGAGAAGACATCATGTCCATGGCCACTTTTCGCGGATTGACCCGGTTTCTGAGGAGGGTATGAAGGGACTTCTCCACCTGGATCAAGGTCTTTTTCCTGATGGTAGCTGAGGCCGCCTGGGGATGCCCACCTCCCCCGAAGGCAAGGGCGATCTCGGCCACATTAAGATCTTCTATCCGGCTACGGGCCACTAAGTATACCTTGTCCTCCATCTGGGCAAGGGCAAAGATGACCTTGAGATTCTCCATCTCCATGAACTTGTGGACAAGGACCGCAAAATCCCCCGTATAATCCTCACGGATCACCTTGGCTATGACTATCTCAACCCCGTTAATCACATGTGTGGTCGCGGATTTTGTCAGGTCATTTAATATCCATACCTGCTCGGCGGACATCTCCCTTGTGAGCAGGTCTGCTATTACATTATGATTGGCTCCCTGGCTGGACAACCAGGCCGCAGCCAGGTGGTCTTCCTCCCTCGTGGAGGAAAACGTGAAAGAACCGGTATCCTCATGTATGCCCAGGCACATGATGGTCGCTTCGTCAGGAGTGATGGGGATACCCTTTTCCCTGATTATTTCCGTAAGGATAGAGGTGGTTGATCCTATTGGCCTGATGACCTCCTTGTTTCCGCGGATATCGTCATCAGATGCCGGATGATGGTCATAGATATGGACATCCACGTCTTTCCTGTCTAATAATTTCGTGAATCTGCCGATGCGGTTCCTCTGTCTGGTATCCACTAGGATTAGCCTTTTCACCTGATCCATGTCTATCTGTTTAATCCTGCTGAAGTCAAAGAGATAGGAGATGGAATGCAGGAAGAAGTTACGGAGATTCTTTTCTTGGGAACCGGGGAAGACGAGAGTCGCGTCAGGATACAGTTTCTTTGCGGCAACCATTGATGAGAGGGCGTCAAAATCGGCATTGAGGTGGGTAGTAATTATCTCTTTTTTGAGATCCCTCACGTCCGCCTTTCAGGATTTTGCCTAAAGGTATAGTTGAATGTATGTCCTACGCGGGTCTTTTTTAAGGACAAAAAGCTTTAAGAATAATGAATATCGATTTCAGAACATCGAATGCTGAAAGATTTTAACCTCATAATTCGGAATTCCCCGTACGATATTCGATATTCTATTTATCCTGACAGGGCAACCATTCCCTCAAGATCTCAGCGGATTAATATCTCACCGGGTACATATATCGAATCATATCATAAAAAAAAGGCCGGGCATAAATAAAAGAGCTGCTCCGGCCGGATATCTGCTTCTAGACAAGACTCTATATACCCTTTATCTTTTCCTCATCTTCCTGTTTTTTCTTGCACGAGATACACAAGGTGGTGACCGGTCTGGCCTTTAACCTCTCATCGGAGATATCCTCGCCGCAGGATTCGCATATTCCGTATGTGCCGTCTTCAATACGTTCAAGCGCCTCCTTGATCTTGCCTATCAGCTTTCTTTCCCTGTCACGTATCCTGAGTTCAAAATTCCGATCCGATTCCAGGCTCGCCCTGTCAGCAGGGTCAGGCATGTTTTCATTAATGTCACTCATCCCGCTGACAGTCCTGTTGACCTCATTCAGGAGTTCTTCAAGTTTTACATTAAGGAGATTTTTGAAATATTTCATCTGTTTTTTAGCTAACATTGGCTTGCAACTTTGCTCCTGGTTTTATGTTTAATCCTTTTATCCGCCTTCGCAGAAGACCACAGGTTTACCCGTGGGGCTCCATGCTGCTTAAGACATTTAACATTATCCGTAAAATCCAGTTTATAGGTATTGGCCCCAAAAAGCAAACCCTTTGACGCCTGTTTAGCTTTTTAGGGATCCTTACGATAAATTTTATGAAGAGTTGACCACGCCTTTTTGTGCTGACACCGGGCATTCCCATTTCCGGGACGGATATTACATCACCCGGTTGCGTTCCCTGAGGTATCTTTATCTCATGTAATTTCTCTTCCCCTAATACCGGGATCTTGATGCTGTCTCCCAGAGCCGCCTGAATAAATGAGATGGGCAGTTCACAGAAAAGATTATCACCTTCCCGGGAAAAGAATGAATGTTCCTTCACGTGCATGACCACAAATAGGTCCCCATCAGGACCCCCGTGGTCTCCCGCCTCACCTTCTCCTCGAATGCGCAATTGGGATCCTGTATCAACACCCGGAGGGATCTTCAGGTTTATTACTCTTTTAATCTGGATCTTGCCCTGTCCCCTGCATATACGCTGGCCTCTTTTCCGGGGGCAGTGCCGGATCCGTTACAGTCGTCGCAGGCCGCCCACCTTTTAAAGGTTATCTCCTCTTCCTTGCCCGAAAAGGCATCCTCGAGGGTCAACTGCATATCATAACGAAGGGCGTTCCCCTTTCTGGGGCGTTCTCTTCGATCCCTTGCCGTTCCAAAACCGAAAAAATTCTCAAAGATGTCCCCAAAGCTGGAGAAGATATCGTTAAAGTCTGTGAATCCCCTGAATCCGGTGCCTCTAAGTCCTTCGTGACCGAACTGGTCATATATCTGCCTTTTTTCCCGATCCCTCAGGACTTCATATGCCTCGGAGGCCTCCTTAAAGTATTCTTCAGCCCTTTTGTCGCCAGGATTTCGGTCAGGGTGATACTGCATGGCCATTTTCCTGTAGGCCCGCTTGATCTCTTCTTCTCCTGCGTCACGGGATATATTCAGGGTTTCATAGTAATCTCTTTTATTCATTATCGGCTATCTTTGAAGCTCCGGCATCTTCTGATTTTTTCTCGCTATTTTCAGCCTCGATCTCTGCGGGTCGGGTATTTTTTGCCTTTACCCCGTGTATCTTTCCGGCGGCTATCTCTCTCAGTGCGATAACAATATCCCTGTTTTTTGATGAGATTGTGGGTTCATCTCCTTTTCTGAGCTGCCTTACACGCGATGCTGCCATATGGATAAGTGCGAAACGGTTATTTACCTGTTTTAGACAGTCTTCTATCGTGATTCTTGCCATTGCAAATACTCCTTCTTAATACATTTTTATCCCAAGTCCGAATAAGGTCAAGATTTCTATCATTTATAATATTAAATGTAAAGTCTATTTATACTATTTCTGGCCAGAATTTTGCATGAAAAAAAATTAATATATGTCCTACTACCTAATTTTTTGATCATCTCAAAACCCTCCTCCCCCTAAAAGGAGGAGGGAATTTGTGCCTGGCTTGGTCAGAATTCTATGAACCCTGGAATCATGGACCTCTTTCTATCGACTAACTAGGAAAATAACCTGGTTTTTTACATTACATGAGAACATATCATGCTCGCCAAGGTATTAAGTAGCGCCGTAATCGGGATTGACGCCTATATTGTCGAAGTTGAGGTCGATATCTCCCGCGGCCTTCCTTCCTTTTCCACGGTAGGCCTCCCTGAAGGGGCTGTACGTGAGAGCAAGGAGAGGGTAAAGGCATCGATAAAGAATTCAGGTTATGAATTCCCTTCGGAAAGGATCACGGTAAACCTGGCCCCGGCTGATATTAAAAAAGAGGGGTCAGCTTTTGATCTTCCTATGGCAATAGGCATTCTGGCGGCTACCGGTCTCGTACCAAGCAACTCCCTGAACAGGTATATCTTTCTAGGGGAGCTCTCACTTGATGGCCTTATAAGGCCGATAAAAGGTGCCCTCCCTATATCAGTCACGGCAAAAAATCTGGGACTTAGCGGCATATTCCTTCCGTCTGAGAACGCAAACGAGGCCGCCGTTGTTGAGGGCATTGATATCTATCCGGTCAGCAGTCTTTCCCTCCTCGTGGAATGCCTTTGCGGATTATCAAAGATAATGCCTCTCCGTGTGGATTGCAACCGGCTATTTGAGACGCATGATCAGCAGATGGACTTTAGTGACGTCCGGGGACAGGAAAACGTGAAAAGGGCTATGGAGATAGCGGCTGCCGGCGGACATAACATTATTATGATAGGACCGCCTGGCGCCGGAAAGACCATGCTGGCCAGGAGACTGCATACAATCCTTCCGGCCCTTAGCTTTCAGGAGGCATTGGAGACCTCCAAGGTCTACAGCGTGATGGGTATTATGCCGGAGGGATGCGGGCTTATAAGGGCCAGGCCATTCAGATCCCCTCACCATACTGTTTCAGACGCGGGTCTGATAGGGGGAGGGCAGGTCCCGAAACCCGGCGAGGTAAGTCTTGCACATAATGGTGTGCTTTTTCTGGATGAGATTCCTGAGTTCAAGAAGAATGTCCTGGAGGTCTTGCGTCAGCCTATAGAAGACGGGTATGTCACAATAGCCAGGGCCAGCTCCACAATTACATACCCTGCCAATTTTATGCTTGTGGCGGCAATGAACCCCTGCCCGTGCGGTTTTTTCGGTGACAGCAAGAGAGAATGCAGCTGCTCCTATCTGAATATTCAACGCTATCGTTCAAAGATCTCCGGGCCTTTAATGGACAGGATAGACCTGCACGTAGAGGTGCCGGCCGTAGCCTATAAGGACCTTTCGGCAAAAGATTCCGGGAGGTCATCTGCGGAGATCCATGAAAGGGTTAAAGGGGCAAGGGAGATACAGAACGAGCGTTTTCAAAGGATGAAGATACATGCTAACGCCAATATGAACAGCAGGCATATAAGGAAATTCTGCGAGGTGGATAGTGAGTCGGACGGCCTGCTTGAAAGGGCCATGGATAAGCTGGGACTGAGCGCCAGGGCCCATTCCAGGATACTTAAAATCGCAAGGACAATCGCGGATATTGAGGGAAGCGTTGATATCAAGGTCGATCACGTGGCCGAGGCCATCCAGTACAGGAGTCTTGACAGGAGATTGTTGAGATAATATATAAAGATAACTTCTGGATTGTCAAAACAGTCTTTTTTTTGTTTACGCTCTTATATATTGGATAAAATATATATATTATTTCACACTTGTCCAAAATCGGTTTATATTTATCCGGGAACTTGCTGGTTGATGCATTCTAATGGTCCGCTCGGTGAGCGGACCGCACGAGGTCTCTGTCTGAACTCCTAAAATCTTGTTTTGGACAGCAGTTTATTGAACAAGGCAAGCTGATTTTTTTGAACCCTTATGCATGTATTATATTCAAATACTTATATGCCAAAAATAATCTTTTTCAATTTATTTTGGACTGCAATGATATTATTTATTGAAATAAAATATATTTAATGCCATATATCAGAAAATTACACTAACGAAGTTATTTAAGGATTTAAAGAGATATGCAATGGGATGTATATTCAATCAATAGAAATTGAAGAAAGATTGCGATATTACCCGCCTTCGCATAAACCCGCCAACTTCGGTTGGCGGATGAATGTGGAAAGGGTATCCGCCAAAGCTGTGTTAGTAATGCGGCGAATAGCCGCGTTTATTGCTAACATGATTAGCGTAGGCGGATGTGCTTCGGCGGGTTTCGCCGAAGCTGGAGCATTGATGCCGCCGACCTCAGTCGGAGGGCTCCATCTCAATGAAACCGGGTTGGGAAGGTCATAAGAGATCCAAAGGATAAAAAATTTGGAAAAGATAAATTTTACTATCAATGGAAAGATCATCAGTTGTAAGCCGGGCACCAGTATTCTGGATGCCGCAAAAGAAAATCATATTAAGATCCCCACCCTTTGCAATCATCAACATTTAAAGCCTGCTGGGGCTTGCAGGCTCTGTATAGTTGAAGATGAAAGGAGCGGGCGCGTGCTTGCATCATGTGTTACACCGGCGTCTTCTGATATGGTGATCCGGACCAATTCACCCCTCATAAATAAATACCGTATTGATATTATTCGCTTGATGTTGGCCAACCATCCTGAGTCCTGCGTTCTCTGTAATCAGGGAAACAGGTGTGAGTTGAGGCAGGTTGCGGCTGAGCTTGGTGTGGGGGAAATAGATCTATACCATATGCCTTATTACAGCGTACTGGAGGAAGCCAATCCTTTCATTATAAGGGACCTAAGCAAGTGCATACTATGCGGCAGGTGTATTCGTGCCGACCATGAACTGGTAATGGTCGGTGCAATTGATTACAACCTCAGAGGATTCAAATCACGTCCCGCAACGGTTTACGGACTGCCTCTGGAAAAATCCTCCTGTACATTCTGTGGAACATGCGTTTCCATGTGCCCCACCGGTGCTCTAATGACCAAAAACAGGCACTATGCCGGTTCCCCTCAATATGAATCATCAACAATATGTGGTTTCTGCGGTGTAGGTTGTACAATTGTTACAGGATCGGTTGATGCACAAATCGTGGAAGTAAATCCTTCACACGAAGATGGAACAGTTAACCGTTCTACAATTTGCGTAAAAGGGCATTTCGCACATGATTTTCTAAACAGTTCTGAAAGATTGAAAAGGCCATTGATCCGCAGGAATAACGAACTGACCCCAGCCTCATGGAAAGAGGCCCTGGATCTTGTTGCTGATAGGCTTATTTCAATTAAGGAGAAGAATGGGCCCCAAAGCCTGGCTTTCTTAGGGTCATCAAAATGTACCAATGAAGAGAATTACCTTTTCCAAAAGATGGCACGAGTTATTTTCGGAACTAATAATATAGATAATGGCGGATTCATATGGGGGAGACATATTATTGATACTCTGAATGAAAGGTTGGATGGTAAAGAGCGGATTAAAAGGCTAAAAGACCTTGAAAGGGCGGAATTGATATTTGTAATAGGAACGGATCCCCTCCAGTCAGCCCCTGTTGCAGGGTATTACCTTAAAAGGGCTTCGAGGATAAATAAAATTCCGTTGATAGTGGTGGATCCCAGAAAGACAGAACTGTTGCCCTTTGCCTCGATCTGGCTTCAAATCGCCCCCCAAAGTGACAGTGCATTGCTAAACGGTCTGGCGGCATTTCTTTATAGACAAAAGGCATATGATACTGACTTTATTAAACAGTTTACGGAGGGTTTTGATCTTTATTGCGATGATCTTGCCGATATTGATCTTAAAACTGTGACCCGAATTACGGGGATTGATAGGGACCTTATTGAAAAAACAGGGTCTCTAATGAATAAAAAACGGATAGCGTTTGTTGTAGGACACGGAATATTACAGCAAAGACACGGCAATTCGGCTATGAATGCCCTGATTAATCTTGCCTTAATGACCGGTAGTCTGGGTGATAAGGGAAAAGGCATATATCTTATGTCAAGGGAGAATAATCAGATAGGTTCCATGGATATGGGAGCAGTGCCTGGTTATCTTCCCGGGCGCTGGCCTATCAACAATGCCCTGATGCGAGACTATTGGGAGTATAATTGGAATAATACTATCTCCGCTGATTCGGGGCTTGACATGGTTCGCATGGTTGAAGAGGCGGAAAAGGGGAATTTAAAGGCACTGTATATAATGGGTGAGAATCCCCTGCGGAGTCTCCCTCAGGCTGATCAGGTCAGGAAGAGCCTTGAAAAACTGGAATTTTTGGTTGTCCAGGACATTCTTGCCACGGAAACTACGGGCATTGCGGACGTGGTGTTGCCCGGCGCAGCCTTCAGTGAAAAGGCCGGTTCATTTACAAACATGGAGGGAAGGATACAATCCTTTGAACCTGCGGTTAATCCACCTGCCGAGGCCATATCAGACTGGGAGATCCTTGACCTATTGCTGGAAAAGGTCGGGAATCTAAAAAGATACGGATCAATAAATAAGTTAAGAACGGAGATCAGCCGTCTGATACCCATGTACAGTGACTTGGGAATGCACAGAAATGTAGCCTGGATCAAAGAGACAAACAGAGTGAAGCTCTTTGATGATAAGGATAACAGAAAACTTATGTCTTTTTCCAGGGTAATCCATATTGAGGAAGAACTATTCAACAAAGAATATCCTTTTAAGGCCATCCTGGGTTCTTCGCGATATCACCTCGGTAGCGGTACCAGAACCAGTGTTTCGGACAGAGTAAAAGATTTTGGATTAAAAGGAGAGGTCGAGATATCTTTAGATGACATTAATAGACTTAACATTAAAGAAGGTGATGAAGTTAAGATATCTTCTCCCTATGGGAGTATACGAAGAATCATAAAGGCCGGCAAGGGTCTTAAAAAAGGACTAATTTTTATTCCTATCGCTTATAACGACAATGATGTAATGAACTTGATCAGATTTACCAGCCTTGGGATTGCCGATTCACCTGGTTGGAAGAGTTGTGATGTGAAAATTGAGAAAGCATAACAGGTTGCTCCTTTTTTAAAGCAACTGAGAGCTACAATCCATTTTGAGGATTGACAGATAGGTGAAAAACAGGAAAGGGCCTTTCTAATGGAAAAGTCTAGAGACATAGATTGGACACAGTTAATGGAGATTATAGACAAACATAAGGGTGAATCCTGGTCATTGATACCTTTGCTACAAGATATTCAGGAGATATTTGGTTACATCCCTTCTGAATCCATTGAATATATTGCAGATTCATTAGGGATCTTCCCAAGTCAGGTGCAAGGAGTGATTACCTTTTATGCCGGTTTTTCAATGGAGCCAAAAGGTAAATATATTATAAGGGTATGTCGCGGAACAGCCTGCCATGTCAAGGGTGGACGGAGCATCTTGAGGCTGGTAAAGAAGGAGTTGGGGCTGAAAGAAGGAGAGACCAGCACGGATTACCAATTTACCCTTGAGACCGTGGCTTGTCTGGGGACCTGCTTTCTTGCGCCTACCCTGATGGTAAATAAAACTTATTTCGGTAAACTATCTCCACCAAAAATAACGACCATACTGGCGCAATACCGCAAGGAGAAGGAGGAGATCTAAAAGGGATGGAGAAACTCTTATCTATTGGAGATCTGGAATGGTATCGCAATAAGCTCCTCAGCAAGGAAGATAAGCGGAAAATGCGGCTATATATATGCATGACCGGATGCCGAGCCTATGGTGCGATTGAGGTTCGTGATGCCCTTGAAAAAGAGATTAGGGAACAAGGTCTTTCTGGTCAAGTGGAAGTGCGGTCTACAGGCTGTCACGGATTTTGTGCTAAAGCGCCGGTGCTATTTATCGATCCCCTGGGAGTTCAGTATCAGGAGGTTACCCCGGGAGATGCCGCAGAAATCGTATCTCTGACCCTGAAACAAAAACGCTTGATCGAACGCCTTGCATATATAGACCCCAAGACAGGAAATCCAATATATCACCAAGATCAAATCCCCTTTTATAAGAAACAGATTAGAAGGGTGCTGGCCAATTGCGGCCGAATCGATCCAACCAAGATCGAGCACTATATCACTAACGGCGGTTACAGGGCGATAGAAAGGGTCCTTTCAAGAATGACGCCGGAAGAGGTGATTGAAGAAGTAATATCAGCCAAGATACGGGGAAGAGGAGGTGCTGGTTTTCCGACCGGACAAAAATGGAAGTTCTGCCGTCAGGCTTCTGGAAATCCTAAATATATCATATGCAATGGGGATGAGGGAGATCCCGGCGCCTTTATGGACAGAGCGGTGCTCGAGGGGGATCCCCATTCGGTTCTGGAGGGCATGCTTATCGGGGCCTATGCAATTGGAGCGGAATCAGGATACATCTATGTGCGTGAAGAGTATCCGATTGCAATTGAGCATCTGACTATCGCTCTTAAACAGATGAACGAGATTGGGCTTTTGGGAGAAAATATTCTTGGATCAGAATTCAGTTTCAGTATCACACTGAAAAAAGGGGCAGGGGCATTTGTATGCGGTGAGGAAACCGCTTTAATGGCCTCTATAGAAGGCAAGAGGGGTATGCCCAGGGCCAGGCCGCCCTTTCCGGCTCAGGAGGGTCTGGACGGCAAACCTACAAACATTAATAACGTGGAGACATGGGCAAATATCCCTTTGATAATAAATAACGGCGCAGAATGGTATTCACAGGTCGGGACTGCCAACAGTAAGGGAACAAAGATCTTTTCATTGGCGGGCAAGGTCAATAATACGGGTCTTGTGGAGGTACCTATCGGAGTTACTATCAAGGAAGTTGTTTATGATATCGGAGGAGGTATACCCAAAGGCAGAAAGTTCAAGGCGGTCCAGATGGGAGGTCCATCCGGCGGATGTGTCCCTGCCCAGTACATGAATCTTCCTATTGATTACGACACTCTCCAGAAAATTGGTTCCATCATGGGTTCGGGTGGGATGGTTGTCATGGATGAAAATAACTGCATGGTGGAGA
>SMTZ1_10006464_pt1 | contig 15150 bp, 13 predicted proteins | sample DeeMarSWOR136_30_FD_25667 | JGI IMG/M metagenome (IMG submission 25667)
CAAAGAAAAAATCTGGGAGGTTTATAAAAAAAATATTCGCCGAGATGTCAGAAAAGCCCAAAAGAGTGGGGTAACCATCCGTCAAGGAGCTTCGACTGAGGACGTCCGTACATTTTTTAGACTCTACCTTGCTTCCATGCAGCGAAATCGAGCGATGGTTAAGTATCCCCTTCAATGGTTTGAGGCTCTTTATGAAATGATTATAAAAAGAGGGTTAGGGATCATTGCGCTAGCAGAAGTGGACAAGGAGGCAATCGCTGGGGCGGTTTTCATTCACTCTCAGAATTCGACCCACTATTTCCACAATGGTTCTCAATATGAATTTTTGAAGTTCTGTCCAAATGAATTATTAATCCATGATGCATTGGAGAAAGCAATTGAGAAGAAGAATTCATGCTTCGATTTCATGGGTTCCGATCCAATGGATCTTTCCCTCCTCCATTTCAAGGAGAAATGGGGAAGTCAGTCCATAGATCTTCACACCTATGTGAAAGACTATCACCCAATGAAATGTAAGATTTGGGAGATGGGGAAAAGGGCGGTAAGTTTTAGATTCGGAAATTGGTTCTTTAGAAGCCTTCGAGGTTGAGTAACAATAGATAGTAAGATAGGAGATGGGGAGACGGGGAGAAGCTTGCATTTGCCCTGCCCCCGTATTACCCAGACTGCGCGGCATCGGATAAGATAGATAAGAATTTTCGTAAGTAAAGATGAGCAAGCGTGTAAATTGGAGTCAACGGGCCCGGGAAGGATTTCTCGCGTCGGACATCGATCCTGCAGACCGGAAAGGTCATAAGAATCGTTATATCGACCTTCTGCAGAAAATGGCGCTGGAGGAGATTTTAAACCTAAAAGGAAACGAAACGGTCCTCGATTTTGGATGCGGAAGCGGAAGGATGGCCTACTGGATCGCCCCCAGAGTGGAAAAAGTGTTTGGTTTAGAAGTTACGCCAGAGATGATTGGTCTGGCTGAAAAGAATCGGACCGCTTCGAACGTGGAATTCGTCCTTTACGATGGCGCCCATTTCCCCAATCTCCCTTACCTTTTCGATCTCATTCTATCCGTGGGGGTCTTACAGATCTTGAGAGGGGAGGTTTTAAAAGAGGCGGTTTATGAGTTGACGAAATATCTAAAATCTGGGGGAAGGTTTTGTGTGATTGAACAGGTTTCAGACAATACAAAGGTGGACCGGCCAAAGGTACAGGAATACATTGAGGCTTTTAAAGCATCGAGATTGGAATGTCTTCGCTACTATTCGATCCGGAAAGGCCGCTGGTGGTTACTCTACTTCATCCGATACGGGTTGATCCCCAAGAAATGGTTTCCGCAGATTGCTGCCTGGGAATTGAAAGAAGGCAGGGAATTTAAGAATAAAATTTCGTATTATAGAGACTTCTTATTTGTTTTGAGAAAAGCATGACATAGAAGAGAGGCTATCAACTCCATCTATCTCGGCGGAATTCCATTTTGAAGGATGTAGGGGGGTCTGGGGGTAAGGGAAGGGGCTTTAGTCTATCTCCTTTCGAGCCTCATGCCTGGGGCCGTCGCGGTGATGATTTCCGTCCTAACCCGACTTTGGATGACCCTCATTGAAATTGGATTCATCGGAATGATATATTTGATCAGTCTCTTTCAAAAAAGGCCAAAGAAAAGAAACTTCAATGCCGAAGCGTAAAAAGAGTCAAAAACAGGATTCTGGAAAGACGACTTCATTGAAAGTCCAGCGAAAAAGGATGCCTTTTCCACTTCATCATTTCATTGCGGTCCTGTTGATTGTCGGTGTGGCCCTGGCAGTCTATTCGAATACCTTCTCAGTCCCCTTCCATTTCGACGATAGGCCCATTATCACCGAGAATCCATATATTCAGATCAAGGTTTTTACATGGGAACGGGTGCAGCAACTCGTCAAGAACACGTATAAGGAAACGATCCGGATGTTCTCCATCTTTACGTTCGCCCTTAATTATTATTTTGGAGGGTTCAATGTTTTCGGTTACCATCTGGTTAACTTCATCATCCATGTGGCTTCGGGAATCTTTTTATACTGGTTCCTCATATTAACCTTCAACCTTCCCCATTTAAAAGAAAGATATAGTGCGATTTCCTACCGCGTTGCTCTTTTTGGAAGTCTGATCTTTATCGTCCATCCGATTCAAACTCAATCAGTCACCTACATCGTTCAAAGGATGACCAGCATGGGCGGGATGTTTTACCTCTTCTCCATGGTTCTCTATATTAAAGGGAGATTATCGTCTGGCAAGATCCAGTACGCTTATTTCGGAGGGGTGGTCCTTGTCTACCTCCTCGGTGTATTCTCAAAAGAAAATGTGGCCATCCTTCCTCTATTTATGGCCTTATATGAATTCTATTTTTTTCAAAATTTCGATTTAAGCCCCCATGGGCAAAAGATTCTTATGATGCTCGGGGGAGTTCTCTTAGGGCTCGTGGCCCTTGGGTTTATTATTTGGGGGAACCGCTACATCGAGCTTACCATCGCAGGATATGAATATCGTACGTTCACATTGTCAGAGAGAATTTTGACGCAATTCCGGGTTGTCCTATACTACCTCTCGCTTTTGATTTATCCGCATCCCTCCCGGCTTAACTTAGATTATGATTTTTCTATATCGAAGACGATCTTCGACCCTCCGACCACGATTCTGTCAATGATCATCATCGCCGGACTGGTGGGTTATGGCTTTTGGGTGGCCAAGAAGAGATCAGTTCTTTCCTTTTTCATATTGTGGTATTTTGGAAATTTGGTGATCGAATCTTCCATTTTTCCCTTGGAAATGGTGTATGAACACAGGCTCTATCTTCCGTCCATCGGGCCCATTGTACTTTTTAGCATTTTGCTTGTCAGGGGGATCGATTATTTAAAGAACAGAGTAACTTTTCTAAAACCCAGGGTTAGACCCGTTCATCACTAAATTATTGACGGTTGAGACAGCTGAACAGGGGGATCCAATCCTTTCAGGAAAGGCTGAGGCCTCACACCGATAATTTTTTCCCTCATCTCTATCTGGGGGGGACCTGCATGGGGTTGAAGGATATATGAAGGGAGCTTCCCAATGACGCATCTTTCTTTTTCACCGAACTGTCAGACCACCGCCATGGGGATTATGCCCCATACGGATGTGGAAAGGGCCCTGGAAGTAGCCCCCAAAGTGAGCTACTTCGAGGATATGTATGTTCAGGCCTTAGAGCATTTTCCAGGGGTGAGAATTGATGTTGCCCAACAGAAGATCATTTTCGACCTTTCCCTTTTTTATGAAGAGCTTCCCGATTATTTGGAAAAGGCAGACGATCCGAAGACCTTTCAATTGACAGAAGCGTTCTCCATTGTTTACCATCGCTTTTTAGAAAAAGATCTCTCCCCTTATTCCGCAATCCGGGGCCAGATGATCAGCCCGATCAGTCTGGGGCTGAAGGTTGTGGACCGGGAGCTGAAATCGATTATTTACCATAATGAAGTCAGAGAGGTTCTGTTCGATTTCATTCAGAAGAAGGTCAACCAGCAATACCGGGAATTGAAAACAAAAAATCCGAACGCCTTCGTCTGGATCGATGATCCTGGTCTGGGACTGATCTTCACTGCCTTTTCAGGATATAATGAAGTCCAGGCGAAAGCAGATCTGGACCTTTTCTTAGAAGGGATGGAGGGACCCGGGGGGGTTCACCTTTGTGCAAAACCGGATTGGGACTTCCTCCTTAAGTCGAAACTCGACATTCTTTCCTTCGATTCCTTCAACTGCGGAGCTATGATTATCAATTACCCATCTTTGATTGAATTCTTAAACCGGGGAGGAGTGATCTCCTGGGGAATTGTCCCAACCTATACGGAGCTTCTGGAAAGCGAGACCCTTCCATCCCTGCAGGAACGACTGGAAATATTCTGGGAAGACCTTTCCCAAAAGGGAGTAGATTATGAGACATTACTTCGACAATCGCTCCTGGCCCCTGCGACATGCAACCTGTTGAATCCGGATAAGGAAAAGACAGTGGAGAAGGCCTTTGAGGTATTACAAGAACTTTCCACGAAGGTTCGAGAGAAGTATCGGCTAAGTTCGGAACAAAATTCCCCCTCCCCACCTTTAGTAAAGGGGGGGGATTAGGTTGTGGTGAATGGGGTCTATCATGAAAAGAATTGGGATTATTGCCAAGAAAAATAAACCAGAGGCCGTCACCATTATCCATCATCTGGTGGATTGGTTCCGGCAAAAAAAGATCGAGGTTTTCATCGAAAGTGAGATGGCCAACCTTCTAGGTCTCCATGCCTCGGAACCTAATGTGAATAGAATTGAGAGAGAGGCCTTTCCTGCCCAAGCGGAGATGATCCTCGTTCTTGGAGGGGATGGAACGCTTCTCAGTGTGGCCCGTTTGGTCGGGGGTCACAAGGTCCCCATTCTCGGGGTGAACCTTGGGGGATTAGGGTTCTTAACAGAGATTACTCTCGAGGAGATCTATCGAGTTCTTGACAGGGTGGTTCAGGGAGATTTTATTACGGATGAAAGGGTGGTTCTCGATGCCTCTGTCATCCGGAAGGGAAAGAGGGTGGCGGAATTTACCGTCCTGAACGACGCGGTCATCAATAAAGGGGCCCTTGCACGAATTATCGACATGGAGACAACGATCAATGGAGAATATTTGACTACTTTCAAATCGGATGGACTGATCCTTTCAACACCCACGGGCTCAACAGCCTACAACCTATCTGCGGGAGGTCCGATTGTCTATCCCTCCCTTCACTGTATCGTCATCACTCCGATTTGCCCCCACACTCTAACCAATCGTCCGATCGTGGTTCCGGACGATGTGGAGATCCGGGCAACCCTAAAGACAAGGCAGGAGGAAGTCATTTTGACCTTGGATGGACAGCAGGGATTTCCTTTAGAGGTGGAAGACGTGGTAGAGGTTAGAAAGTCGAATGTTGGAATACTTTTGATCAAGTCTCCCTACCGACACTATTTTGAGGTATTAAGGGAAAAGCTGAAATGGGGAGAAAGGTAGGAATAGTTCGGAGTTAAGAGTTCGGAGTTCGGAGACAGAAAATTTTGTTTTTGATTATTATTAACTCCGAACTACGAACTCATTACTTGTGAGTTATGTTACTCGAACTTCGCATTAAGAACTTTGCGATCATTGATGAATTGACGCTCACTTTTTCAAAAGGGGTCAACATCCTCACCGGGGAAACGGGAGCGGGCAAATCGATCATTCTCAATGCCGTCCAGCTCCTTTTGGGAGATAAAGCATCGGAGGAATTGATTCGAAGCTCAGAGGAAGAGGCAAGCGTAGAGGCCCTCTTTGACATCTCTGGGAATCGAGAGGTTAAGGGAAGAATTCAAGAAAAAGGTCAAAAACTTTCCGGCGCAGGAGAGGAAGATTCCCTCCTGATCAGGCGAGTGATCTCACGCTCCGGGAGAGGGAGAGCCTTCCTTCATGGAAATCTCGCCACCCTTGGGATACTTTCGGAGGTCGGGGAAGATCTCCTCAGCATCTATGGCCAACATGAACACCAGTCCCTTCAGCGAGTCGACACCCACATCGACATTTTGGATGAGTTTGGGGAACTGATGGAACTTCGAAAACAATTTCAGGATCTTTTCCAAAGATTTGCCTCTTTGTCTCAGGAGATGGAGAAAATTCGAGGGGAGAAGGAAAGGAGGGAGAAGGAACGGGAGCTCATGACCTTCCAATCCAAAGAGATTGAAAAGGCTGAGATTCGTATTGGAGAAGAAGAGGCCCTCAAGGAAGAAAAAAGAATTCTCGTCCATGCCAAGAAATTAATGGACTTTGCGAATGCGTCTGAGGAGGTGCTTTATTCGAACGAAGGCTCTGCCATCGAAAGAATCCAGTCAGTCCTTCATCAGGGGAAGGAAATGACGGGGATTGACCCATCCCTTTCTACCACATTAAGAAACCTGGATGGGGCATTGATCCAACTGGAAGAAGTTGCCCTTGCGCTCAGGGACTATTCGAGAAGGGTGGAACTCAATCCAGTGAGACTGGAAGAGGTTGAGAACAGGTTAGAAGAGATTGATCGGCTGAAAAGGAAATATGGCTCCACCGAGGAGGAGATCCTTCGCTTCAAGGAGAGAACCGATCATGCCTTGAAATCCTTTACCTCGGATGAGGAGAGGCTTTCGCGGTTGGAACAGGAAATCGAACCACTGCGGGAGGAGATGACTCAGAGGGCGCAGAAGCTCTCCCGCGAGAGGAAGCGAGTCGCCTCTGAGTTAAAGAGATCCGTAGAAAAAGAGCTGGCCACCCTAGGCATGAAGAAGACCACGTTTGAAGTTCGGATTGAGAGTCAAGTTCTTTTCCCCAAGGGAAAAGATCGGCTAGAGTTTCTCATCTCTCCCAATATCGGCGAAGAAGTAAAGCCTCTGGCGAAAATTGCCTCAGGAGGCGAACTTTCTCGGATCATGCTGGCCATGAAAAGGATTTTAGCGAAAGTTGGCGGAAGACAGGTTCTCATCTTTGACGAGGTAGATGCAGGGATCGGAGGCGCCATCGCAGAAGTGGTGGGGAGAAAATTAAGAGAGCTTTCAAAGCATCATCAGGTCATTTGTGTGACCCATCTTCCCCAGATTGCCTGTTTTGCTGATCGGCATTACAGCGTGAAGAAGGAAGTAAGGGCAGGCCGGACTGTCACGGTGGTTGATCCTCTGGAGAGGGAGGCCAGGGTCGAAGAGATTGCAAGGATGCTGGGAGGGGTTAAGGTAACCGAGAAGACCCGTGCGCATGCCCAGGAGATGATTGAAAATGCCAAAAGGGCATAGTCTCGAAGCATGAAATTCGAAATTGTATGGTTATCAGAAGATCAGGCTATCAGGTGGCGGGTACCAGCATATCAGGGCATCAGGTTATGAGAAAGGATCATTGCAAAATGATCAATGAGCAATGGCCAATTAATAGTTTAACATATTGCCAATTTTGCGTTGCTAATTTTGCAATCTGCATTGATTTTTTCCTGATGTCCTGGTTCTATGATATCCTGCATCCTGATTTCCTGGTACTCTGATATACTGGCAGGATTTGTTTCGGATTTAATAAAGGAGCTAGGAGATGATCCGGAAAGCCAAGTTGGACGATGTCAAAGAGATTCAAAAGCTGATCAAACAATACTCCACCAGGGGGGAAATTCTTCCCAGATCCCTCAGCGAACTCTATGACCACCTCCGGGATTTTTTTGTCTACACGAAGAGTCGAAGAGTCATCGGCATCTGTGCCCTTCACCTCAGTTGGGAGGATCTGGCAGAGATTCGGTCCCTGGCGGTCAAGGAGGAGGATCGGAAGAAGGGGTTAGGAGCCAAGCTTGTGAAGGCCTGTCTGGATGAATCAAAATCTCTGGGAGTCAAGAGAGTTTTCGCTCTGACCTATGAGCCCGCTTTTTTTGAACGGTTGGGATTCAAGAGAGTCGACAAGACCATTCTGCCCCACAAAATCTGGACGGACTGCCTCAAATGTGTCAAATTCCCAGACTGCGACGAAATCGCGTTAGTGAAAGAACTCCACTAAGCGAATGCGGAGTGCGGATTGCGGAATTCAAATCTCAATTCTTTAATACTTTTTCTTAAGTATTCCGCATTCCGAAATCCCTGCCTACCGGCAGGCAGGCGAATTCCGCAATTACTTTTCTTCCCCCAGCAGGATTCTCAAAACAAGATTGGCTTGATGGTGGGCAGCGATTCCTACTCTCGGCGCCATGAGACCCACTCCAGGCTGAGCGGCTGTCTTCTGGTCTCCTACAATGAATATCTTTGAAGAGAACCGTACCGTCCGGATCTCGTTGTTGTCTCCATAGCCGGCCACGCCGGAGGCCGCCACAATATATTGATCGGGCATCTTCTCGGATAGGACATTGATGAGCATGGCCTTTTCTTCAGCACGGTCGAAGGCCTCCACAACCACCTCGGCTTCTTTGAAGATCCTTTTGACATTATCTCGATCCAACCTTTCGGAGTGGGGGAGGACCTTCACATAGGGATTGATCTTAGAGATATTCTCCCGGAGGGCGTCCGCCTTCGGCATTCCGATCTGATGGACGAAGTACTGTTGGCGATTCAAATTGGAAGGTTCGACTACATCGAAATCGACCAGGATGAGCGTCCCTATGCCTATGCGGGCCAAGGCAATGGCGACTGCAGACCCGAGACCACCCAGCCCAGCGATTCCAACGATTGACTTTTTGATTTTTTGATGAACCCCTGGACTATGTCTCGCGACGAGGAGGCATTCAAATTCTTCGGAGGAGGGATGTTCACCCTTTTGAATGAAGACGATCTCGTCACCCCGATGGAGGGAACGATCCGAGGTGAGTGAGAAGCCATTATAGATAATGACATCCGCATGCGGCTTAAATTGGTTTTTCAATTGGTGAAGGGTGGTGTCAGGAGGAACCGAAAGCTCTTTCTCATTGACCTTGATGTCGATCGACGGATAAGCCTTTTTATTCATGGGGTTCAGATTACTGGATCGAGTTTGGATTGTCAATATGGAGATTTCCTTAGAGATTCGGAAATCTCTGATGACACAGATTAGATAACGATTACTCAGATAAAATCAGGATAGCAGAATCTGTGGAATCAAATCACAATCGGTGTAATCAGGGAGGTCTGGGTGACTTTTCCAGGCCTCCGAGGTTTCAATTGACTTTTGGAAGTGTCGATGTTATGAAATTAAAGTTTCTTTTTCTATTCATAAGGTTATGAACGTTCAAAAGAATTCATTTTTGAACTCTGGGCGGCCTACGATCGCACAGATCGATCTGGGCGCCCTCGCGTTCAACTTTCGACAACTTCGGAAGAGGGTCCCAAAGGGAGTGAAACTTCTGGCCGTTGTGAAGGCCGATGCCTATGGTCACGGAGCCGTCCCTATCTCCCTCAAGTTGGAGAAGTTGGGCGTCGAATATCTGGGTGTTGCCATTGCTGAAGAAGGGGTGGAGTTGAGAAAAGGAGGCGTGAGAGCGCCGATCCTTGTCTTGGGAGGAATTTATGGAGGAGAGGTTGAGAAGATTTTTCGATTCAACCTCACCCCAGTTGTTTTTAATAAGGAGGCATTAAGAATCATTTCCAAAGCAGCCCAACGAGGAAAGAAGAAGGTCAGGGTTCATCTTAAGGTGGACACGGGAATGGGGCGGTTGGGCATCCCAATGCCTCTCTGGCCCGATTTTCTGAAAGGGATGGTCCATTTCCCAAAGATTGAAATCGAGGGCATCCTTTCCCACTTTTCCTTAATGGATGAGGAAGATTACACGAAATCCCAGTGGAATCAATTTCAATCAGCGGTGAAATTAGCAGGGGAATTGGGGATTTGCTGTAAATATCTTCATATGGCCAGCAGTGCCATGCTCACAGCCTCTCCTCATTATTCGGGGAATCTAGTTCGCCCAGGAATCATGCTTTATGGTGCTTATCCTTCTCCGATGTTCCAAAGGCTTATTCACCTGAAGCCCGTCATGACTTTAAAGACTCGGATTCATTTTTTGAAACTTGTTCCTCCAGGGACAAGAATCAGTTACGGAGGAACCTTTGTGACGCGAAGGGAGAGCCTCATCGCCACCCTTCCCGTCGGATATGCAGACGGATACAGTCGCACCCTCTCCAATCGAGGGGAGGTGTTGATCCGAGGGAAGAGGGTACCTGTTGTAGGAAAGGTTTGTATGGATTTCACCATGGTGGATGTGACAGATATCCCCAAAGTCTCATTGGGAGATGAGGCTGTACTCATAGGCACCCAGGGGGAGGAGCAGATTACAGCTGAGGAGATTGCGAACCGGATCAATTCCATCTCCTACGAGGTCTTCTGCTCCATTGGGAAAAGGGTTCCGAGGATTTATAAAGGCTGATACGCTAAGCGCTTAGCGCATAGCGCATAGCGGTAATTGGCTGGGGGGTCTCTTGAATCTATTTCGATGGATTGGAATTTGCTCCGTCCGGTTCGTAGAGGAAGCAGGAAAGATCATGATCCTCTTTGTCAGGATCTTAAGCTGGACCTTTCGACCCCCCCTTCAATCGAGAGAGATCTTAAAGCAAATGGAAGAAGTGGGTGTTCGATCTTTTCCAGTGGTGATCATCACCGCTGCCTTTACGGGGATGGTCTTGGCTCTTCAGAGCTATACTGGTTTTAAAAGATTCGGTGCCGAAACCATGGTAGGGACCGTTGTTGCCCTCTCCGTAACAAGGGAATTGGGTCCCGTGCTGACAGGGTTAATGGTCTCCGGTCGGGTGGGTTCCGCGATGGCTGCGGAGCTCGGAACGATGCGTGTGACCGAGCAGATTGATGCTCTCTACACCCTGGCTACGAATCCGGTCAAATATCTGATCGTTCCAAGGTTTTTGGCTGCTATGATCATGCTTCCCATTCTCGTCATCTTTGCCGATTTGATCGGTATTCTGGGGGGATACCTGGTAAGCGTCCAGATACTCGGAACCAATCCGACCATTTACATTCGGAGAACATGGGATTTTCTGGAATTGAATGACCTCTATAGTGGATTACTAAAAGCCATTGTTTTCGGAATGATCATTGCCACCATCAGTTGCTATCAAGGGTTTTCCACGGAAGGTGGGGCAGAGGGCGTTGGCAGAGCGACCACAAAGGCAGTTGTCCTTTCGTCACTGACGATCTTGATTTCAAACTATTTCATTACGGCATTTCTTTTTTAGGCGAAGTCAGGCCAGGAGGTTTTGAATATTGCTTAGGGGTGCGAGGTAGCTCTTGGGTAACGAAATCCGAAATTCGAATATCGAAATCGGAAACAAATCACCGCAGGATATCAGAGTACCAGGTAATCAGGATGCAGGATATCAGGAAAGGGGAAAAAGAAAGAATTCTTAAACCTGATACCCTGATATCCTGATATCCACTGCCTGATAACCTGATTTTCTGATAGCCATGCAGCTTTCGATTTCGTGCTTCGGATTTCGAGTTTAGTGAGAAACGTTTTTGTTTATCGATGAGGGGCGATTTCAGTGACGGACAGCAACACCGAGACGAAGATCCGTGTGGCCAATATTCATAAATCTTTTGGGGAGAACCGTGTCCTCCAGGGTGCCAATTTAGAGGTGCGGCGGGGGGAAAGCATGGTGGTCATTGGAGGAAGCGGTTCAGGCAAAACGGTTCTGATCAAATGTATCATTGGACTCATCCAGCCAGATGAGGGAGAGATTTATGTGGATGGGGAGGAAATCAGTTCCCTGAGTGAGCGGGAAATGAATGAAGTCCGGAAGAAATTTGGGATGCTCTTTCAGGGAGGCGCCCTGTTCGATTCCTTGACCGTCTGGGAGAATGTGGGCTTCGGCCTCCGGCAACATAGGAGGCTCGGTGATGAGGAGATCCGAAAGATCGCCTCTGAGAAATTGGCCCTCCTGGGGTTGAAAAATATTGAGGATATCATGCCGGCAGAATTGAGTGGAGGGATGAAGAAGCGGGTCAGTCTGGCGAGGGCTATTGCGATGGAGCCTCAGATCCTTCTTTACGACGAGCCCACGACAGGGATCGATCCCGTGATGGCCGATGCCATCAATGAACTGATCATCCGGATGAGAGACCATTTAAACATGACCTCCATCGCCATCACTCATGATATGACGAGCGCTTATAAAATTGCCGACCGGATTGCCATGCTCTATCAGGGGAAGATCATAGAGGTCGGGACGCCTGAGGAGATCAGAAGTTCAACCGACCCCATTGTGCAACAATTCATCCACGGGAGATCAGAGGGTCCCATCAAAGCCCTCTAGAGGAGGAGGGAAACGAAGATGAAGAAAAGAGGTTCGGAGGTATGGGTTGGGGTATTTGTCGTCATCGGTATCCTCCTTTTAGCCTTGCTGACCATGAGAGTCGAAAAATTTCAAATTGGAAGGGAGACCGGCTACGTGGTGAACATCCTATTCGATTCAGCCGCCGGCCTGGATCGCAACGCCCCGGTCCGGGTCGCTGGAGTCCATGTCGGAAATGTTGAAAAGGTTGCTCTGGAAAAAGGGAAGGCAAAGGTCACATTTCGCCTTCCCCCTCAGGTGATCCTTTATCAAGATGGAAAAGCCTATTTAAAGTCAGAGGGGTTCTTGGGAGAGAAGTACGTTGAAGTTACTCCTGGAACACCCGGCTTTCCAAGAGTACCGCCAGATGGGAGCATCGAACAAGGGGCTCCTCCAGCAGACTTCGAGCAGGTACTTTCTAGTATGAGCACCATCCGAGAGGATCTCAAGGAGGTTACCAGACCCATTGGCGATATCTTAAGGGCAATCGATGCCAAAAAAGTGGAGGGAATGGTCAATAACCTCAATAAATTTTCGAGCGAGTTGACGGGCATGAGCAAGGAAGCAAAAGAGACCATTCGGAAAGCGAAGGACACCTTTTCCCTGGTGGAAGAAATTGGAGATAAAGTGAAGAAGGGAGAGGGCACCCTGGGAAAGTTGATCGCGGACGAAACGATGTATCAGGAAGCAAAGAAGACGGTGGAAACCGCTAGGGTAGCTGCGGAGTCTGTCAAACAGGCTGCTGACACCTTAAAGAACCTCTCGGATAAGATTGAAAAGGGAGAGGGGACTCTGGGCAAACTGATTCAGGATGAATCCCTCTATCAAGAAGCGAAAGAGACCATTCAATCTGTGAAAGGGGTTGTCGACAAAGTGGAGAAGGGAGAAGGGACGCTTGGAAAGCTGGTAAGCGATGATCAATTGATGAAGGAAGCAGAGAGGACGATGAGGAAGATCCAAAAAGCGGCTGAGAGCATTGAGGAACAGACACCCATCACCGTCTTGGGAACCCTCATCGGGATTTTCTTTTGATATCCCTTCATGCCATGATGATCCGAAAGCGATATTTCTTGTTAATGGTGGGCCTCTTTCTTAGCCTCATTCCCTTCTATTCTCTAGCAGGCGAGAAACCGGTCACCATCAATGTCTGGCCCCTTTTCCATTATGTCTACGACCCCGTAGAGGGAGTGAGTGAAATAGAGGGATTGGGTCCTCTCTTCCACTGGAAGGGAAGGTCCAGCCGAAGAGGATGGGGAGTCCGCCCCCTTTTTTACTGGACAGGGAACGAGAACGAGACGCTGAAGAGACTGGAGTTCCTTTACCCCTTTGGAAAATATCAAATCAGGGGGGAGGATAAAAAGGGCTACCTTTTCCCCATTTCTATTTACAGGGATCAGACCTTCGATGGAAAAGAGAATTGGGATCTTCAATTTTTTCCCTTCTTTATGGGAAAGACGGAAGAAGGAGAAGATTATTTCGGGCTCTTCCCCCTGTTCGGTACGTTTCTAAAACGATTTGGTAAGGAGGAAATCCATTTCTATCTTTGGCCCCTCTATTCGGATTCGCTCTCGGAAGGTGTCCGCATCCGAAACTTTCTCTGGCCCTTTTTTTCATTCACCAGTGGAGAAAAGAAGGAGGGGTATCGGGTCTGGCCCTTTTATGGCAGAAAGGAAGAGGTTGGCGTTTCAAAATCCGCGTTCGTCCTATGGCCCATCTTCGTGAAAAGAACCAAAGGATTGGATACAGATGATCCGATTGAGGAATGGATGGCCTTTCCCTTTTATATTTCAAAAGAATCAAAATATTTCAATAGCAGGACCATTCTGTGGCCGCTTTTCTCCTATGCCGTTGAGGAGCGCACGGGTTTTGAACAACTGGATCTTCCCTGGCCCCTCTTTCGAACCTTCAAAGGGGAGAACCTCTACGGGAAGAGATTCTTCCTTTTTTATGGGTACAAAGTGAGAGAGGGACAGTCGAGGAAGGCCTTCATTCTCTATCCCTTCTACCGATATGAGGAAGACTGGATGCCCGATCTCCATGAGACGACCTACTGGGTCTTCTTCAGTCGGATACGAACTGGGGAGGATAGTCAGGGAAGAGAGCAGGGGGCATCCATCCGTATCTGGCCCATTTACGATTACGAGAACGGAGAAAGGGGTCCTGAGGCCTTAAACGTCTTCTACCTTATCCCTTATAAGGAGGATGGCCTCGAAAGGAATTTATACCCCTTGTTTCGAGTCTACCGTTGGGAGAAAGATTCTCAGGGAAGGGTTTCGAGCAACCTCTTTTGGGGATTATACAAAAAGATGGAGAAGGAGGGATTGGACTATTGGGAGGTTGCCCACCTGATCGGGTATAAGAAATGGCAGGGGAGAAAGAGCCTCTCTTTCCTCAAAGGGCTGTTTCTGTACCAAAGTGACGGGGTGTCTTCTGAACTCAGGATGCTCTACCTCCCCTTTCCTCTCCGGTGGTCTGCAAAAAAGGAAAGTGGTTTAAAACCCGTTGACGAGGAGCTGGCAGATGGGCGATAGAAGGATCGGGATATTAGGAACGGGGTCCTTTCTTCCGGAAAGGGTCCTTTCAAATTTTGATTTGGAGAAGATTCTGGATACGAATGACGAATGGATTTATAAACGGACTGGAATCAGGGAGAGGAGGATCGCAGCCCCTGACATCAATGCTTCGGATCTGGCTAAGGAAGCCTCACTGCGGGCGATGGAGACGGCTGGAATCTCGGTGGACGCTCTAGACCTCATCATTATGACGACCATGACTCCTGATACCGCCTGTCCTGCGGGATCGAACTGGCTGGAGGCAAAGTTAGGAGCAGAGAGGGCCGTTTCTTTCGATGTGACTGCGGCATGCAGTGGATTTATCTTTGGCCTTTCTGTGGCCGAGCAGTATCTCAAGACTGGAACATTCAAAACGGCTCTGGTCGTTGCCGTCGAAATCATGAGCCGAACCCTCGATTGGACCGATCGCGAAAGTTGTATCCTCTGGGGAGATGGGGCAGGGGCAGCCATCCTTCAGGCCTTCGATTCACCCGGAAAGAATCAATACGGATGGGAAGAATGGTGAAAATCTCCTCCTCCCGGGGGGTGGATCGAAGACCACACCCATTACCTATGAAAGCGTGGATAAGAAACTCCATACCCTGAGAATGATCAAGGCCAATGAATCGGTTCGTGTGGCTGTCAGGCGTTTTGCAGAAGCTGCCGAGGAGGCGGCTTCTTATAACCACATCCGTGTCTCCGATGTGAAATGGATCATTCCCCATCAGGCCAACTCACGGATCCTTCAACAGATGGCCAAACGACTCGATGTTCCTTTTGAGAAGGTCTATCTCACCATTGAAAAGTACGCGAACATCTCATCCGCCAC
>SMTZ1_10010553_pt1 | contig 15150 bp, 17 predicted proteins | sample DeeMarSWOR136_30_FD_25667 | JGI IMG/M metagenome (IMG submission 25667)
TACCTGTCACTTTTTTTTGTCCTTTTTTTGCCACTTTTTTTTAAAATGTACTTGACAAATAGCAGGAACTGGTATAATATTAAACCAACAGGTCGGGTTATCGACCGAATAGTCCATTCCCGGAGCGTGTAATGGAGAGAGAAGAAAGGAAAGAAAAAGAGAAAGTTGCGAGAATAGAAGGTATTCTATTGGCAGCCAAAAGGGTTTTTTCTCGTAAGGGATACGAGGCAACTACTATGGAAGACATTGCTTCCGAAGCTGGGTTTGGCAAGGCTAGTCTATATTTCTATTTTAAGGGAAAAGAGGAAGTCTTCTTGAGTCTCATCAAGGACGGACTGGAAAGACAAAGAAATTTGCTTAAAGAGGTAATGAGCAGCAAACTTTCAAGCGTGGAAAAATTGGAAGCGGTCCTCTCCAAATTTTTTGAACACGTTGGAGAAAATAGAGAGTTCATGCGAATTGTACATTCCGAGTCCCAGAAGCTATACGCCACTACTTTGAAGGAGGTTCGTTCTTATATCATAAAGGAGCACAGGAACACAATGGAAGGAATAACTTCGATAGTGGGAGATGGAATAAAGTCCGGGGAATTCAGGAAAGTTGAGCCAACCCTGGCAGCAGCCTCCTTTATGGGAATAATTAGGTCAGTGATCTTCGACTGGTTAGTTAAGGATGAGAAAAATCCTCCGGATAGATACAAGCCTATGGTAATGGACATTTTTCTTAAGGGGATCAGCAAATGATTCGTATTCGGGTTAAAGCAATTTCAAGTATCATTATTCTTATATTTTACCTTTTGTCTTTGCCTTGCTCGGCTGAGGAGATAGAAAAACTGACTCTGGAGAAAAGTATCGAAATTTCTTTTGAGGGAAATAAACAGATCCTGGCGGCAAAAGAGAGACTGGGAATAGCTAAGGGAGAATTGATTGTGGCCAGAGCTGGATTCTTGCCCACACTCTCTCTGGGAGCCGACTATCTTCGGCTGGGCGAAGGACAGAAAATCTCAGTGGGCGGAGGAAGTGACGTTGTCGTTAGGGGGCAGGATACGTATACTGCTGCGGCAACGATTGAACAGCCTATCTTCACCTGGGGAAGAATCAAGAATAGCTACAGACAGGCTAGTTCAAATCAGAGGATAAGCGAGGAAGATTATAGAAGAGAAAAGAATCTTCTTAAGTTCCAGGTAACCGAGTCTTTTCATAATCTTATCCTGGCGAAGGAACTTTTGAAGCTTTCTCAGGAGTCCTATGCTCAGATGGAGAGACATCTCCGACAGGTGGAGAAGCGTTACGAAGACGGGTTAGCTTCCAAATTTGACCTCCTGCGAGCCAGGGTTGAGCTTGCCAACCTTAAACCCCAGTTAATCAGGTCAAGGAACAGTCTTACTCTGGCTGAAAACCGTTTCAAGTCATTGCTGGGATTTCCTTCCCAGAGAGAAGTGAGACTCCAAGGCGAACTCAAATACGCACCAACGGAGATAGAACTTTCCCGGGCCATAGAGGAGGCTCTAAAAAATAGGCCAGAAACAATCTCTCTGAAGGAACAGGAAAATATCGCTCTCGCCCATGTCCGCTTGGCGAGTGCTACCAATAAGCCGCTCCTTTCAGCAGTTTATAATTACCAGTTTCAGAAGCCCTACCACTGGAAAGATGAGTGGGGGAAGGAATGGAATGCCATGGTAGTTCTGCAGTTTCCAATTTTCAACGGGTTTTCCACAAGGGGAAAAGTACTTCAATCCCTGTCGCAACTGAGAGAGGTGAAGTATAACTCACAACACAAGAATGAAGAGATTGAACTTGAGGTAAGAGAAACATATCTTAGTCTTCGCCAGGAAGAGGAGACAATTATTTCTCAGCGTGAGAATGTAACTCAGGCTGAAGAAGCAATGAGCATTGCTGAAAAGAGGTATATTGGCGGACTGATAACTAACTTAGAATTCATGGATACTCAGCTGGCAATGACTGAGGCCAAAACAGCTTACTTGCAGGCTCTGGCAAATTATCAAATAGCAAAGGCAAAACTTGAAAAGGCAATGGGCAGGTGACTTTAAATTAAAAGATAGTTTGTTCATGCTTGGGAATATGTGCTCGGGATTTGGTTCGCTCGCTGACAATTTTTTGCTCTGCGAGCACCGCCAAAAATTTCAGGAGTTTCCCCCGTCTTCGCGGGGGTAAACTCTAATCTTCGATTTTTGGCTAAAAATTGTAATGCTCGCTACACTAAATCCCTTCGCATCAGGAGATATGTCGTCCTCGTTTTTTGGCTAAAATTCCAATAGCTCTTCACAAGCTATTTTTAAAAGGGCATAAACATAAAATAGAAAAGGAATATCAGGGAGGATTGGATGCGAAAGAAAGTTATCTGGATAGTAGTCATTGTTCTTATCATTGGAATTGGCTTTCGAGTAATGACAAGGAAAGAAAACGTAGACAGAAAGATGAAAGACGTTGGCGAAAGTCTTATCCCGGTAGCTATGCAGGAAGTGAAGTCGGGAGATTTAGAACTGATTCTCTCTTTTGTCGGAGACATCAAGGGAGAGGACCAGGTGACCGTCTATTCTGAAGCCACGGGCAGGCTTTCACGATATCTGGTAGAGGAAGGAAGCTGGGTAAAAAAGGACCAGGTCATAGCTTTAGTTGACCGGGCAGTTACTGGCATGGAGTTTGAAGAAGCAAAAGTGAAATCGCCTTTGAGCGGAACTGTGGGGCGTCTTTACCTTGACAAAGGAAGTACGATCGGGCTGGAAACGCCGGTTGCGCTAATTGCCAGGATGGACAGGGTTAAAGTGGAATTCAGTATTCCGGAAAAAGATATAGTGAAGGTTTCTAAAGGACAACAAGCAAGGGTTAGAGTTGACGCTTATCCTGATAGAACCTTTAATGGAAAACTAACGCGCCTTAGCCCTGTTGTCGACCCCATCACCCGGAGTGCCTACGCCGAAATTACTCTTCCCAATCCTCATCACAGCTTGAAGCCAGGAATGTTTGCTGAGATAGACATTGTTGTAGTTTCCTCAAAAGGGGCTGTGGTAGTACCGAAGGATGCGATATTGGAGGAACCCAATTCAGGGAGTTCGTTCGTCTTTGTTGTTGCAGGCGGAAGCGCTATGAAAAAAGTGGTAGAAACAGGCATATCTCAACAGGGACTGGTGGAAGTAAAATCTGGCCTCACTTTTGGCGAGAAAGTGATTATCACTGGTCAACACTACCTTAAAGATGGGGATAGAGTGGAGGTTGTACAGGAATGAGCCTCTTCGAATCAGCAATCAAAAGAGCCGTAACATATACGATGGTGTTCATCGCTATTGGTGTCTTCGGAATAGTTTCACTTTTAAGATTAAAACCCGAACTTTTACCTGATATTACCTTTCCCACAGCAGCGGTCATAGTCAGATATAGTGGAGTGGGGCCAGAGGATATTGAGACTTTAATCGTCCGTCCCGTAGAGGAATCTGTGGCCACGGTAAACCGGGTGAAGGAGATACGTTCAACCTGCCGGGAGGGAGTGGGCACAACAATTATAGATTTTGAATGGGGCACAGATATGGATGTGGCTGTCTCTGACATAAGGGATAGGGTAAGTTTTGTTAAACATGACCTTCCTGAGGATGCAGAGGAGCCCTTGGTATTCAAATTCGACCCGTCGATGTGGCCCATCCTGTTTGTTGGACTTTCGGGAGATCTGAGTTCTGCCCAGATGAGAGAAATTGCTGAGGATAAAGTCGAGCCCAGATTGGAAAGAATAGATGGTGTGGCCTTGGCTGACACGCACGGTGGGCTGGAAAGGGAGATTCAGGTTCGGCTTGACAGGCGGCGAATGGAGGCTTTCGGGCTTTCCATTGAAAAGGTAGTAAGCGCTGTCAGGGACGAAAACCTGAATCTGCCTGGTGGTGACATAAAAGAGAAGCGGAGTGAGTATCTACTCAGAACGCTGGGCGAGTTTCGTTCGGTTGACGAAATTGAAAATATTGTTGTGGCTACAAGAGAAACCACGCCTATCTATCTCCGTGACGTGGCTATGGTTGAGGACAGCTTCAAGGAAAAAGAGCGGGAAATGAGGTTGAACGGCAAGCCTTCTGTAATGATTATTATCCAGAAGCGCACCCAGGCTAACACAGTGGAAACTGCCGATAAGGTGAAAGAAGAGATAGCACGCTTGAATAGGGAGCTTCCCCGAGGGCTCCGCATTGAAATAATTATGGATCAGTCTGAGTTTATCAAGAAGTCTATAATAAATTTGTCAAATGTTGCCGTTCAGGGGGGAATTCTTGCAGTGCTAGTATTGCTCTTTTTCCTCCGTTCTTTGAGGACCACTATAATTATCGCTCTTTCTATTCCCTTTTCCATAGTTGCCTGTTTTGTTGCTCTCGATTTTGCCGGGTTGACTCTCAATATGATGTCTCTGGGAGGGTTGGCCTTAGCTGTGGGACTTCTCGTGGATAATTCTATTGTTGTTCTGGAGAACATCTTCCGGCATCGCCAGGAGGGAGAGCCAGCAAAAGAAGGTGCCATATGGGGAACCAGGGAAGTGGCTATGCCTATTATAGCCTCGACACTTACTACTATCGCCGTATTCCTTCCCATATTTTTCGTTCCCGGGATTGCCGGCGTGCTGTTCAGAGAGCAGGCTCTTACTGTTACTCTTTCCCTCACAGTCTCATTATTTGTTGCCCTGACCTTGATTCCGCTTCTTGCCTCCAGGCTTATTGTCGTAAGAACCAACAATCCATCTGGAAAAGTGACATCCAGGATTTATCGGCTGGTCGGTAACTGGTTCGGCTGGCTGGAAAATAGATACGTGAAGCTCCTGAACTGGTGTCTGGACCATAGAAGGTTGACTATAATGGCTGTGGCAGGGCTTTTTCTTATCAGTCTTACGCTTGTATGGCCTCTCCGTCTTGTAGGAACGGAATTTATGCCCAAAATGGACCAGGGAAGGATAGAAATAAATTTAGAGCTTCCCGTTGGCTCGCGGCTGGAGGCTACGGAAGAGGTTGTCAAAAAAGTGGAGCAGATAGTACAGTCGAATACTCCTGAGTTAGAGTACGTTCGTTCAAGAATTGGAACCGGTATGGGTTTCGGCGGTGGGCGCGTTGGTGCCCATACTGCCCAGGTTGCCGTAGAACTGGTTGATTTGAGAGAGAGAAAGAGGTCACAGTGGGAAATTATGGCTATGCTGAGAGAGAAACTAAAGAATATTCCCGGAGTAAGAACAAATCTCGGTGGAGGCCGCGGCGGGAGGATGATGATGGGCTTAGCAGGGAGCCCCATATCCCTAGAAATATATGGATACGATTTCGAAAAGGCTAAAGAGCTTTCCCAGCAGGTAGAGGAAATTGTGCAAGGCGCGCCTGGCGCAGTCGATGTGGAGACTGACTTTGAGGAAGCAAAACCGGAATTCCAGATATACGTAGACCGAAAACGCGCCTCATCTCTTGGACTGAACGTTTCCTCTATCGCTCATACCATACAGTCCAGTATCTACGGCGAAGTGGCAACTCAATTTCGGCAGCGAGGGGAAGAGTACCCGATTCTGGTAAGACTTAAGGAGAGCGACAGAAAAGACATAGAGGATATTAAGAATATACCAATCTTCATTTCTCAGGGTAAGAGGATTCCATTGGGCACTCTTGCCCAGATAAGGCCAGCAAGGGGCCCGGTAACAATAAATAGGAAAATGCAAGAGCGGTTAATAACCGTAAGCGCAGACTACGAGGGGAGAGACCTGGGAGCGGTTGTCAGGGATATTAGCGGGAAGTTGAAAAACATTGTGGTTCCTCAGGACTTTTCCATAGTAATGGCAGGAGAAGCAAAAGAGCAGAGGGAATCTTTTATGTGGTTGGGGATAGCACTCCTGGGAGCTATTTTCCTGGTCTATATGGTTATGGCCAGCCAGTTCGAATCTTTGCTCGACCCTTTTATCGTTATGTTCACTTTTCCTCTTGCGACCATCGGGGTGATATGGCTTCTTTTCTTCTCCCATACTACCTTTAACATTATTGCCTTTATCGGGGTCCGGCATCGCGGTCAATAATGGCATCGTGCTTGTGGATTATATCAATCTCCTCAGGGCACGGGGACTGGCACTCAGAGAGGCCATAATTCAAGGAGGAAGGACCAGAATTCGCCCTGTTTTGATGACTGCTTTAACTACTATTCTGGCAATGAGCCCTATGGCTTTAGGAATCGGTGAGGGCGCTGAACTCCGTTTTCCCTTAGCCAGGGCTGTAGTGGGAGGACTTATGGTGGCAACATTTTTTACATTGGTGTTCATCCCCGTGCTCTATTCTATTTTTGAAACTCGCATCGCCAGAAGAAAGAATGCAAGGAGCAGGCGATGAAACTCATCTTTCTAGTTTATAACGTTGTAATTGAAAGCAAGATAATGGAGGAGTTAGAAAAAGCCAAGGTCAAAGCATACACTAAACTACCTTCCATCCATGGCGCTGGTACTCATTCCGCTCCCCATCTGGATACTCACGTCTGGCCGGAGATGAATCACGGGCTATTTATTGCTGTTGAAGAAGAAAAGAAGGATGAAGTATTAGACCGAATGAAAGAGCTGAAATCTATCTACAAGAAGGAGGGTTTGAAAGTATTAGTCCTTCCACTGGAGGAAGTTGTTTAGGCCCACCTCTTCCGGATGAGTTTTTCCTTCCCCAACATCTAAGAGAATATTTCCCAACTGATTACTACATTTTTCTTGACTTTTTAGTCAAAAAAACATTAATATACATATCTGAATCTCGGACGTAACTGGACTTTCAATTGTCCAATGACCGAAGCACATTAACTTGTTAATCTTCAATTTCTTTCTGGAGAAAAGCGTGGAAAGAGATTTTCAGTCTTTGTGTAAATTTGCCAAGAAATTGGGAGCAATTAGTGCCAAATCAATCTCCGTTGACACTGTTGTCACTGCTCCCTGGGTAAGGCTGAGGTGCCAGTACGGATGCGACGGTTACGGAGAATGTCTTACCTGCCCTCCGTATTCGCCCACGCCAGAGAAGACCAGGGAAGTATTGAAACAATTCAGGAAGGCCATTTTAGTCCACGGTGATGACTATACAGATATCAGGGGAATAGTATCCAGGCTGGAGAGAGAAGCATTTCTCTCAGGCTATTATAAAGCCTATGGCATGGGGGCAGGGCCATGCGATCTCTGTAATAGGTGTAACGTTAATAAACCTTGCAAGAAACCATATGAAGCAAGACCGTCAATGGAAGCGTCCGGGATAGATGTTTTCCAGACTGCCAGAAAGAATGGTTACAATATAGAAGTGCTCAAAAGCCCCGAGTGTAAAGGGAACTATTTCGGGCTTGTCCTGATAATCTGAAAGTAAATAATGTAGTGTAAAGCGTTCCGATAAGTCGGGACACTCCAAAAGTTCCCTCTCCCTTTGGGGAGAGGGTCAGGGTGAGGGGGCATAGATTTCAAGCATTCCAAAATTGGCTTTAGTTTCAGCCTTAATGCTCTGTTCTAATTTTGGATACGCTTTTGAGCCCACTTTGAGTGGGTTCTTTGAAGCAGGGAACAGAAGCACAATAGAGGCTATTGAGGCAGGAGACACCTTAGCCTACGATTATGCCAAATATTGTCTAAGATATGACTACCCAATCAGAAAACCGCTCAATTTGACCCTTGTCTACAATTCCTACACTAAAAAATATGAAGACAGGAGAGATTTAAATAATGATACAATATCAATCAGAAATTATTGGGATTACTCTCTTTTTACCAGAAAGGATTCCAGCCTAAAATTGGATGTCGATTTAGGCTGGCGGGAGAAGAGATATAAAGAAAAAGACATATATACCAATAGTCAATGGTTGTTAAAGTTAAAGTCTACTTATAAGATAAGAGATTTATGGAGTCTCTCAGGAGAGATGGGCTATAAAGACTATGATTACTTTCTGACTGCAGGTAAAGACAGAATCGAATTCTCCGAAAAAGTAGAGGGGAAGAGATATTTCTATAATAGCAGACTTCAATTTCTGGCACTTCTCAATTTCCGTCAGACAGACTTCGATTCTAAACCAGATACAAATCAATTTATTTACAGGCTGGGAGTTGAGGTGAGACCGGAATTTAACTTCTTATCAGAAATGGCAGGGAGGATAGAAGAAGGGAAAAAATATACGGATGAGGATATGGAAGAAGAGGAAGAAGAACAGGAAGGCGACTACTATTTTAGATACTGCAGGTGGTGGTGGAAAACAGAACATCCTGTGTCGGAAAGAATGTATACGGTTCTAAAATATACCGATTACAATAAAGATTATACAACTGCTGATTATGACTACAGGTGGTATGAGATAGAGAATCGGTGGAGGTATCTATTCTTAGAAAACGCTATGAAAAGGCTATCCTTTACCTTTAGTTATCTCCATCGAGAAACAGACTATTCGCAAATGAAGATTTCAAGTTATGACAAAGATTCGGTGGAAATGTTAGCCCAATATTCCTGGAGGAATAACTGGAAGGCCTTCCTGAACTTCGGCGTAAGCTTTTACAATTATATTATTGGGAGAGAAAGAGATAAAAAGACTTATTCTTTGGGCATTCAGTTTGAGAAGGAGGTCATCGCTCGTAAATTAGCTTTGGCGATGGAATATAAGTGGAAATTGAAAGACTATGAGTTAAAGCCTGACGTAACCCAGAACGCAGGAAGAGTCTCCATAGGTTATAAATTTTAGGTAGTGGTTGAAGTTATCGAATTCGTTATTGTAAAAGGAGGTGGAAATGAAAGCAACTGTTGACAAGGAATTGTGTACTGGTTGTGGTGTCTGTGCTGATACTTGTCCGGAAGTCTTTGTGCTCGATGATGATACAGCCAGGGTCATTGTGAACGAAGTTCCTGAGGAAGCAGAAGAAGCGTGCAAGGAAGCTAGCGAAAGCTGTCCTGTTGATGCAATAGCCGTCGAGGAATAGATAAACAACGTAGGATAGGGGGTATGATTACTATGAAATCCTGTACGGAATACCTCTGGTTCAACACAAAAAATAGGCGAGAGTTCATAAACATAACTCCTCAAGTTGAAGAAGTGGTGAGAAAAAGCAATGTGAAAGAGGGGCTTTGCCTTGTCAATGCCATGCACATTACGGCAAGCGTATTTATTAATGACGATGAGAGCGGTTTACATCAGGATTTCAGTGAATGGCTGGAAAAATTTGCTCCCTATGGAAAAGAAAAGTATAAGCACAATTTGACCGGAGAAGATAATGGGGATGCTCATTTGAAACGGACAATTATGGGCAGGGAAGTAGTGGTTGCCATAACCAAAGGCAAGTTGGATTTCGGGCCATGGGAGCAGATTTTTTATGGTGAATTTGACGGTCGAAGAAGAAAAAGAGTTTTAATTAAGGTTATGGGTGAGTAGAGGAATGCCGGACCGCAATTAACCCTGGGAACAGATATGAAATATAAGTTTCGGGACATCCGCATAGAATATTACAGGAGTCGGGGACCGGGTGGTCAAAGAAAGAATAAGAAGGAAACAGCAGTTCGCATCCGACATATCCCCACAGGGATAACAGTAATTGCCACTGAGTCTCGTTCCCAGGCAAGAAACCGGCAGATTGCCATGGAAAGACTTAAGGAGAGATTGGAACGGTTAAAAAGGAAAAAGAAACCAAGAATTCCCACTAAAATATCAACTTCGGCGAAGGAGCGAATGCTCAAAGAGAAGCGATTAAAGTCAGAAAGAAAGAGACTAAGACAAAAGGTAGGGGAGTGGTAAATTAACTGGGAGGAAAGCTATGTGGTTTATTCTCTGGGTGGGGTTGGCAGTTCTGATTGGTTATTATTATAAGCAGAAGGGGTTAAATAGCGTTCTCGGCTTTTTGCTGAGTCTTTTTGCCAGTCCTCTTATTGCCTTTATTGTCGGGGCACTACTTTCTCCGGAATCGAGGATTTTTGAGAAATCGAAGAAGTGTCCACAATGTGCAGAGTTTGTCAAAGTTGAAGCGAAGATTTGCCGGTTCTGTAATTACCAATTTAAAAAGGAAGAGATGAAACCCGAAAGACCATTGACTGAAGAGGAGTGGATAGAACAGAAGAAGCGGAAAGAGAAGCAGAGTAAGTTAAATCTTTTCTTCTTTGGTATTGCCATTCTGGGGACCATAATTGCATTCCTGTTAATTTGGGCTTTTATAAATCGCCAGGTAGAGAGTACTAAGAAAACCGATGTGTTCAGAGAAAGAATCGAGGAGAGAAAGTGAGGGGGAATATCTATGATGGCTTATGTTTTGACTTTTATTCCTATATTTGTAGCGGTTGATGTTCTGGGAATTATACCAATTTTCCTGTCGCTTGTAAGACCGCTGGAATCTTCAGAAAGAAGGAGAGTTATCTTTCAGTCTGTGTTAACGGCTTCTGTTGTGGGGCTTGGCTTTATGTTCCTGGGTAAGGCTGTATTTCTTATTATCGGGCTTCTGGTAGCCGATTTCAAGATTGCTGGCGGGCTTGTCCTCTTAGTTCTATCCTTGATGGACTTATTGAGCCCGGAGAAGAGTAGGCGTCAGCCTACTGCTTCGATGGGTGTAGTACCACTTGGTACTCCGCTGATTGTGGGACCGGCTGTGTTGACTACTATTATCATGCTTATCGATATTTATGGTATTGTTCCCACGATTACTTCCTTCATAGCAAATATGATAATTGTCTGGTTTGTGTTTGTTCACTCAGATTATATAATCCGGATTCTGGGTAACGCCGGGTCGAAGGCTATTTCCAAAGTGGCAAGTCTGATTCTGGCGTCGATTGGCGTGATGATGATCAGAAAAGGTATAATAGATATAATAAAACTGGGAATAAAACAATAAGAAATTAACAATGACTTCCACATCCCTGGGAAGCGGAGCGCCCGCCAAAATTCCTTTTTATTCTCAAAGGAAATTTGATGCAAATTCCTCTATTTGCCTTAATAATCCTTTTAATCTTGTTTTTTCTTCTCATTCCTGCTTTCAGATTAAGAAGCAGATTAATGGAGAAAGAGACTTTTGTGGTAATTGATGGAAGTACTTTCTGGTCTTCTCGCTGGGGAAAAGTTAATGTTGATGGATTAGAATCGCCCCGGAAGGGAGAGCCAGAATATGAACAGGCAAAGAGATTTCTATCCGATATGCTGGAATTGAGGCCAATAACAATAATCCCTTTAAGGAAAGATAGAAAAAAAGGAATAGTTGCAAAAGTAAGTGTAAGAGGAGAGGACCTGGCTGAGAAAATAAAGAAGGGGTTGCAAGGAGTTTAAAGTTTACAACAAACTTTAAACTGAAAGATTTTTCATTTGACTTTTCTTTTGAGATTTGATATAAATCAATCATATAAATTAAACTGTGTTTTCTGTCCCCACCTAACTCAGGTAGAATCATGCCTACTATAAATTTTAAGCAGGCTCAAAAACCACAAACCAAACAGATATCCCGCCTGATTGGGAGGATGAAGCTATCAAACTTTATGGAGTTATCAGAAAGAGACTTTGCAGAGTTTGTGAAAAGAGTAGAAAAGGACCCTCTTTTCATACGGCTAATCCATTCCAGGAATAAGGAAGAGAAAGCCATAAGTTACAAGAGATTTAATGGGGCAAGGACGTCCAGATACTTTTATGAACTCAGAGAAGATACAGTTCCGGACGGGGATTCTTTAGACCTCAATCCTCTTTTGCTGAATCGGAGGGAAGTTATTTCAATAATTAAGAAGTTGGGGATGGATAAATTTAAGAAGTATTTCTTGTATAATGAGAAAGAAATGGTTCCTGAAGAGATAGCTATTGAGTGTAATATAGATATATCTGATGTTAACAAAATAAATAATCTCATTGATGAAATGTCCATTCATAGCGAATTTTACAATCCTTCAGCAATTAGAACAGAACAGAAGATACATTATTCCAAGATTGCTTCAATTGAGAGGGGTGATGACGGTAGTTATTATATTGGTTATTTTTCTCCCAATCTCGCTCGCGGAAGATATTTCATAGACTATGAGAAAATCTGGAATTTAAAAAAGAATAACACTTTTTCCAGAGAAGAATTAAAAAGGTTGAATAAATTGCTCAGAGATTTAGAGTTGGTTAATAAAAGAAAAAACACAACTCATCAAATAATTCAGCACATAATTAACATTCAATTCCGATATTTGAAATCGGGCAACCCACTCGATCTTGCTCCTTTTAGCCAAAGAAAACTTGCTCAGAAGATAGAAGTGGATCCCAGCCTGTTGAATCGGGCAATTAGTAGGAGGAGTGTTGACACTCCGGGGCAAGGAGAGAAGTTGTTGAAATACTTTTTTCCCAGCAAAAAAGAAGTGAGAAGAAATTTAATCAAGAAGATTATCATGGAAGAGAAAAAACCTAAGAGTGATGAAGGAATTAGGAGCGTACTTAAGGAAAGATTCAATATTACTATCTCACGCCGCTCGGTCAGTAGCTGCAGAAAAGAATTAGCATTTTCCCATAGCTGGGAGAGGAAAAAACAAAAAGCTCAATATTTTACATAAAATATGATATTTTATACTTCACTATAGTAAAAGAGGAAAAATAGAGATGGATTTAGGTTCTCGGCTGAGAGAATTGAGACGAGGACAAAGGTTGACTCTGGAGGAATTGGGTAAGCGAACGGGTCTGACTAGCAGTTTCCTTTCCCAGATAGAGAGAAATATCACTTCTCCTTCTGTTAAGTCGTTAAGAGAAATTGCTAGAGCATTAAATACCAGGGTTGGTAACTTCTTTGAAGAACAGAAGAGCAGAGATTTCATATTTATTAAGAAAAATATGAGAAAAAAGATTACTAACAACGAATTTAAATCGTATTGTGAAGTGTTAGCTTCGGGCCTTTTGGATATAAGAATGGAACCATCCCTTATCATTCTTGAAGTAGGAGGGAAGACAGAAAAGCAGTCTGACTCTCTTGATGGCGAGGAGTTTGGTTTCGTTCTCAAGGGTAAAGTAGAAATTCTTCGCGGTGCGGAAAAGTTTATTATGGAAAGAGGGGATAGCATCTATTTTAAAGGTGTAAAAGCACATGAAGTAAAGAATATAAGCAGTAGTGAAGCAAATCTCTTGTGGATTATTTCCTCATAGGCAGAAAAAAATTTCAGCCTAAAATGAAGTCTTATCTAATTTCTTTTAAGAATAACTGAAAATAAATACTTTTTAAGTGAGGAAAATGGCGGAATTAAAAATATTGCCAAATATTTTAGTAGTTGATGATGAAATAAACGTCATTGAGTCTTTCAAACGGCTTTTGGAGGATGATTACAAGGTATTAACCGCCACTAATGGTGAGGAAGCGTTAGAAAAAATTGAAAAGGAGAATCTGGACATAGTTCTTTTAGATATTAGAATGCCCGAGATGGATGGCATAGAAGTTTTACGCAGGATTAGAGAAATGAACGAAAATGTAGATGTTATAGTGATAACTGCGGTTAGCACGATGAGGACAGCTATTGAAGCTATGAAATTGGGTGCTTACGATTATATTACCAAACCTTTTGAAGTGGATGAGGTAATAGTTTCTATAAATAAAGCCTTAGAGAAACGATGTTTGGCTCGAGAGGTTTCTTACTTGCGCTCGGAAGTAGCAAAATCTGTGAAATTTGGTAATATTATTGGCACAAGCGAAAAAATGCGCCAGGTCTATGAAATAGTTTCTGAAATGACTAAAAACGATCCTACAGTATTGATTCATGGGGAGAGCGGAACAGGAAAGGAACTGTTTGCCCGGGCTATCCATTTCAATGGATTGAGAAAGGATAAACCTTTCATTGCAGTAGATTGTGCTTCCATCCCGGAAAACCTTTTAGAGAGTGAATTATTTGGTCATGAGAAGGGGGCATTTACCGATGCCACTTCACAAAAGCTGGGAAGGTTTGAATTAGCAAACCAGGGAACACTCTTTCTGGACGAAATCGGGAATTTAAAGCCAGATATGCAAGGGAAAATTTTAAGAGTACTGCAGGAAAGGGAGATGCAGAGAGTGGGAGGGGTAAAAACTATAAAGATTGACGTGAGAATAATTTCCGCTACCAACGTTGATCTGAAGAAGGCAATAAAGGAAGAGAAGTTTAGAGAGGACTTATATTATCGGTTAAATGTGGTGCCTATAGAGATTCCTTCCTTGCGAGAGAGAAAAGAGGATATACCTCTATTAGCGAGGTATTTTCTTGAGATTTTTAGTCGGGAATTTGGTAAGAAGATAAAAGATATAACTCCTGAGGCTATGGAGTTCTTGATGAATTACAGATGGCCGGGAAATGTGAGAGAGTTACGGAATGTCATTGAGAGGTTAGTAGCTTTGGCGAAAGAAGAGGTTATTTCTCATAAAGGGCTTCCTTTGGATATTCTATTAACGGTCAAGACAGAAGAGAATAATATAGGAGAAGAAGGAATGCTTCTCAAGGGAGCACGGGAACAGTTTGAAAAGCAGTTTATCCTTGGGGTATTAGAAAAAGTGAATTGGAATCAGACAGAAGCAGCAGAGATACTAGGTATACATCGTAATACATTGATGCTGAAGATGCAGAATTTAGGCATTAAGAAAGTTTAGATATTTTTATAAGAAGCATAAATTCTTGTGCAAATTATACAGAAAATTATGGTGATATAGAATCATAAGTATTTTAGCAATTGATTGGTTTTTAGGAGGCATTATCTCTGATGGTTTTGCCTAAAAAATTGGTAACCGGGAGGTGTGAAAGGAAAAAGTTTTTAAAAATTTCTAAATAGCACCTACGTATAAAATTATTATTTTTAAAAGTCATCTGGGAATCCTGGATGACTTTTTTTTATTTTTGGGGAAGTTGGCACAATATTTGCGCTATGAGAAGTTGACAAGGTTAGTTGTGAGTGAGGAAGAATAGTGGCCAGAAAGAAGGGAATAGAGGAAACCAATAATGAGGAATGTGGAGAAAGCAGTTTGCCGTGCGAAGTGGAAATGCTCATAGAAATTGTCAAGGAAATGATGCTTAAAAAGAATGCTCATCTTGAGGAGGCAAATAGACTCTTTTTCCAGAAACTATTAATTCTGATATTAAAAAAGACCCGAGGAGATAAAAGAAGAACGGCAAGGCTTTTAGGAATAGATAGGGGAACCTCTCTCTAACTATACAGGATAGAAGATGAGACAGCGGGTAGTAATTACAGGTTCGGGAGT
>SMTZ1_10003815_pt1 | contig 15147 bp, 13 predicted proteins | sample DeeMarSWOR136_30_FD_25667 | JGI IMG/M metagenome (IMG submission 25667)
GAAAACACTTTGCAGATCTCAACTTTTTGTCAGGAGAAGATATGTCCACATTTCTGAAGTTGTACTCTTCTGTTGCCAGTGGCAAACTCCTCAAGCCATTTGAGGCTACGTGGTATCACAAGGATGGAACTCCTTTCCTTGCTGAAATGCGCGTGAGTCTTTTGAAGAAGGGCAAAAAGACTGTTGGGTTTCAGGCCATTGCTATTGATATAACTGAACGCAAGAAAATGGAAGAGGAAATAAGGCATCATGCTGAAGATTTGGAGAGAAAAGTCGCAGAAAGGACAGATGAGCTGAGAAGAGCCAACCAGCTCAAGTCGGAGTTTTTAGCCAGCATGTCCCACGAGTTCAGAACCCCATTGAATTCTATTTTGAGTTTTACAGATATCTTATTGATGGGGTTAGATGGTTCTCTAAATGATCAGCAAAAAGAAGACCTAGCACTGATAAAAGAGAGTGGAGAAGATTTACTGGCTCTGGTGAACAACTTGCTGGATTTGAGCAAGATAGAAGCAGGAAAAGTGGAGTTATATGTAGAACCAGTGAACCCTGCAGAAGTCATTACTGTGGTAGCTTCTCAGTTAGTGCTCAAAGCAGAAGAGAAAGGGCTGAACCTCACTGTTAGTACACTTCAGAATTTACCTGAGGTTGCAGCTGATGAAACCCGGCTGAGGCAGATCGTGAGAAACCTGGTGGAAAATGCTTTGAAGTTTACAGACAAAGGAGAAGTAACTATTGGAGCTTTCTACCGAAAAAATGAGGTAATTTTCTGGGTGAAGGATACAGGATTAGGTATTGCAGAAGAGGATCAAAAATTGATCTTTGATAAGTTCAAACAAGCCAAAGAAGGAATCAATGGAAAATCAGGTGCAGGGTTAGGGCTGAGCGTTGCTAAAGAATTAGTAGAACTCCACGGAGGAAGAATCTGGGTGGAGTCTGAACTGGGAAAGGGTTCCACATTTTCCTTTTCCATACCTGTACAAGATGACCATTTCTGAAGTATACACTCTTCAGGTAACCCTTGACAAGGTCCTGACTATGATCTTGGTGCATTGAGGCCACTGGTAACAGATACCCTGCGAGGAGAACAGCCTGCACCCACAGATCATCGAGGCACAAAATACTTGAAATGCAATTTCATACGCATAAAGTATATATCCATGCGCATACTAAAACGAGTAAGATGAATGTGTTGCTTCTCATCATAGTCTCTTGCAGCCATGTCCTCAGGATAAGGGGTAGAGACTGTGCGAAAAAATCGAGAACAAGAGATTTAACAGAACTTCTAGGGTTAGAAATTACCACGCCAGACAGTGAAGTATCTGCTGTGTCATATCCACAGCATGATAACGCCAGTGTTACTGTACAATTTAAAAAAGGGGAGCACCTTTCATGTCTGCTGCCACCTGTCTCTCGGTGAGAGGATGATAAGAACTATCACTCAGAAAGCTGTCTGAACCATACAAAAGAGAGGAGAATGATTACATCACACCCACGAATACTGGGGAAAGTAGTGCAAACAGCCTGGCCCAGAAAGATACTCATCCAGCTTATGACTTGGAAAAATGGCTGAAGAAGCAGCAAAAGTCATTTAGGAAGGAAAGGTAAAGCAGGAGTTACAATGATAGAAATAAAACTCAAGAACCTTGAAGATTTCAAGAGACTGGTAAGAAGCCAAGGAACAGTATATTTCAAGAAAACCCCCCATGGATTCACATACTACATGATTTCAGAAGAGGCCAAAGTAGGTATAGCATTTGCCTATGAATCAAGCCGACCACTGAAATTTCACGAAAATTTTGATCCTGAAGACCCCGATGGAACCAGTGTCGGCTTTCTGGTAGAGATAGAGGGTATATTCCCTTTGCATGAGGAGGACCATACATGAGCTTCAAGAATCAACTCTCGGTTTATTTTTCAAAACTGGAAAAAGAGATTAAAGGTGTAGAAAGGGCCTTTATATTTCCAAGAAATGCTCTCAATTCTGAAGATGACTTACAAGAGAACCTGAAGTATCTGGTTTCAGTGCTCTCTGAAAGATGTGTGCCCAAGAAATTTCTCATACAGACCCACAAAAAAAGTATGGAGATCTATATAACAGAGCACTTTCTCCTGGGTGCAGTGTCAAACAGTGATGCAAATCCACATCTGATCACAGTCATGCTCACACGGATTACTTCACACATTGAAGAATATTTTGAGAATTTTAAAGCAACACGTATTGAGACTATTGAAGAAAACATCTACAAGAAAATTTCAGACCTCATGCCCAACCACGACCGCCCCATGAAAACCGACACATTAACATTATTTTCAAACGATTTAAAAGTGGAAGGAGAAATAAAGTTAGTAGTAAGATCTCAAATAAGACAAGATACCTTAAAAAAGAAGATTCAGGAAATACTTAATGAAGAAATCCCATTTTTTTGCAAAAAACATGTAAATATTGAATTCAAGACAGAATATCTAGGGTTAGATCGGGTAAATGGGATAACGAAGCAGCAACTCTCAAAAGTTATCCAGAGAATCCAGGAGATGTAAATGCAGCTGAAAGTTCTAGTAACAGGTGCTTTCAATGCTGGAAAGACAGAATTCATACGTTCAATAAGCGAAATTGATCCTGTCACCACTGAAGAGAAGATCTCAACCTTTTATGGAAATGAAAAGCTTGAAACCACTGTGGCCATGGATTTTGGGAGGATTAATGTTGATGAGAATCTGGTACTATATCTTTTTGGAACACCTGGCCAGGAGCGATTTGATTTCATGTGGGAACTTCTATCTGAGGGCATTCTCGGCTACATTGTCATGATAGACAGCCTTGATGCTGAGAACCTTGACCAGACGAGGAAATTACTTGAGTTTTTTGAACCTGTAGATGTTCCTTTTGTGGTGGCAGCAAACAAACAGGATATGAAGGGAGCTTTAGACGTGTCCGACATCAGAAAAAAGCTCCATCTTTCTGACGGGATTCAAGTTTTACCCTGTGTGGCTTTAGAGAAAGAAAGTGTCAAAGAAGTTCTCTTATCTCTGCTTTATGAAGTCATGAACCTTTTAGAAGAATAATGGACATGGGTTGAAAGGTTCAGCACATAGAGTCTCCACAAATACTCATATATATCGTGAGTTATGCGCATAAACTTTATATCTATGTGCATAAACATTCTTAGATATACAGAACACAAGATGTGGTGAACATGGCAGAACCGAATGGGTGCAGAACAGAGAAAATAGCAATCAGGGAATTCCCACCTTTTATCAGGGTTACTCTTAACCGGAGGACGAGGAAGGGACTCTTTGCCCAGGCTATGAAAAAAGTGAAAAGAATTAAGAGAGAGTACAAAACTCCCGAAGATGTCTTTGATGTTCTGTATGGTAAAAAGAAAGGCAAAATTTTGAAATTACTTTCAGAAAATCCTCAGCCTGCTCGGAACCTGATAGAAACCAGCACATTAAGCCCTAGTGCAGTGTATCATTTCTTAAATTCTCTGAAAAGGAGGCACATGGTCTCCAAGAGGGGACGCACGTACTGCTTGGAAGAATATGACGCTGATTCATTGTTCTTAGATGAAATTGTGAAGGTTAACGATGATCCTACTTTGAGGAGAAGGCTGGGTATTTCTATTAAGGATTTAGTGCTCGCTTACTACCTGTGGGATAGGTTCGTGGATGTGGCTCCCAAAGAGGGCGGCTATGCTAAGACGTATCAGAATCAATACACGCTGGCAGAAGCTATTCACCGCTGGAAAACTGGCCGCACTGACATTCCTGTGTGGGCTTTAAATGGGCTGACAGCCCTGTCTGGCTTGTACATCCAGCAAGATCCAGGAAATGTCATCCAGTACCACCTGCCTCCAGGTATACCTGTTAAACCTTACTACAATGATGAGTACAAACTCCCCGTTGAGGTGGACAGTACTTTAGATAAGGTAGTTGTCCAGTTACTGCAAAAAATGTCTAAGAGCCGGTTATACACCTTCCCTAAGAGGAGAACATGGCTCTTTGAGAAATTACACGACAGGTTTGGGGAATTTGATGATTCCACCTCCAGGATTCCTTCTGCCATTACTATTACACTGGAATCCCATTACAAAGTAAAAACCTGGAACAGATCTTCAGCACAAATTCCCTCCCGCATAGGGACCAGATGGTCAGAGTTGAACCCTTTGCTGCGGGTTGCAGAAGAATCTGAGCTGCTGCTGCACATCGTTTCTCTGTCCAGCCCATCCAATGGCGGATTTGAGATCACTTCTCGTTCAGAATCATTCTTGCAAGACCTTTCTACTCTCGCATCCGATCTGGGGTTGGGAACACTGACCGTGCGCAGAAAACACAAGAGGCCCCATTTTAGGACGTATCTTTCTAAGAGCAAGGTAACTGTTCTTAGGAGATACGCCCACCTTTTCCAGGAAAATCCAGACCTGGAAAAATGGATGAGGATACCGTTGAATCAGATTGGAGAAAAGCTTGTTTCAACTGATGGAGATTTTGAATCAGTGGAGAAGGTCTGCTACAATGAACTCTCCCGGTTTGTGGGGTCTATTCTGAGATCTTTAGAGAGGAAGAAAAGAGGGGACTTCTCCTACCAGAGGTTGGATTATATGCAGTACAGAAAGGAAATCACTGATTACTTCTGGCAGGAGAAATTAATCCCCTCTCCTCGAAGAGTGGGAGAACTGGTAGAGAGACAGCAAGCTGAAGAAGAAAGCCTGCTCTATGCGTAAGATGAATCATTCACTTTTAGGACAGCGTTTTTTCACTGGGTTTTATAAAAATTACAGTATCCTTTCTCAATACTGCCATCTCCCCCAGGCAATTCTCTCGTGCCCTGAGCACACAGAGGAAAGCTATTCTGTCTCTCAGGCCCCAAGCTCCTCTTGAGCTTTTGATCTGCATTGTTGATCGTATCTGTCATGAATGATTCTTTAAGAGCCTGAACACTAGGCACAGAAGTTTTTTTTATCTTTGGGATTTTCCTTTCACTTCTATTTGTAGTAGGGTTTTCCAGGGGGGATTTGCTGCCCGAGAGAGAGCTAGGAAATAATTGTTTTCATGGATGAGGCGAAATAGGCTGGAAAGTCTTTGTGGCAACAAGGATCTTTTTTGACTCATATGGAATTCTTTCAGTACCTCATCATTCAATCAGAGCATCTTATTTGATTTAGTGGAATAATGACTATTTCTATTATTTCTGGGGAAAAATCTTAGTGAGATATAAAGTAAAAAAAATTTAATGTTGTTTTCGGTTATTACGCATGACAAAAACTTTATATAGATGAAATAAGAGAGTTCTCACTCCCGAGCAGTGTATGTTGATGATCAGAGATGAAAAATGAGAATTGGGAGAAATGGAAATCATGCTACAGACAGAGTATCGTAGAGGCTGTTTGGGAAGTACCGAGGTGGGGTACAAGACAAAATGTCCAAATACTAACAGTCTTTTAGGTTTTTTAGAAGATATAATGTCTGTGAGAATGTAGTATGTATTGAGGACTTATAAATGTTATGTTTTTTGAGCTTTTAGTGTTTCATTTTCTGTTAATAGGATATTTTTTATTTTTTAGAAGTTTAATCTGGAATATTTTATTTTTTCGAAATTTTATGAGTTTTTCCAGCATTTCCAACAAATGGTGAAAGAGAGTTTTGAGAGAGGTTAGGTTATTCATTTTTGATGATATGCAGTTGCGAATATCACGAAAAGTCGTGGTTCTTTATAAATGGAGTGCACAACCGGGGATCCACGACGAGGGGTGCTGAACGGGCGAAAGATTTATATAGTATGAGGTGAATAGAAGGAAAAAGGTACCCTGTTCAAATCAGACCATGATGGGATTGAAAGATGTCAAGATTCACCTGCCAAAAAGTTCCAGTACAGTTCAAATCAGACCATGATGGGATTGAAAGCCTGTAGACTTTCTACATATACCTTTATATACTACGTTCAAATCAGACCATGATGGGATTGAAAGTCTTTCTATTGTACTCACACAGGTCATTTTTTGAAAATGTTCAAATCAGACCATGATGGGATTGAAAGTTATATCTGTTGCTGATATTTGAAGTTTCTTAAGTGTTCAAATCAGACCATGTTGGGATTGAAAGTAAAAGGTTGCTTATCCTTCTCGTACCATATCTTCGTTCAAATCAGACCATGTTGGGATTGAAAGTAAAACTGGAATATGATAGGAAGCTTGCGCCAAAGCGTTCAAATCAGACCATGTTGGGATTGAAAGGGATAATTTGCTTTATTTCTATTAGGTCGTTGGGCGTGTTCAAATCAGACCATGTTGGGATTGAAAGCCAAAAAAGTATGTGTCTGACAGAAAGAAGAAGGGTTCAAATCAGACCAAAATGCTATTGAAGTAAAGAAATGCTAGTAGACTTCTCTCTTGTCAGGATCTACTTTAGACTATTTTTTCAATGTGGAGGAACTGATTCAATTTGATTTGACACTACGCACAAAGAAGTAATTATTCTGAACGTTGTTGCGCTGCTTCTTCCATGATTTTCTCAAACCCCGGGACTTTCACCATGTTACTCAATATGCTTTCCATTTTGGCCATCTTCTCTCTCAAATCCTCAAGCTCCTTTTGAGCTTCCTGATCTGCATGGAACCGTTTCACTGTATCTGCCATTAGAGAATCCTTGAGAGTAGCAGAACACCATACACAGAAGTTCTTATCCTGTGGGTTTTCCTTTCCACACTGCGGACAGATTAAAATATCTCTTTTCTGTTTAGACTTGGAGTTAATCAGTGTTTCCAAATAGTCCTGTGGTCTCAACTTGTTATACACCTGGGTAGGCATCCTGCTCCCAGGCTTCCATCCAAACCCAGCACACAGCATTTCCCTGTTCACACCTCTGAACCGATTGAATGCAGTACGCCTCAGCATGTAGGTTGAAACATTCTTTTCTAATTCTGCTTTTCTTCCAAGTCTCTTAAAGATCCTACTCAATGAGTACGGATCTAGGTGTTTCCTCCCCTTTTTCTCATCATACCACAAAGGGTAATTAGGATCTGAAGGATACCCAGGGTGCGCATTCAAATACTGCATCAAAGATGTATACGCGTTCAAAGCACAATCCAAAAAGGTTGGGTCCTGTATAACACTCTCAGTTGTCAATGGAATTGGAACAGGTCTATAAATTGTCTTTGTCTGAGGAATATTCACCACAATGTATGCATCGTTTATTTCCACATCCTTTACTTTTAATTTCACACTCTCAGAAGGTCTGGGCCCCCACAACAAATGAAAATCCAGTACAGCTATGTCACGTGGATCATCTTTTGCTGCTTTTCTCAATTCTATAATTTCTTCATCAGTCAACAAATCGTGAATTGTCACAGGTGACACATACCTCCCTGATCGTATCTTTTCTGCTCGTGGGTCATGTTTGTTCCCAGATTCCCACCTCAAAAATGCCTTTAACTTGCATCTCTTCCCATGGATGGTAGTTTTCCCGTACTTCTCCTGCCATTCACCGAGCAGAGGTACTAGATCATCATAGGTAATTTCTGCAAAGGGTTTTTTGATCTTTGAAACAATCTGATTCAAGACATCAAGGTACGAACATACAGTATTTTTGGGGTTCGTAAAATTTGCATACCGCTCATTTATGAACTTCTCAAAGACCTCTTTCTGTTTCTCTGTCCACCCATATTTCTCATAACTCATCTCTACTCTTTCATGTATCTCTTCAGACCTCATGAATATGGTAACCACTCCTCTATATAAAGGTTTCGGATAGGATTTGGACAAACTGGGGTAAGCCCCGGGAGGGATTTGAACCCCCGATCTGCCGCTTACGAGGCGGCCGCTATACCAACTAAGCTACCGAGGCTTATACTTTTTTTTAACCTCTGGCAATATAAACTTATCTCAGATCCTCTCTCACATCTCCCAGAACCACTTCCCGTTCTCCTGTAAGACCTTACCATCCACCAGAATTTTCCCATTCTTCATGGATTTTACAATGTCCACGTGGACTGCACTCTCGTTAACACCATTACAATTCTTGTACGCATTTCCCAAAGCCAGGTGAATTGTGTCACCGATTTTCTCATCGAGCAGTATATTCCTGGTAAAGGTAGTAATCCCTCTATTGGTACCTATTCCCAGCTCGCCCAGTCTCTCAGAACCTTCATCTGTCTTTATCACTTTTTTTAACAGTTCCTCATTGTGAGATGCTGAACTCTCAACCACTACACCATCTTCAAAGGTCAACCGCACATCTTCGATCAGAGACCCCATGTACATCACTGGTATGTCAAAGTAGATAGAACCCTGTGTAGAATCATCTACAGGAGCTGTAAACACCTCACCAGAAGGCATGTTCCGCTCTCCTACAGAAGCAACTGCCACCCTTCCATTAATGGACATAGTTAACTCTGTTTCTTCACCTGTAATAACGACCTCTTCTCCTGCATCTATTACTTTTTTCACCTTGTACATAATTTCTGCTTCCTTCTTCCAATCTCTAATAATAGCTCCATACAGAAAATTCTCATACTCATAATAAGACATGCCAGCTTCCTGTGCTAATGCTGCAGTAGGAGTGATAGTCCCGCACCACCTCTTTTTTAAAATTTCTTTCTTGAGGCGTCTCTGCATCTTCTCGTAGGCTACCAGTTTTTCAGGAGGAACATTACCCAGTGCACGGGTATTAGCTGTGGACTGGATTCTAATATAGACATCTGTTGCCTTAATCATTTCAAAGTAATGATCAGGGAAGTTACCCACGTCTTCAAGAGGGACCGCATCCAGCATAGCTCTTTCTGTTTCAGGGGATCTCTCCACAACTACTGCAGTTCCACCTCTTTTGGCCACTTCTTTTGTAATTTCGCGGGCTAACTCCTGGCCATAATCTTCCACCAGGACCACCACGTGGTCGCCCTTTTTTATCTTGCATGAGTAGTCTACCAGGATTTTTGCATGTTCTGTAATTCTCTGATCCATGAGAACACCAGCGTCACATGACCCCTTCTCCTTAAAAAGCTATCTTTTAATTTTGCAAGGTAGTCCTCCACCTTTTTGAGTGCTGCATTCTCATAACTTGAAGTCTGGACCCTTTGAAAATCTCGTACCTTACTCTGTGGAAAGAAACCTTTATCTTTCCAAAAAGTCACCAGATACATGCAGCTTGAACTCAGGCACGTATCTGTCGTACTCATCTGTTTACTCTCTTTTACACTAGTTTTCCAGAATGCAGTAAAGAGTGACCTCCCTTTGTCCTGGGATGTCTGGTACCATCTGCGCATTTCACGCCAGTTCAGCCAGGGAGAATTTTTGTGGGATTCTGGTTCTTTCGGACCTGAAGGAAGGCCCCACACCTACCCTCCGTTATTCCACAGCATGACAGCTGTTCTCTTCAGGACGGGTATACCACCAGAAACACTGGCCAGGGTTTTACCTGCTTTTTTGTTTGTTATATCTGTGTATGTGTTGTACATTCTGGTAAGAGAGATCTTCAACGAGTCTATTGCTCTTCTATCCTGTTTTTTGGCTTCAGTTTCTCCCATTCTTTTAGACAGGGGCATGTCCTACACACCTGAGGTAGTCTCTTTCATTTTCATCAATCTAGGATTAGTAGCTTTCTGGCAAGGTAAGTGGAAAACAGCTGGGTTTTTAGGCGGGTTAATCCTTTTGACTCATGGAATATCCAGTGTAACCTTTTTTTCCGTTTTATTCTTCTACTGCGTTTTCTCATTTTTGCTGCTGAAAAAAAATTATTGGAAGCTTTTCTTTCAGGTGCTCATAATTTCTTTTTTAGTTTCTTCTTTCTGGATTTTCAGAGCTTTTACCTCCCACCTACCATATGGGGGCATGCACGTGCTGTCGTATTACCCCCAGAAATTAGGGTGGATTCAGACTGTGTGTGCCTTTTTAGGGTTAACCTGTTTGTCAAAGGATAAAAAAACTATTTTCATACTATCGTATGCAGGAACACTCCTTCTCTTATCCAGGAACCCTGTATCTCTTCCGTATAGGTTTGTAGAGTTCTTGGCCTTCCCTGTGTGTATACTGGCAGGGGTCGGATTGTATAAAGTGGCCCTGTCAAAAAAAGCAAAATATCTTTTAATTATCTTTTTAATAGCATTTGCACAGGGATACTGGTACACTGAAAAGTATCAACCTGTCATATCTGAAGAAGAGAAAACAGCCTTTACCTGGCTTAATTCAACCTCAGTTGAAGGGCATACTGTCATATCTGAATGGAGAACAGCTCCTGTTTTAGCCTACTTTTCTGAGAGAATGACCGTAAAGGGAGCGTACGAATTTGGAGCTTTCATGCTTGGAGAAAGAACAGAAGACACAAAATTGTTTTACACTGAATATTCTGAGTATGTGATCTTAAAATATGATATCTCTTACGTGTACTACGGGATAGAAGAGAAAAAATATACTTTAAAGCCTCCATTTGACAACGTGTACTCCACGTCACAGACAAGCTTTCACTTCTGCCGCCAATAAATAATTCTATTTTATCATTCTATCCACACCTTTTTGAGTACCCTCAATGTATTTGTGCCAACAACTTTTTTAATCTCCGAATCTGAGTACCCATGCTTTACCAGCCACCTGATGATATTCCAGGATGCTTCTGATGGATTCTCCATACCCTTCACATATGGTACCTCATTATGGGGTTCAAACGCTTGTTTTACAGACAGATGTTCAGCAAATGCATGATGAAGTGTTACATGGTCACCGTACAATGTATCCGGGCCAAATCCAACATAATTGATACCAACAAGCTCTTTTGTGTACTCAAAGTGCTCCATAACAGATTCTATAGTATGTTCTGGGTGCTTTTTGGTGATAGTGGTATGGGGTGCTGCTTCAATTCCGATGACCCCTCCTTTTTCTGCACATGCACACAATACGTCATCAGGTTTTAACCTCTTGATGTCATTCAATGCTCTGGCCCCTGCATGGGTGATAAAAACAGGAGGTTTACTGGCCTCAATTGCATCTAAAGATGTGATATCACCGCAGTGCGATACATCGATTGCCATTCCTATCTTGTTCATCCTCTCCACGGCTTTGTAACCAAAATGGGTTAGTCCACCATCTTTTTTCTCCTTTAACCCAGAACCCAGTGCGTTGGATTCACTGTATACTAATCCCATCATTTTTACTCCAAACCCGTACAATATATCAATTCTATCCACCTCATTCTCTATCATAGAACTGCTTTCTAATGTCGGTATCAATGCTATTCTCCCCTGGTCGTGGGCTCTTACAATATCTTCTATTCTTCTGCACTGTATGACAAAATCCTGGTGTGTTAAATCACATAACCGCATCCCCAAATCGTAAAGTGTATCATTCCACTTCCATCCCATTTTCGATGTAATCGTACAGATACCGTCCATCAGATTATCAAAAACAGCGTCCAGACACGATGTATACAGTCCTTTGTATGCTGTGAAATGTCTGCCCTCTTTATTGTAGTCAAATACTTCACGCATGTCATCTGTAAAAACAACTGGATGATCGTGAAGGGAGATCACAATGTACTTTTCAGCAATTTCTTCTACCCGTTCTTCCTCTGATTGTGACAAAGGAATTCTGTATGGTTTTACTCTGTTTACTTCTTTTGCCAGGTCAAATTCTTTGTAGTCTTTTCCTTTTTCCAGATATTGGTAGGCTGTATATCCTGAGTATGGTTTGTTTCTGTTTTTTCCCATGTTGTCACCTCTTGACTCTCTTTAGTCCTTCCCTTTTTGATGAACTCAATTCTTTTAGACGTTCTTCTCCCATCAAAATTATTTTCAATCCTTCATCTTTTGGCCATCAGATTTTTGAATTGTCTATTTTTACTAGAAAAATGCTTATGAGAATTTACCTGTTCCAGGTATAACGTAACAGAGAACCCCTAAGACCGAGAACCCTGTGACACCAATAGATTAATAAAGTGGTAAAAAGAAGCTCTCTCATGATCCCTGAGTTCATCGAAGAATATTTTGTTGACCCCATAAAATATGGCGAAGGGTACAACTGGGTGAATACGTTAACGTATGGAGTCATTTTAATTGTAGCTTCCTATTTAGTGTACCAGTATTTAAAAACGCGGATTGCCATAGATTCGAAATTCTATTACTCAGTTTCCACCTTCATTCTGTTGGGAGGATCTGCTCGTGTTTTAGAGGACATGAACGTATCAGAAAGTTACATTCTGGTAACACCTTTGATTTTCTTCTTAATTTTTGGCATAACCTTTTCCTCATTGATTATTACTGTGAGAATATGGAAAGAGAACTACTACAAGTACCTGGCTGGAATAGGGATTGGGTTATTCATCGTTGTTCTGGCCATCTTAGTAGTACATGCACGTTCCTTCAACAGTAGAGGATTCATCTACATTACAGTGACAACAGTGGCAGTTTCTGTACTCGTGTACTATGTATCTCGGTTCTTGAAGTTTGACTTCATTACAAAAAATATTGAGATCATGGGGGGACACATATTGGATGCTAGTGCTACCAGCTTTGGGCTGGCCATGTTTGGCTACTTTGAGCAGCACATGGTCCCGGGATTTTTCATCGAGCTTTTTAGGACTCCTTTTGTCATGTTTCCGTTAAAGATCGCAGTAGTGGGAGTGGTCTTATTCTATGTGAAAGATATTGAAGAAGAAGGATACAAAAACTTTGTTAAACTGGTGATCTTGATTTTGGGTGCAGCTCCTGGGTTGAGGGATTTATTGAGAATCTTGTTCATGACGTAGGTGGTTTAATGAAGGTTTTGCTCACGGGCGGGACTGGGTTCATCGGTTCTCATTTAGTAGAGGCTCTAACTGGAGATGTGGTCTGTTTAGTGAGGAAATCCTCTGATACTGCACATCTTGAAAAGGTAGGGGTGGAATTAGTCTATGGTGATCTAAAAGATCCAAAATCGCTGAAAAAGGCTGTAAAGGATGTGGATGTAGTATACCACCTGGGTGCATACTATACTTTTCATGGAGTCTGGGACAAGTTTTATAAAACCAATGTTTTGGGGACTAAATACCTGGTGAAAGCCTGTGAGAACATTGACCAATTCATCTACTGTTCCACCACCGAGGTTGTAGGGCCTGTAACAGTTATACCTGCTTCAGAAACCCACCCGTTAAACCCTGTGTACGAGTATGGGAAATCCAAGTTGATGGCAGAGAAATTTCTTTTAAAAGAAATTGAAAAAGGGTTTCCTGCAACTATATTACGACCTGTAGGAGTGTATGGTCCTCGATGTGTCAATGATGTCTCCTATTATTTTATGGTGCATCTAGCCCGGAATTCTTTGCTGACTAAATTTGTTGCAGGTTCAGGTAATACCTTGGTTGATTTTGTCTTTGTAAAAGATGTGGTCCAGGGATTTGTAAAGGCTAAAACGAAAAAAGCTGTTGGAGAAACGTATTTCATCTCCTCCCAGAAGCCTTTAACATACAATGAAGCCTACAGAATTTTGTGTAAATTGTTAAAAAGAGATCCTCCTCACCTGCATGTTAACCCCTTTCTGGCAAAGGCTGCTGTAGCTCCCCTGGAACTACTGTATAAAGCAGCAGGAAAGGAAGATTTCATGGTCCACGTGTCAACTGTGGATGCAACCCAGCAAGACCGGGCGTACTCATGGGAGAAAGCGCACAGAGACTTTGGTTATAACCCAGAGTATACTTTTGAAGAAGGTGCCTGCATAACGTTAGACTGGTACAGAAAGAATGGGTACATTTGATTTAATCTCACATCGGTTGACAACATCTTACCGAACAGAAGAGATTAAAATGAAACGTGTAACAGTTAATTTTCTTTTTATCCTGAAAATATTTGGTGATCGCTGAATATGCTGGGTATTTTATACAAAGGTCGGTTCACATGTCCTCACATTCTGTATCCCTCTCTCACAAATAGGTTTATTTGGTTATGACAAAAAAGGTTAATGGGGAGGTAGCACAAGAGCATTGATACAAGTCGAGAGGAAAGGGAAGAAGCGGAAGATGGGTGAGCTCCTGTGAGTAACCCTTCAACCGATAGATTATTTCCTTATGTTGAAAGAGGTAGAGAGGTGGATGAAGTGGTACAGGAACCAGGAAGTACAAAAGACCCCTTGGAAAAGATGGGAGTGGCACCTGATCCTGAAGCATCCATGATATCAGTGAAAGATATTATAGATGGGTTCACTCTGCTGCAAAATGCACGAAATCAGATTTTTGAGAGAGAATCTGTACAGAATACAAAAAATGATATAGATTTAGAACAGAAGATGGTACAATTTTTGTATGAAAATCCAGGAAGAAGCTATAGTGCAATCTTCAAACGCTTTAAAAAAGAAGGGTTTACCCACGGCAGCATTTTGGAAACCTACAATGTTCTCTTATACGATAAGAAAATTCTTCGGCGATTGAATGTTGGAACTGCTGCATCTCCACGATATGCCCATTTCGTTACAGAGCCTCCAGTGTATGAGCATGAAAAAGACGTTTTGTACGAGATTTTAGGGCCAATCTGATTGATTAGGGGTTAGAAGTTTTCAAAATAAAAAAAGTGACACTCGCCTGGTTATGTTATTTCTTTAGAATATCTGTATATCAAAGTTCATTACATTTTGCTCTCTGGGCCAGTTATTATGCATTTTATTGAGGACCAGAGCTGACCAATGAAAAATTAAAAGAACAGAAAAGTTAAAATACAACAATGGAAGTAGTACCAAGATGTATTACAAAAAAGAGGTGTTCAAAAATGAGATTTCATGCTCCTACCAAGATTGTTTTCGGTTCCAGATCACTTTCTGAGCTTACAGAAATAGTTGAAGAAGATTTCAAGGCCTCCCGTCCCTTCCTCGTTACAGACCAGGGGATTATGGCTTCAGGTATTGCAGATAAAATTTCCTCCCAGGTTCAGTTCGCTGACATATTCTCTGATGTGGAACAGAACCCCAAATCTGCCACAGTAAACAAAGCTGCAGAAACAATCAGAACCCTCAACCCAGATCTCATAATTGGCCTGGGCGGAGGAAGTTCTATGGATGCTGCTAAAGCAATTGCTTTATTAGCTACCAACCCAGGTGTAATTGAAGAGTATGAGGGAAGAGAAAAGTATAGAAATCCTCCCCTCCCTGTTCTGGCCATTCCCACCACGTGTGGCACTGGAAGTGAGGTAACCTGGGTTTC
>SMTZ1_10003816_pt1 | contig 15146 bp, 17 predicted proteins | sample DeeMarSWOR136_30_FD_25667 | JGI IMG/M metagenome (IMG submission 25667)
GACCACGCGACAATCTGAGCTTGCTCTGGCGTTGATTTTGTCGCCCCAAACTGAATGCCTTTAATATATAACTTACCGCTCCCTTTTCCCTTCTATAAATTCTTGCACCCATTGTTTAGCTATTACATCTGAAGGAGCTTGTAATGGAGGATGCTTGAAAGAGTACGCAGAAATGCTAATGAGCTTTCCAGTGATTTTTCTATCTAAAGCGATTTTCATAATCCTCAATAAATCAAACAAAACGCCCGCTGAATTCGGAGAGTCTTCTACTCTTAGTTTAGCGTCAAAAACCAAAGGCAAACCTCCAAAGGTGGTACCGTTAACTTGAAGATAACAAATCTTTTTATCCTCTAGAAATGGAACATAATCGCTTGGTCCAATCCGGCATTTCACAGGATAAGGTAATACGCTTGTTACGGCGGATGTCTTTGATTTTCTTTTTGTTGTTAACCTCGACTCTTTTTTCATGTTTTCGAAATCAGTATTTCCACCTATGTTAAGTTGAAATGTGTCGTTCACAATGACTCCTCTGTCTAAGAACAATCTCACAGCAACTCGGTGTAAAATAGTTGCACCAACTTGAGATTTAATGTCGTCGCCTGCACAAGGGAGGCTCTTTTCTTCAAATTTCTTAACCCAATCCTCATCCCCGGGAATCCTTTCGCTCACTATAAACTCCGGAATTCCATTAATAAAACCACACCCAGCATCTATCGCAGCTTGGGCATAAATTCTTGATGCCTTGAAACTACCAACTGGTAATAAGTTTAATAAGATTTCAGCTCCTGAATCTTTTAATTCTTGAGCTAAATCCACTGGTTCTATTTCTTCTTCGTTATAACAAAAAAAAGTTCTTCTCATATGTTCAGCACAACCATCAGATACTGGACCAGGCTTCACTATTACACCCGACTGTCCTAATTTTTCCCTATCTACAAACACAGAGCAACAATTAGGTGGGGAAAAAATTGCATCGTTAATATCTTTCCCTATTTTATTGCGATTGATATCAAACGCGCACACACATTCTAGATCGTTAGGATTATAATTACCAATTTTAGGATTCATTATTCCCTGTATATACAAATTATCTTCTTCGACATCTTCATAGTATTTTATTCCTTGCACTATTGCAGATGCAACATTTCCTAAGCCCGCAATCGCAAATTTGATTTTACCCATTGATATTTACCCTCTACAATAAATATTAAGAAAAAAATGAACAACATATTTAAAGGTTTATTATATCTTCGATCTTGGTTTCTCTATTTAGAATTCCTATATTTTCTTTCGTAATAACCCCAAGTTTTTCTCTCGCCAAAACTATTCAAGCCATCTTTTAATAACTTGTTTTTAAGAGCATCATATTGTATTTTTGTAATTTCTTCTCTTGAAAGTAAATAATCCAAAATCTCAATAGCTTCCTCATTGTTACTACATCTTCTAATAAAAGATACGGGACCTGGACTTATTAAATCGTCAGAACCGTCCTCGTCCTCGATAAAGTGTTTATATCCAGAAATCTCGATGTTGTATCCTTTTTTTGTCAATTCCTCGTACAAATGAGGCAGAGTTTTCTCAATTTGATTCTTAGGATAGGATATTGCAATACCTTTTTTCTCATCAATAAGAATCTCCCTTTCTGAATTATTGTTATTAGTGTTCTGTTTTTTATCAGGCAAGTTTGAAAAAACCTATATTCTATCCTATATTATACTATCCAAATTAAATTAATATTATCATTATAGTTGGTTCCAATGAAAATATTTATCACTGACGGAGTTCATAAAATTTGCGCGTCTATTCTTGAAAATGCAAATTTTGAGCTCGTTCAAAAACCTACTCTTTCTAAGGAGGAATTAATCGAAGAAATTAAAAACTACGATGGAATAATTGTAAGATCAGCAACAAAACTTGACAAAGAGGTCTTAGAGAGCTCAAAAAATTTGAAAATTATTGGTAGAGCTGGTGCAGGTTTAGATAATATTGACCTAAACAAAGCAGCCGAATTGGGTATAAAAGTTGTTAATTCTCCTGAGCCATTATCGATAGCAGTAGCAGAATTTACAATCGGAGTTATGATTTCTTTAATGAGACATATTTCGAAAGGTGATAACGCATGTCACTCGGGAGATTGGAATAAGCAAGATTGTATTGGAAATACACTATATGGAAAGAAGCTTGGAATCGTAGGATTTGGTAGGATAGGTAAAGAAGTTGCGTCCCGTGCGCTATCCTTTAAAATGACAGTGGGAGTATTTGATATATTGGAAACAGAAATAAAACAAGCAAAAAGCATGGGATTAAAAATTTTTGAATCTATTGAGAATTTGATTAAAGAATCTGATATCGTATCTTTGCATGTTCCATACACAGAAAAAAACTATCAATTAATAGATAAATCGAAATTAGATTTCTTTGACGAAAATAAAATTTTAATCAACACTGCTAGAGGAAAACTTATCGATGAGCCGGCCCTCATTCAGAAATTAAAAAATAGAGAAATCAAGGGAGCGGCCCTAGATGTGTTTTACGAAGAACCATTAATGAATTCGGAGTTATCAGAATTGAATAATGTAATACTTACACCCCATATTGCAAGTCAAGCAAAAGAAACGCAAATAGAAGGCGCTAAGATAATCGCAAATAAATTCATGGAATTTTTTAATAAGAAATAGTATTCTTTTCTAATTATTTTAAATAAAATTTTTAATTTATGCATGTTTTAATCAATAAGAATAGAAAAGATTTTAAGAACATTAATGAAGTCGGGATATAATCATATAAAAGATACATTTCAGAACATCGATACTGGGTATAATTCAGATTATTGGAACAGAGGAATTAACTTTAGAAAAAGAAAATCGGTTGAGCGAATCGATAAACCGACAAAACTATATCGGGCTAGAGAGTTAGGATATAAAGCAAAACAAGGATACATTATTGTTCGCTCAAGAATTAGAAAGGGAACCCGTCGTAAATCAAGACCAAGAATGGGGAGAAAACCAAGGAGTTTGGGAGTAAGCAAGATAACTCCGAAAAAGAATTTACAAAGAATTGCTGAAGAAAGAGCCCAAAAAAAATACACTAATCTTGAGGTTTTAAACTCGTATAAGATCTATGATGATGGTAGGCATTGGTATTACGAAGTAATATTCGTTGATCCCAATCATCCAAGAATTAAATCTGACCCTAACATTAAATGGATTTGCGAAACCCATCACAAGAGGAGAGTGAATAGAGGTCTAACTTCTGCTGGGAAAAGAGGACGCGGCCTTCACAAAAAAGGTTGGGGAACTGAAAAGAACCGCCCTAGTATTAGAGCAAACAAAAACCGTGGAAAATAATCCTATTCCTAACCTCGAATAAATTCTAATAACTTAGATATATTGGATTTGAAAATCTATTTATCTTCTTACAAATTAATAAAAATGATAATAAATTTTATAAAATTATTAATTCTTAAGAGGTCTCGATTTAATTGGGCTATTTTGAGTCGCGAGTTCCTATTGATATCAACGATTACGAAAATACAGTAAAAAAACTTAGATTTTTAGAAAAGCTAAATTTTAAAAAAATCATCCTAGAGCCTTTAAAGGTAGAAAAAATAAGTAAGAACTTAAAGGACAAATTAAGGAAGGAAGTTGATATCGATCTATATTTCAGAATAAATCTAAAACCAAATTCAGCGTCGGATTTAAAAAAAATAATCAGTAAATACAATCAATTTCCAGATATTTTGTCTGTGGAATCTACAAACAAAGAGGTCCAGCTCTTTTCAGCTCGTGATACGAGAATAGATATAATTTCTTTTTCCAATATTGATGTTACAAAAACATTAACACCTGGTGTAATCTCATTATCAAAACAATACAATTCATTCATCGAATTTTCATTTAATCCTATGTTCACAGAAAACAAATTTGCACAATCAAAGAACATTCATTTCATCATATCTGCTGTAAACCTAGCATTGGCAAATAAAGCAAATTATATTATCAGTGGGAATTTTTCGAATATTTATGATTATAGATCTCCGAAAGTCTTACTTAGTTTCTGCCAGACATTACTAGACATGCCTTTACCTAAAGCAAAATTAGCTTTAAGAGACAATCCAGAAAAATTAATAGAAAAAATTGAGAGGAGAAACGACCCAAACTTCATTGAAGAAGGTGTGAGGCTAATAAATTCAGAAAAGGGGGGACGATAAGCTATTGAAATATAAAAGACAAAGATATTTACTATTTTATTACATTTTAGAAAAAGAAAAAATAGAATTCAATGAGAAGATCCTAATAAATCTTATTTGGAGAAGTATATCCCGCTATTTTGGAATAAAAGAAACAAGCAATACTGGTTTATGGATAGTAGAATTAAATCCAATGGAACATTGGGGCATTTTAAGATTTGTTCACACTTCTAAAGAGAACATTATTTCTTCGTTGGGAATGATTAGATTTCTAAAGGATTCTCGTTTTTCTCTATATCCAGTAAAAACTAGCGGTACAATCAAAAAAATTAAAAAATTTCTTAACGAAATACAAAATGGAAAAAAATTAAATAGTTTTTAATTCGAAATGAAAGAAAATAAACCTTTGACAATTGGATACTTGAAGGAAAGAAAAGATAAAAAACTCTTTACATTGCCAATTCCAGAGGATCTGCTACTTAATCTCGAAGAAAAAAGAAATATTTTGATAATTCAAACCAGATCAACGAAATTCTTAAAATTTATGGTGTATCCCGTTGATAACGATAAAATAATAAAAATTACTATACATGGAAGAAATAAACCTTCTAAGGTGATTTCGAACTTATCAGATTTACTCAAAAGTTTAAATGTCGTTCACACCTCTGGTATTACGTTAAATGAAAGTCAATTTTCTCAAGAAATATATCTAGATCAAACCGAGATTAACGATCATTTGAAAAAAAAACTAATAAAAATAGAAGGTATAAAAGTTATTATAGATGAACTTTTTATTGAATAAATATCATATAATTGGTAAATACACTTTTTGATCTCTCATGAAAAACTGGAAAATTACGCTAAAATTTCCCGACGGAACTACAGATCAACTGGAACTTTTTGATGGGGCCTCAATTCTAAAAGGTTATCCAACTATTAAACGAGCATATTTTAATTCCCTTGCCGACCTCTTAAAAAATGAAAACAACAAATACATCTCGGGAAAGGCAATTGAAAAAGTTATTGGACCAGATAAGGCAGATTGGACAAATAATCCATGGCTCTTATTTATAATTAGAGATAACGAGAAGCAAACGCCTTTTTGGTTCTTATTCAAGAGAGAAAAAAAAGAGATGAACGGTATCTTAGTGGCAATTGGACCAGAACAATTTGCAGAATATTTAAAGGCAAGTTCGGAGTCCGATATTAATCTAAAGAAGCTATTATACTATTTTACTGCATACGATAAAAAATGGACAATGCTGGTCTTGTTACCGAATTATTTGCCCTAAAATTTTTTTTTCACAACTAGAGTTTTACAACCATTCTATCATTTTTCTCCCGCATCTTGGGCATTTTTTAGAAAATGATCCTAATGGCCACCCACAATCTGGGCAGGTAGTTCCTGCACCACTTTTCTCGAATAATTCTTGCTTCTTAGCAATCTCTGATTGAAATTTTGCTTTTAATTGCTCAATTCTTTTATCTCTTTCGTCAATTGAAAGCCAATATAGCTCCTTTATTATTTCTTCGGCTTTCTCAAAGGCTAATTGGGGTATTTTCTCAATTAATTTCGCTCTAATGTGTGCTCTTTTTCTTGCTCCAATTAATTCGTCCCATCTATTGTCTCTTTCTTTTTTCGTGAGCTGAATTAACTGTTCCCTAAAAGCAACCCTCTCCCAAATATCAATAACCATACCATCGTTTACTAAATCTTCAATTTGTTCTACAATTTCTCTTAATCGATTAATAAATAGCTCCTGTTCATTTGAGTCCATCTCCCCTAATAAATTGTGATATTTAACTCTCTCAGCCTCCGATAGCGTTTCAAATTCGGTTAATGCCGACATTATTTCGTCCATCGGTTTTTCTAATATTGAAACACTTGAATCACTAATTGAACTATCAATTTCTTGCTCAATTACTATGTTTTCATCAGATTCTTCTTCGGGTATTGCCGCTTCGGTCTCTTGAATGGGGATGGATTTTTCTTCGGCGATTTCTTCTTCAATAGTGAGTGGTTTCATGGAAATGCTTTCTTCACTCACCATTTTGATATAACCTTCAATAATCGAGCTAAGCTCTTTTTCTGTGGGAAATCTACCAAATTTCTCCAAGAAATTAATGATAAAATTAGTTGCATCTACCCTTGATATTTCAAATCCTCGATTTTTGATCTCATTAATGATTTTTTCTATGGTCAACTCCGAGTCTTCCACAGTTGGCACTTTTCCCCTAAGCTCGGGTTCTTTTTTAACCTTGGGTGCCTTAGCTCTCTCCTCTCGTAATTTTTCTTCACAAAGCTCCCAAAATTTATTAAGGTTATCAAGCGCACCCCTAAATCTTAAATATAATTTTCCATCTTCAATAAGCACATATATTTTATTGTTTTTTTTTACATCCTCTGTCATATCTTGAGTATAAAAATCAACTTCATAGAGTAAATTTTCTAATTTGATTATGTTTGTATCCATATGAAAGGTTTCTTTCAATATTTCTGATATTAAATCTGAGACCAAAGAAATGTTCAAACCTCTACTATCATAAATTTTAGTCTTTTCTTCCATATGAATTATGTCATCTCTTTCGAAATAAGTAAATTTCTAAGAATTGGTTAAAAAAGATTTATATTTTTTTTTCTATTATAAAAGATATTAGTCGGGTATATTTAAAAAATAATTGGTTTGAGATTGGACTTCTTGGAAAAGATAACTAGAGCAAAAATTCTAGCAGTTTTCATTCTACCCTTAATAGTTTTTTCATATCTCAACCTCTACACTACTTTTATAAGAGCTGAATTTGATAATAATCTTCTTGTTTCAACTGAAATTATGCCACCAATTATTGACGGCAATTACTCTTCAATCGTCTCGGAATGGGATAATAAAAATAGCACAAAAGGCTCGCTTGATGATCTTAACATCGAAATTTGGATTGGTTATAACGAAACGAACTCGTCCCTATACTTTGCTATAAGCTTAGATTTAGAAAATCACCAATCTAAGGAATTCTTAGGGATTTTAATATACAACTCGTCAAATTCAAACGAATCTGACTTTGTCGATGGCAAAATAATTCAAAACTATAATTTAGGGACAGCTAGTCACCAATCTAATTTTGTTGATCTGAATTTTATTAATGAGACTTACTCGAACATAGATAGCGTAAAAAATGGAAATGGTTCTTGCAAACTTGATGGTAAAAAGACTAAATACGAATTTGAAATCGAATTCAACGAAAATAATACGGATAATGAAGACGCTGTTTTAAATATTTCTCAGATATATGCAGTCAAATTTATTTACGGTCAAAATGACGATTATAGTATTCCTTTTTCAAAGGAATCTGAGACCCTTCTTGTGCAAATTGGTTTAGGGGAAGATTCAGAAATAACGCCTGAAGATTTTACTGAAGTCGTCTTAAATATCCTCACAATCGTCTTCTTTATTTGTGTTGGTTCTCTGTACGGTTATATAGGATACTATATTTATAACTCTAAAAAACGTAGAGGAGGAAGAAGATAAGTGCCGAAATATAAAAAAACTCCCGAAAAGCCGCCTCTAAAAGAAAAATCTACTAAAAAACAAATAAGTAGAGATGAATTTATAACCAAATCAAGTATTAAGTCGTTTTACATAGCTGGCGCTTGCTTCGTAGTTTCAATTCTTTTTAACGCTGGCATCTTGACTTTTCTTATGAATCAAAACATTTATTTAGATGTCATAGATGTTTCCATTAAATCAGCTTCAATTATTTTATTTTTCTTGTTTTTATGCATCGCTGTAGGAAATATTGAAGAAATTAATGGTAAAGTTTTGGGATGGAAAGAATTAGTCGGCTTAATATTAATCTCACTATTGCAATCTATAAGAAACGGCTGGGTTTTACTTGTATCGAGTATTGGAGTAGCATTAGTGATATTATATCTTTGGATAATTCAAGAAGGAAGCTGAAAAATAGTTACTGAATAATTATAGTTATACTAGTTTCCCTAACTCGTTTTTAAGTAAGTCCCTGACCGCCATTCTTATTGCTTCGCTTCTATTTGGATAATAATTTTGAGATACGAGTTCCTCTAATTTATCTATGTATCTTTCAGGGAGATGAATCGTTATCAACTTCATAAAGAAATACTACGAAATCTAAAATATATTTTGATATATTATTTCTGTATTATAAGATAGAATTGCGAGAAAATTTTCAAAAAAAAAGATATAAAATTCAGCACTCCTTTGGATTTGGTTAAATTTGAGCAAAAAATATTTGACGCTTCAAACAATTCTCAAAAAATATCGCAATTCTTCTAATTTTAAGGATTTCTTTAAGTGGTATTTCGCATTTTTTAGGAAAAAATCTAAAAGTATGAAAAAGTCAGAAAAAGTTTTGGAAAATTTTCAAGACTTAGAAAAAATTTTTGACTTTGCCTATTCAAATAAGAGATCCCAAGGGATTTATTTTACCAAAAAATACATCGTAGATTTCATGGTAAAAAAGACTTTAGGAAAATTTATTTCTAAAGAGAAGTCAAATCTTAAAAATAATCTTGCTCAACAAAAAAACCAAATTAGAGCAATTGATGGCTTTCTATTCAAAATATTTTCAACGAGTGTCTGCGATCCGGCCTGCGGAAATGGGTATTTCTTATTAGAAGCTTTTTTTTTATTCTATGAAAATTATCTTGAAGTACTCTCTCTTTTGAAAAAAAGGAATATACCCGTAGAAGAATTAAAAATAAGGGATTTATTTTTGGATCCGGTTGCATACATCATTAAAAATAACATTTATGGTGTAGATTTAAACGAAAAATCAATAAAATTCTGTTCCATACTATTCAATTCTTTTGCACTAATTTCAAATCCCTTAAATCTTCAATTTATACCAAATATAAAGGTCGGTAATTCTCTAATCTACAAAAATGTAGAAAATAGTCCAGAGATTACTGTTTTTGAATGGAACTTGGAGTTTCCTAAAGCTTTTAATGAAAAAATCAAAAATCCCGGCTTTGATTTTGTTATAGGAAATCCCCCGTATGTGAGAGTTCATAAACAAGATAGAGAGTTAAAGCGAGCTCTTAAGATTCTTTATTATAGCCCTTATAGAGATTTCGACTTGTATATTGTATTTTTCGAAATGGCATTAAGAATTTTAAAAGAGGGTGGAGTGCTTTCTTACATCACTTCGGATAAATTTTTAGTAAGATTATACGCAAAAAAATTAAGAGAATTAATGCTTAGAAAAGTTAAAATTAAAGAATTAATCGATCTTTCTCGAATACAAGCCATTTTTCCAGAAAATATATATCCAATTATTAGTATTGTAAAAAAGAATAAAGACATTTCGGGGACGCATCTTATAAAATACTATAAAATCACTAAAAATGTCAGAGCAAATTTACCTTTTTTATTATCGGGAACCGCGATCTCTGAGAAAAAGGATATAATATTTGTTAAAAAATTGCAAAAAACTATTCAAAAAAAAAATAACATGCAATTAGTCTTTATCCCGAAGGAATTTCAGGGAATTTTTGAAAAACTTGAAAATTTAGACAAAATAGGTAAAATAATTCCAGAAAACGATATTTTTTGTGGTACCCCCCGCGCTAAAGACTACAAGAAATTTGGTGAGTTCATTCTCGAAGATCCTAATAAATGTAATAGATACATAAAATATATAGTTTCAAGGAACTTATCTCCTTTTAAGATAAATTGGGGCGAAATTCAAATAAGATCTATAGGAAAACACTACATTCATCCATATTTTTGCCTAGATCACCCGCCATTTAGTCATAATAGATTACAATTGTATCGCAAAAAGCCAAAAATTCTGATACGAGCTAATGCAAAAAAAATTATAGCTGCGCTCGACGATGAGGGATATATTTTTAATGGAATTTATGCAATCATTCCAAAGGAAATCGATTGTTATTTTATATTAGCTCTGTTGAATTCGAAATTAATTAATTTCTATTATACTCTAGTAAATAGTACTTATATGGTACGGGGTAATTACTTTTCCATAAATAAAGCTCAGTTATTAGATTTACCGTTATGCAAAACTACTGAGAAAGAATTAGGTAAGTTTTTTTACGATTATTTCATGTTAATGAGAATTATAAGCCAACATATTAATTTTAAGGAACTTTACGACTTTTTTGAGAATATTTTATTAAATTATATAATTTACGAGCTATATTTTGAATCAGAATTAAGAGAGAGTGGACAATTTCAAGAATTATTAGATGATGTTAAAAATAAGTTGCATCTACTTAATAAATTAATAGCGATGCTACAAAGCCCTAAAGAAATCGAACACCAATTAATTGATAAACTCAATATCGAAGAGATAAAGAAAAAAATACAATTGATTAAAAAATTTCCCTGGATACAATTAATTGAAGAAAGAATTGCATAAAATATTCACTCAATTAGGATCTTTGAATCTCCAGAAGGTATTAAGAGTATTATATCATCCAATTTTAAGATTTTTACCCATTTCTTCATTTTTTCGTTAATATTTTTCAGAAACTGTGATTTAATTTCTTTAGCAATATTCCCCGAAGATTTTCCACCTCTTTCGGGAATTAAAACGCGAAATATCTTCGTTGTTTTTGATATAACTGATGTTGGACCAGAAATAACCCTTGGATAATAATATGTTTTGTCAGCGTCCATTTTGTCTTCAATTTCTTCAAAATTTAAACCAATTGCTAACTCTAAGGGAGCACCATAAATGTAATTTTTCTTCCCCGTGATTATAAAGGATCCCTTGGGAAGATACTCACCCGAAGGTGGGGTTTTACTAATTTGGTCTGGTTTCACATAAAAAACATCTGTAGTTTTGTAACCTTCTTTCCAGGCTCGAGAATAACAACCTACAAAAATTGCGGCCTCGTTTATAGTAATATCTGGAATATTTTTATTTTCAGGATTTTTTATTAACGCTAATGGGGACCCTCTTATTTCCGAATGTAAAATTAAATCGTTAGGTTCAATATATTTCTTATAGATAACCTCGTTCGAGCTCGCATCTCGTCCTCCAACAACTAAAAAGTCGTCGCTGGAAAAAAACCATCTGTATTTTTCATACCATTTCTTTTTTGGTTTTTTAACGAGGTGATTAACTATTGATTCCTCGCTCAGTTTTTGGGTTTCAATTTCCTCAATTTTCTTTTTAGTTTCCTCAATAGCTTTTCGCGTTCCATCTATTTTTTTCTGAGCTTTTTTACCTTTGGAATAAATGTCGTTAGCATTTTCACCAACACTTTTGTTTAAATTTAATCTCATTTCAACTTCATCAATTTCAATTACAATCTCTTTTTTTGAATAAATAATTTGCTCAAAAAGCGTTGCCTCTCGCATGCCTTGTTCTTTTCCATAAAGCAACTTATCCTGAATGTCTTTCCAGGAGTATTTCTTTTTTCTCGCTTCTTGGATTGTTTTTAATAATCTATCTATGTCATCAAAATGCTTATATATCAGATCTCCTTTTTTGTAATATATCTTCTTTTTTTCCTCCTGTTCCTTTATGTATTCCAGTTGTATTTTTAATCTTTTATTAATTTTTTCTAGTTCTTGTTCTAATTTGTCAAATGCTTGGGGTTTAACGAGAGACGAATCCAATTTCGAGAAATACTCATCTAATGCTTTATTAAATGTATCAAAAAAGAGCTTTTGGAAACCTTCATATATTGATAAATCGAAAGGTACCACATCTATTGGTTCGTTTTTTTCGTTAAAAATGATCTGTGGATTAAATTCTTCAGATTCTAATTTTTTAGCAAAATCCATTAATGCTTTAAAGATATTTTCAACTTCTACTTCAGAAAGGGTATTTGAAATTGAAGTTTTATCAATATCTGCGATCCTACATATTTCTTCGCTATACTGTCCAGCAATATTAATATTTCTTGCAATAATTCTAACTATTTCATCTTTTGAAGATTTAATTAAATCGGTTAATGAATACTTATCTATAGAAAACAAATCAATGCCCCTTGATGGGGGAAAAACATACTCTCTCTTAGCTAGAACATCTCTGTCTTTAAATTTTTTGTATCTTCTCGCGACTTTTATTAGATTTTTATCATCTATAAGGATATAATTACCTTTCGCAAAGAGTTCGATTAAGAATCTCCATGGAGCATTCTCATGACTACTGATTTCTATAAGTAAAATTCTGTCTAATTTATGTTGATAAATTCGCAATATTTTACGATTCTTAAGAAACTTTCTTAAAGAGATACAATATTGACTGGGATATTTTGGAACGGGATAATCGTATGCAGTTAAATTTATTCTTGAGTCGTCCTTAATGACTAGATTTTTATTTCCTTCCTTGGTCCTTATTTTTAAAATTAATAAGTCTTCTACCTCATATACATTGTCGATAAATCCATTAGATAACTCATCATTTATCTCTTTAGCTACAGCAAAAACGTCGATATTAGAAAGTTGTAATTTCATTCAGATTGCTCAATATTTTCTCGTAATAATAATAATTTAATAGTAACTACATATTATTAGATTTATGTCTAAGAAAAAAGCGAAAGAAGATGAACTGTTAGAAATTCGCTTGGAAAAAGAAACTAAGCTCTATTGGATCAAAGCAATAACAGGAGCGTTAAGCGCTTTAATTGGAAGACTTTTTATCGGTCTTATTGGATGGCCGTTATTTTTTTGGATGCTTGGTTTCTGGTTCGGTTTTCCTTTCATAATAAGCTTTCTAATTCTTAGATATCCATACGATAAAGAAGAATGGAATTGGAAAATAATATTAAAAACAGGAATTGGAATTTTCTTTTTCACATTTATGGTATTAGGAACGGTAATACACACAATATTAAAGTTCTTATAATTCTAAGCGTTGTTTAATCGGTTTCTCGCTCTTTTTCTTAATAAATACCAATTCGTCTAAATTCAATATTCTATCGCAATAAACGCATTGTATTTTTAAAGGTTTTTCTTCTAAAATTGTGAATTCAGAATCGATTGGTTCCTTTTCAGAATTGGAAATACAGGTAATATTAGGGCATTTAATCAATTTCTTAATTATGCTTGGTAATTTTAGATTAATCTTTTGTATTACATTATAATCTTCAATGAGCGAAATCGTTGCGTTGGGGGCGAGTATTGCAATCTGTTGCATCTGTGTTTCAGTTAGAAAAATATTTTCAACTTTAATAATATCTTTTATTTTATATTTTTTGGATTCGATATTAACTCCAATAGTCATCAAGTTCTGTTTCTCCCCCAATCCTATAACATCCATAATAGTCAACGCATAACCCGCATCAATATGGTCAATAACAGTCCCTTTTTTGATTTTTGGGATTTTTAATTTTTCTTCTTCTCCCATGAAATCTTACCACTTTAAAAATTAATTCTAAACTCTAGAAATAAAACCTCTTAATTGTTTTAAAAGATTTTCAAAAATTAAAAACTTTATAATAATAAATAAACTAAAACTGAAGTTGCAAGCAAATAAGTAAGATTATCGTCTATAGAAACATCAAGGTAATCAATTAGCCCCAATACTAATGATACTACTAAGGGAACTATAAAAACGGAGGGTAGGATTATTACATCAGGAAAGATATAAAAAATATACAAAAGAAATAGCACGCCAGAAGAAAATGATGATAGTATCCCCATAATTAGACCTTCGTAGCTCTTTTTACCTCCTCGTATTTTATGATGACCACGATACCTACCAACTAGATTAGCAGTACTATCACCTATATTTGACATTAAAATTGCGGCACAAACAATTAAAGGACCATTTCTTGTGAGTGGCCCAAAAATGAGAACTATAGACATAGTCCCTACAGCCATAGATATGTGGGGGCCAATTCTGGTTTTCAATTCTTTACGCCTTAATAATCTATTTACTGTTTTGAAGGGATAATCCTCTGGATAAATAATTCTAACATAGTCCGCAGTTAGAAGCCCGATTAAGGAAATGCTTGTCAAAAACAAAACTAAATATTGAGCAAACTCCACGCTACTTAAATTTATGATCGATTCTCCCGCTAAGAGTTCGTAAAAAAAATCTGGAAATAGATTTATAATAAAATCTACGAGTAATTTCACTAAAACGCTAAAGAGAAAGTAAACAAAACAAATAAAAATCACCACTAGATGAGTCAATTTTCTATATACTTCGTACTTAAACGGCAGTTCTCTCATAGTTTTCTCGTCTATTTCTATGTCCTTCAATCTTGACCTGTTCCTTTGCACCCTCTTTCTTTCTAATTTTACCAATATATAAAAAATAATGTAGAAAGGAATCGTGAAGAAAATAATGTAAAGCTCGAATGGATAAATAAGTATCAAATCACGATTTGGTCCAAGAAGAGAGACAAGCAATGCTATTAATAAAGTCATAGAATGAATTATGTTATTGAGAAACGCATCGTTTTCCCTATTCCTGTATGAATTTATAGAGAGTCTGAATAGGGTGATATCTACAATAAATAAAATTATTAAGTATAATATGTACGGTATCACAAAAATGACACACGATAAATGAAATTTAATAAGAATCAGAATAAAAAAGAAAATTTTAATCTTATTAAAAAAAAAAAGAAAATTTTAATAAAAATTAGAAAGATGCTTCGTCTACCTTTGGCATATCCTCGGAGGATAATGCTTTTTCGATTTCCTCTGTTGGAAGCTCGTAGTCTTTCAGGTCTCCAGTCATAAACTCTTTGTACGCTAATAAATCAAAGAATCCGTGTCCACTGAAATTAAATAGAATCGTTTTCTTCTCATTATTTTGTTTAGCTTGAATTGCTTGATCAATCGCTTCCTTAACAGCATGAGCCGTTTCAGGAGCAGGTAGGATTAGCTCCGTTTTCGCAAACAATAGTCCTGCTTCAATAACTTCCGTTTGATGGTGCATTACTGGTCGCATTATATTACCGTTTACTAATATTGATAAAATCGGTGCGATTCCGTGA